>Ga0070698_100000177_pt1 | contig 59810 bp, 55 predicted proteins | sample KBSK1502metaG_FD_65477 | JGI IMG/M metagenome (GOLD analysis project Ga0070698, IMG submission 65477) | Corn, switchgrass and miscanthus rhizosphere microbial communities from Kellogg Biological Station, Michigan, USA - KBS K1-50-2 metaG | ecosystem: Host-associated > Plants > Roots >...
TTGCCCCGCAGTCTCTCCGCCTCCGCGACTCTCTGCAGCGCGATCGCATACGCCGCCGTCCGGAACGTCACGGCCTTCTGCTTCGCCAGGTCGCGCACCCCCACGTAGGCTTTGGTGATCGTCGCCTTGAGCTCGTCGTTCACCTGCTGGTGGGTCCAGCGGTACTGCTGCAGGTTCTGCGCCCACTCGTAGTAGCTCACGGTGACGCCGCCCGCGTTGGCCAGGAAGTCGGGGATCACGGCGATGCCGCGCTCCTCGAGGATCCGGTCGGCGGTGGGCGTGGTGGGCTCGTTCGCCCCCTCCACCACCACCCGGCAGTCGACCGTGTTCGCGTTCGTCTCCTTGGTGATGACGCCGCCCAGGGCGGCGGGGACGAGCCAGTCGCAGGGGACGGTCCAGAGCTGCCGGCTCGTGATCGGCTGGCCGTGCGGCCACTCGGACACGCGCTTGCCGGCGGCGGTGTGCGCGAGCAGTGCCGGGACGTCCAGCCCGTGCTCGTTCGCGACGCCGCCGGACACGTCCGAGACCGCTACCACCTTCGCCCCCGCCTCCGCTTGCAGCAAGCGCGCCAGGTGCCCGCCGACGTTACCGAACCCCTGGATCACCACGCGACCACCCCGGAGGGGAATACCGAAGTCCCGTGCGTACTCCGTCATCACGTACATCACGCCCCGACCGGTCGCCTCCTCGCGGCCGAGCGAGCCGCCCAAGGAAATGGGCTTTCCGGTCACGGCGGCTGGCGTATACCCGTGGCGACTCGAGTACTCGTCCAAGATCCAGGCCATCACCTGCGCGTTGGTGTTGACGTCGGGGGCCGGGATGTCACGGTAGGGGCCGAGCACGATCGAGATGCGCTGGGTGAAGCGGCGCGTGAGGCGCTCCAACTCGAGCTTGGAAAGCTTCTTCGGGTCCACCGTCACGCCGCCCTTGGCGCCCCCGAAGGGGATGTCCATGAGCGCGGTCTTCCACGTCATGATGGCCGCGAGGCCGAGTACTTCGTCGTGGTCCGCCTCGGGGTGGTACCGGATGCCACCCTTGCATGGACCGCGTGCGCCGTTGTGTTGGATGCGGTAGCCGGTGAACACCTCGATGCGGCCATCGTCCATCCGCACCGGCACTTCCACCTGGACTTCGCGGAACGGGTGCATCAGGACGTGCCGCATGTACTGCTCGAGGTTGATCAGGTTGGCGGCGCGCTCGAACTGGCTCGCGACGATGGACTTCCCCGACATCGTGCGCGACGCTTGGCCGGTGGGGGGGGCCGTCACCGCACCTCCGCTGGATTCAGGCGATCTTGAGGCGGCGGCCGGCCAGGCGACTCGCCGGGTGGAGTGCTTCGGACAGGGCGTGGCCGGCGTTGACCTGACGGGGGCGACGCCCACCGGCGTCGGCGAGCACACCGATCACGTCGGCGCCCGCGCCGGCCGGCTCGGTCGCCTGCTCGAGCACGAACACGAGGCCGGTGGCGTGCTCTGCCACGGCGCCGGTGATGGTGCTCCACCCGGCGTCCGCGGGTTGCGGGCGCTGGGCTACGACGAGGGGACAAGCGCCGGGGTCGAAGCCGGTGCGGGTGACGAGCGGAGCGCGCAGCGCGTCCGCCAGGGTGCGCCAGACGGGGAGGGCCGGGCCCAGCGCGACGATCTGGCCGAAGCGCCACCCCGAATCACGCGCCAGGTCGAGGAACGCGGCCGCGAGGGTCGCGTCATCCGGGGCATCGCTGGCGGCGTCGGACGCGAGCACGACCGTGCCGGTCTCGGCGAACCAGCGCTCCGCCGGCGTCAGCTCGTCCGGGCGACGAGGCGCATAGAACGCGTAGCGGCGCGTCGCGGCGATCTCCCGCTCGGCCGACGCGCGCTGCTCCGGATGCTCGGCCGCCTGCGCCGCCCCTTCGTACGCGACCTCGGCGGCCTGATAGCGACCGGCGTCCCGCAGGATCCGGCCGCGCAGCCGCAGGGTCTCGGTATGGGGCTCGAGCCCGAAGGCGCGATCGAGCGCCAGCAGCGCGCGGTTCCGGTCGCCCAGTCGGAAGGCGGCGTACCCCAGCTCGTGCCAAACCAGCGCCAGGTCCGGGTCCGCCTCCACCGCCTGCTCGAGCGTTGCGAGCGCGTCGCGGTAGCGCTCCAACTCGATCAACGCGGCTCCCTTGAGCGCCAGCGCGAATGCCGACTCCCCGAACTGGGCGCGAGCGCTGTCGGCGAGCCGGAGCGCATCCTCGCGCCGCCCCTGACTGCGCAGCAGCTCGAAGCACTCGGCCCAGCCGCCCTTCAGGTCGGGATGCTCGGCGAGCACGTCACGGTACGCCCGCTCGGCGTCGACGAGGCGTCCTTCGCGCACGAGGTAGCGGGCCCGCGCCATGACGCGCTCGCTCGGTGCGTCCGGAAACAGCTCGAATGACGCGGTCGTCCGCATGGCGTGCGAATATAAGACTAGACGGCGAGACGGCTAGACGGGTAGACGGGTGGGACCCTGGCCGCTACCCGTCTATCCGTCTGACCGTCTACCCGTCTAGATTGTCGCGCCATGGATACCGACCGTCTGCTTCGCGAGCTCAGCGCCTTCCTGCGCATCCCGTCGATCTCCACCAGCCCATCGCACGACGCCGACTGCCGCACCGCGGCGGAGTGGGTCGCCGCCGAGCTGCGCCGTCTCGGGTGTAACGACGTGCAGTTCCTGGCGAGCGAAACCCATCCCGTGGTCTGGGGCGTCGGCCCCGACGTGCCCGGCGCACCCACGCTGCTCGTGTATGGTCACTACGACGTGCAGCCTCCCGACCCGCTCGCCGAGTGGACCACGCCCCCGTTCGAGCCGACTGTGCGTGGCGGCAAGCTGTTCGCACGCGGCGCCGCGGACGACAAGGGTCAGATATTCTGCCTGCTCAAAGCCATCGAGACGAACGACACCCGCACCCGGCCGCGAATCAATTTCCGCTTCCTGATCGAAGGCGAGGAAGAATACGGCAGCCGGGTGTTGTTCGAGCTGCTGCGGCGCGAGCCCGAGCGCACGCAGGCGGACGCGGTCCTCATCGCCGACATGGCCTATATCGCGCCCCACTGGCCCGCCGTGTACACGACGCTGCGCGGCCTGTGCTACGCCGAGATCACGGTGCGCACGGCCAAGTCGGATCTCCACTCCGGAGAGTTCGGCGGCGCGGCGCCCAATGCGCACGAGGAGCTGGCCCGCCTGCTCGGCCGGCTCAAGACCCCCGACGGCAAGATCCACGTGCCCGGCTTGTACGCGGCGGTACGACGCCCATCCCAGCGGGAGCGCGCCACGTGGAAACGCCTTCCCTTCAAGGAAGGCGAATTTCTTCGGCACCGCGTGCGCGCCAAGGCGTTGACTGGGCTCAAGTCCTATTCCGTGTTGGAGCGGCTGTGGGCCCTGCCCACGTTCGAGATCCACGGCATCACCGGCGGGTTCACGGGCGATGGCGCCAAGACCGTCATCCCCGCCGAGGCGACCGCCAAGGTCAGCCTGCGACTCGTCCCCGACCAAAAGCTCAAAGTCGTGGAGCGTCAGCTCGCGGCGGCCGTGAAGCGCCTCGCGCCGAAGTACGTCCAGACGAGTCTCCGCTTCCTGCACGGTGCGGATCCCGCGACCGTCGCGGTGACGCACCCGGCATTCCAGCTGCTCGACCAGGCGTTCAAGGACGCGGTGGGTCGTGGCACCGTCCCAGCGCGAGCCGGCGGCTCGATCCCCGTGGTGCCGGCGCTGGGGAAGGGCGGTGCTCCCGTGATTCTGACGGGCATCGGGCTGCCGGACGACCGGCTGCATGCGCCGAACGAGAAGCTCGACCTCAAACAGCTGTGGGACGGAATCCGTGTGTTTCGGAGATTTTACGAGCTTCTGGGGTCCAAGGGCACATGAACCGTCACGGAGAAGCGTCACGGAGAGACGTCGCGGAAAACCGTAGATTGGGCAGATGACGAATCGCATCCCGCCAGGACAGGTCGAAACGACCAAGTGGCCGGTGCTGCACTACGGGGACGTGCCCAAGGTCGACACCGCGACATGGACGTTCACAGTGTCGGGGCTCGTCGACCGCCCGTTCACACTCACGTACGACGCATTCCTGGCGTTACCGCGCCACACGGTCAATTGTGACATCCATTGTGTCACGCGATGGAGTCGCCTCGACAATTCGTTCGAGGGCGTCCCGGTCCAGGCGCTCTTGACACGGGCCGGGGTGCAGGCTGCGGCGAAGTTCTGCCTGGTAGTCGCCGAGCAGGGCTTCACCACCAACCTGCCCTTGAGCGATCTGGACCGGCCGGACAATCTCGTCGCGCTCGGATGGGCCGGTGAGCCGCTGACGCCGGAGCATGGCTGGCCAGCGCGGCTACTGGTGCCACATCTCTATTTCTGGAAGAGCGCGAAGTGGGTGCGCGGATTGGAGCTACTCGACAAGGATATCCCCGGCTTCTGGGAGCAGAACGGCTATCACATGCACGGTGACCCGTGGACGGAGGAGCGCTACGGTGGGCGCGGCCTGACACAACACGAGATCAACAAGTTTCGCAACGCCAGCAAGACGATTCTTGGCTAGTGATCTCGACGTCGAAGGCGCGTTCAAACCCGCGCATCACGGCGACGACGGCCTCGTCCCACAGCTCCGTTTCCTCTTTCCCCTTTCCCCTTTCCCGTTCGACCGACGTCATCTCGACGCCTTCAATGCCGCACGGCACGATCCGCTCGAACTGGGAGAGATCGGTCGTGACGTTCAAGGCGAACCCGTGCCACGTGACCCACTGCTTCACGTGGACCCCGATGCTCGCGATCTTGCGCTTTTCCCCCGTCCACACGCCCGTGAAACCCGCACGCCGCTCGGCGGGGATGCCGAGCTCCGCGAGCGCGACGACGAGGGCGTCTTCGAGCGTGCGGAGATACCAATGGAGGTCCTGCCGGTAGGGGTGGCCGCGCAGGTCGAAGATCGGGTACCCGACCAGCTGGCCGGGACCGTGGAAGGTCACGTCGCCGCCGCGCTCCACCTCGACCACGTCTACACCCTCCGGGCGGAGCACATGCGCCCCCTGGGCCGTGCGGCCCAGCGTGACCACGGGGGGGTGCTCGAGCAGCAGGAGCAGGTCCTCCTCCAGGCGACCGTCGATCCGCGCCTGGGCGAGCGCGCGCTGCCAGCCGAGCGCCCGGTGGTAGGGCATCCGGCCGGCCTCGACCACCTGAACGCGGCGCCCGCTCACTCTCGATCCCTCAACGCGTCGTCCCGGCCTCCCCGGACGGACCAGGCGCTGCCCGCGCCCCCGAGCACGAAGCTCGCCACGCCCCACGCGGCGAGACCCGGGATGCCGAGCAGATGATCGATGGGCCAGGCGAGGAGGGCCACCAGCAGCGCCCCCACGGCCGACAGGACGCCGATCACCCCGCGCTGCCACACGTTGTCCAGCCAGCGGCTGCGGTGCCAGCCGAAGGTGGCGCCGACGGCGAGGCCGGCGAGCGTCCCCGCCAGGACGGGATCGGCGGCGCTCTCTTGCGTGCTCGACGGGTTCACGTGGTGCTCGAGCGTCCGCACGATGACGAGAGCGGCCACGATGGTCCCTCCCCCGAACCCGGTGCCGCACGCCAGGCCGCCGAGACCGATCGCCAGGGGGTCTTTCACATGTCCACCACGCGGCCCAGCGAATCGAGCGCGGCCTGGGCCACGGCCTCTGAAAAGGTCGGGTGCGCGTGGATCGCCAGCTCGACCTCTTCTACCGTGTATTCGTTCTCCCGCGCCACCGCCAGCTCGTGGATGATCTCGGAGGCGTGCCCGCCCACGATGTGGGCGCCCAGGATTTCGCCGTACTGCTTGTCGCGCAGGATCTTCACGAACCCCTCGGTCTCGCCCGTTCCGCGCGCCCGGCCGTTTGCCGAGAACGGAAACCGCCCCGCGACGTAGGCGAGCTTGCGCTCCTTACACTGGTCCTCGGTGAGCCCGATGCTCGCCACTTCGGGGTGGCAGTAGGTGACGCTGGGCACGTTGTCGTAGCGGATGGCGTGGGGCTTTTTGCCCGCGATCAGCTCGGTGACGGTGACGCCCTCCCGCATGCCCTTATGGGCGAGCATGGGCGGCCCGGCCACGTCGCCGATGGCGTAGTAGCCGGGCGCGGTGGTCTGCAGGCCGGCATCGACCTTGATGAAGCCTCGCTCGGTCACCTGGACGCCACACTCCGCCAGGCCGATGTTCTCGGTGTTCACCGCGCGACCGGCCGCCATGAGCACGGCCGCGACCTCGACTTTGCGCGTCGCGCCGTTCGCCTCGACGTCGAGGGTCACCTTATCCTTGGCGGGCGTCCCCTTCTTCACGTTGGCGCCGGCGATCACCTCGATGCCGCGCTTCTTGTAGCTCTTCGCCAACGTGTCCGACGCTTCGGCGTCCTCGAGCGGGAGGATCCGCGGCAGCGCCTCGATCAGCGTCACCGTGGTACCGAACGCGCTGAAGATATCGGCGAACTCCATGCCGACGGCTCCCGCGCCGACGATCGCGAGCGACGGCGGTGCTTTTTCCAGGAACAGCGCCTCGTCCGAGGAAATGACCGTCGTCTTGTTGATCTCCAACCCGATCTGCGGCAGGCCCTTCACGCGCGATCCCGTCGCGATGAGCACGGCCTTCTTCGCTTCGTATGTGTCGTTCCCGACCTTCACCTTGCGGCCCGGCTGCAGGATGCCCGTGCCTTTCACCACCGTGACTTTGTTCTTCTTCATCAGGAACTCGACGCCCCTCGAGTTCTGGTCGCTCACCTTGCGCGAGCGCTGCATCGCGACGCCGTAGTCGGTCTTGACGGCGCCGGCTTCGATGCCGAACTCTTTCGCCTCCCGCAACAGCTTCGCGATGTAGGCGGAGTGGAGCAAGGCCTTCGTGGGGATGCACCCGATGTTCACGCACACGCCGCCGAGCTTGTCTTTCTCGATCAGGGCGGTGCTCATGCCGAGCTGGGCCGAGCGGATGGCGGCGACGTAGCCCGCCGGCCCCCCGCCCAGAATGACCACATCAAACACGTTCGCCAATGGTCCCCCTCCCCAAACGCGGAATGCGGAATGTCGAATGCGGAATGTCGGGGCGGCCGTCGAAACTCGAGACCGTCCTCGACCCCGGTCCGTTCAATTCCGCATTCCGCATTCCGAATTTCGCATTAGAGAAGCATCGCCAGCGGGTTTTCCAGCATCTGCTTCAGGGTCTGGAGAAACGCGGCTCCCGTCGCTCCGTCGATCACGCGGTGGTCGCAGCTCATCGTGACGCGCATGCGGCGGCGCGCCGTCACCTCACGGTCCAGCACCACCGGTTTCTGAACGATCGAGCCGACGGCGATGATCCCCGCCTCGGGTGGATTGATGACCGCGGTGAACTGATCGATGTCGAACATCCCCAGATTGGAGACGGAGAACGTCGCTCCCGTGTACTCGCTGGGCTGGAGCCGCCGGCTGCGGGCCTTGTCGGCGAGCTCCTTCGCTTCCCGGCCGATCTCCGCGAGCGATTTCACGTCCGCGTTCCTGATGACGGGTGTGATGAGCCCGTCCTCCACTGCCACCGCCATGCCGATGTGCACCTCGTTCCAATAGCGGATGTGGTCCTCCTGGAACCAGGCGTTGCAGGCGCGGTGCCGGCGGAGCGCCAGCGCGGTGGCCTTGATGATGATGTCGTTGAACGAGACCTTGCCCCCCCCCTGGTCGCCGAGCTGCTTGTTCAGGGCCTCGCGCGCCTCCGCCGCCCGCTCCATGTCCACTTCGCTGGTGAGAAAGAAGTGGGGGATGGGGCCGAGCGACGTCGCGAGCCGTTTGGCGATCGTCTTGCGGATCTGCGTGAGCGGAACGTCTTGGTATGCGCCCTCCGGGCGCTCGGGAAGCGGGACACGGGAAACGGGAAGCGTTGGCGGCGAGGCTGCGACGGTCGCCGCCCCCTGGAGATCGCGTCTGACGACTCTCCCCCCCGGGCCCGAACCGGTGACGAGTTTCAGGTCGACCCCGGCTTCTTTGGCCATGCGCCTCGCCAAGGGTGAAGCCTTCACGCGGCTCGGGTCCGCGCCGGAGACAGCAGGTACGGTGGCGATCGCAGGCGCCGTAGCGACGCCAACGTTTCCCGTTTCCCCTTTCCCCTTTCCCGGAGGCGCGGGTGCGGGCGGGGGAGCCGAGCCTGCCGCTGCGCCAATCGTCTCGCCGGGCGCGGCAATGACCGCGACGACGCTCCCCACCGGCACCGTCTGCCCCTCGGCCACCGCCACCTGACGCAGCACGCCATCCGCGCGGGCGACCAGGTCCATGATCGCCTTGTCGGTCTCCACCTCGGCCAGCGTCTCGCCCGCTTTCACTGCGTCGCCGTCCCGCTTGTGCCACTTGGCCACGCGCCCTTCCTCCATGGTGGGGGAGAGCGCTTCCATATAGACGTTGGTGGCCATGGGGTTCAGTCGAGGTAAAGCACGCGGCGCGCGGCTGCAACCACGCGCTCGGGACTCGGCTTCGCGAGGCGCTCGAGCTGCTTGTTGTACGGCATCGGTACGTCCGCCTGGGTGACGCGCAGCACCGGGGCGTCGAGCTGGTCGAAGGCGTCTCGTTGGATCACGTCGACCACCTGGGCGCCGATGCCGCAGTGCGGCCACCCCTCCTCGACCACGACCGCCCGGTTGGTGCGCGCCACCGACTCGAGGATGGCCGTCTCGTCCAGCGGGCGGAGCGACCGCAGGTCGAGCACCTCGGCCGATGCGCCCTCGCGCTCGGCCAGCTGCTCGGCCGCCTTGAGGGCGACTGTGACGGTCTTGGAGTGACAGATGAACGTGACGTCGCGGCCCGGCCGCTTCACCTCCGCTTGGCCGATCGGTACGATGTGCTCCCCCTCCGGCACCTCCCCCTTGATGTTGTACAGCATTTCTCCCTCGAGCACGATCACCGGGTTGTTGTCGCGGATCGCGGACTTGAGGAGCCCCTTGGCGTCCGCCGGCGTCGCGGGCGCGACCACCTTCAAGCCGGGGATGTGTGAGAGCCACGACTCCCACGCCTGTGAGTGCTGGGCCGCGAGCTGCAGCGCCGCGCCGTTCGGCCCCCGGAACACGATCGGGATGGGCACTTGGCCGCCCGACTCGTACAGAATCTTTGCGGCGGAGTTGACGATCTGGTCGACGGCGAGCACGGCGAAGTTCCACGTCATGAATTCGATCACGGGTCGGAGGCCCGCCATGGCCGCTCCCACTCCGATCCCGGCGAAGCCGAGCTCGGCGATCGGGGTGTCCACGATCCGCTCGGGCCCGAACTCCTCGAGCAGACCGCGACTCACCTTGTACGCGCCCTGATAGACGCCGACCTCTTCCCCCATCAGGAAGACGTTCGGGTCGCGCTGCATCTCCTCGCGCAGCGCCTGGTTCAGGGCGTCGCGGTAGGTGAGCGTGGCCATCAGTCGGCGAGCACGTGTGTGGTCAGCTCGTCAGGCTCGGGGTCCGGGCTCTCCTCGGCGAAGCGCGCCGCCTCGTCGGTCTGGGCGCGCGCCTCGGCGTCGAGGGCCTGGAGTGCCGCGTCATCGAGCGCCCCTGCTTCCTTCAGCTTCAGCGCGAGCTGCGAGATCGGGTCGCGCTTGCGCTGCTCCTCGACTTCCTCCTTGGTGCGATACACGCCGTGCAGCGGGTCCGACATCGAATGCCCCATGTAGCGGTAGGTGCGCACCTCGAGCAGGGTCGGATGGCCGCCGTTCCGGGCCCGGTCTGCAGCCCGCTCGGTGGCTGCGTACACGGCGAGCGCGTCCATGCCGTCCACGACCTCCGCCGCCATGTCGTAGCTGCAGGCGTGCTCCACCACGTCCGTGACCGCCGCCACGCGCTCGAACGCCGTGCCCATGCCGTAGCGGTTGTTCTCACAACAGAAGATGACGGGGAGCTTGTAGACGGAGGCCATGTTGAGCGCTTCGTGGAAGGCGCCGATGTTGACGGCCGCCTCGCCGAAGTAGCACATGCAGACTTGGTCGCCGCCCTTGTAGCGGATCGCGAACGCGATCCCCGCGGCGAGTGGGATGTGCCCGCCGACGATCCCGTGGCCGCCCAGGAACCGCCGCCCGGCGTCGAACAGATGCATCGAGCCGCCCTTGCCCTTGGAGCAGCCGGTCGCCTTCCCGAACAGCTCGGCCATCACGGCGGTGGCGGGCACGCCCCGTGCCAGGGCTTGACCATGCTCGCGGTACGAGGAGATCACGTAGTCGTCGTCCCGCAGGACCGCGAGCGACCCGACCGCGACGGCCTCCTGCCCGATGTAGAGATGGCAGAACCCGCCGATCTTACCGAGGGCGTACGCCTCGGCGGCCTTCTCCTCGAACCGACGGATCAGGAGCATCTGGCGCAGCATGCGCCGCTCCAGCTCCGTCTGGGCGGTCACGTTCGCGTTCGCGGTCCGAGCGGTGGCGGTGGCCATTACGCGGTCGCCCGCTCCACCTGCTCCCACGCGTGGTAGCTCGAGCGGACCAGGGGACCTGCCTCCACGTGGCGGTACCCCATCTCGAGGCCGAGCTGGCGCAGCTCGGCGAATTCGTCGGGGGTGTAGTAGCGGGCGATCGGGAGGTGGTCGCTCGAGGGCCGCAGGTATTGGCCCAGGGTCAGGATGTCCACGCCCTGCGCGCGCACGTCGCGCATCGCCCCGAGCAGCTCGTCCCACTCCTCGCCCAGGCCGCACATGATGCCGGACTTCGTGAGCATGCCGGGATCGAGCTGCTTGGCCCGAGCGAGCAGCTCGAGCGCGCGGACGTAGCGACCTCCGGGGCGCGCCAGCCGGTACAGCCGGTCGATCGTTTCCAAATTATGGTTGAGGATATCGGGTTGGGCCTCGACGACGATGCGCAGTGCCCGCTCGCTCCCTTTGAAATCGGGGATCAGCACCTCGACCGACGTGTCCGGCGTACGCCGCCGGATCTCGGCGATCGCGGCGGCGAAGATTTCGGCGCCGCCGTTCGCCAGATCGTCGCGGTCGACAGAAGTGATCACGACATGCCGCAGTCCCATGCGCTCGACCGCGGTGGCAAGCCGCATCGGCTCGTCCTCGTCCAGAGCCGCCGGCGTGCCGTGCGCGACCGCGCAGTACGCACAGTTGCGCGTGCACACGTCGCCCAGGATCATGAACGTGGCGGCGCGGTGCTCCCAGCACTCACCGATGTTGGGGCAGTGGGCTTCCTCGCACACCGTATGGAGCGCGTGGTCGCGCATCAGCTGCTTCAGCGCGACGTAGTTGGGGCCGCCGGGGGCCGGGACCTTGAGCCACGGCGGCTTGCGATCGATCGGATGGCGCGGGCGCTGCAGTTGGACGAGGGGAGGGCTGGCCATAACTAGCCACAAAATAGCGAGTTCGATGGGGGTCTGGTAGCCGCGCCCGTATAATCTCAACCGCACGGTTGATTCGACGCCATCTTCTCATCAGGCGGGCCGATCTTTCTGTCGGTCGAGGCGCTCTCTGAGCCGGCGCAGCTCCTCGTCGACCCCCGGATCCGCGCTCAGCATGCCGTCGGCGATCTCGGCGATCTCCTCGGCGTCCTTCCATTGACGCTCCAGCTCCTCCACCTCGGCACGCTCGTCGACCGCAATCTCGAGGGCGAGGCGTCGCTCCGGGGCGAGGCTCCGCAAGGTGAGCTCGCGGCGCGCCACGTCGTGGATCAGCTGGTGCGGGCCGCCCGCGCCTTCAACCAGGCGGGCGGCGTCTTCGGCGCGCTGCCGGCCACCGCGCGCCAGGTTGAGGTAGGTGAGACCGCGCCGCAGCGCAAACTGCGCGTCGCCGCCCGTCAGCATCGCTCCCTCGGTGCCGCAGCTGGGACAGGTCAGGAGCAGCGCTAGCCCCTCGCGCGCGGTCGTGGTGACGCGCGCGCGCTCGAGCTGCCGTGCGCGCAACAGCATCACGCTGCCACAGCGCTCGCAGATCGGCGGGTCGACCAGGGCGACCTTCCGCCACCCGACCATTCCAACGTAGATCCCCTTCATGAGCCGCGGTGTGTTCCACACGAACACGCCCACAGAGCCACCCGCCGCGACGTTGACCGCCACGGCGAGCCCCAGCGCCGCGACCGTCATGGGCACGACGAACTTGAGCTGCTCCCGTCGCCGCGCCCGCAGGCGTTCGCCGTAGCGCCAGGTGGCGAGCTCGAGGCGCCGCGGCTTGCCGACGCGTACGAGGTCGTAGCCGCGCCAGCGGATCAGTGCGACCTGGTCGGTCGCGGCCGCCACGCGGCCGTCGCCCGCGGCCCGCGCTAGGGTCTCGATCCGCTCCAGACGGTCGTCGAGCGGCGCCAGGTTCCAGCGCGAGCACCTGGGACAGATCACCCACAGCCGCCCCTTCCACTCGTCGAACGCGAGTCGCCGTCCCACCCCGAGGTCTGTGGGGCCGCCGTCACCGTCGAGCCTCCCGTTACAGAAGGCGCAGGTGCGATACATCGGGGGCCAGGGCTAGGGGCTGGGGGCCTGATTAAAGCGGCTGACGCCGAGGGGCCCGATCTCGACGTCGGTGGCACCGTTGGTGAGCAGGTCCGCGATGATCTCGCCCGTGAGTGCCGCGAGCAGGATGCCGGACCGGCCGTGCCCGGTGGCGTACCACAAGCGCTCTACATCCGGGTCGGGCCCCAGGATCGGCCGGCCGTCGGGAGTGGAGGGCCGGAGCCCGGCCCAGACGCGCTGCACGGGTTGCGCGAGCAGCGCAGGAAGCAGGCGTACGGCGCCTCGGAACACCTGGGCGAGCCCCTCGTTCGTAACGTGGGCGTCGTAGCCGGCGCGCTCCATCGTACTGCCCAGCAGCGCGGCGCCGCCGCGTGCTAGGACATACCCACGGTCGTGGTAGAGAATGAAAGGAGGACAGCCGTCGGGCCAGGCGGTGGCCGCCATTTGACCACGCAGCGGCTCGATGGGCAGGGCGCGGGGGAGCCCGTGGATGCGCGGAGACCAGACGCCCGCTGCGAGCACGGCGTGCTCCACGCTGGTGGTGCCTCCCCCCGCGACCACGCCGGTGATCCGGCCATGCGCCACCTGGATCGACTCCACCGGCTCGGTGCGCAGCGCGGCCCCGAGGCGGCGGGCGTCGGCAAGGCAGGCGCGGGCGAGACCTTGGGGATCGAGCGCACCGTCCTCCGGTGCGAACAGGGCCCCGAGGCATTCGGGGGCGGCGCCGGGCCAGCGCTCGCGCACCTCGTCCGCTTCCAGCCAGTCGCACCGGAGCGCCGCCTGGCGCTGCCGGGCCACCTCCTCCTTGAGGCGGGCGGCCCCGGGCTCGTCGAAAGCGACCGCGGCGATCCCGGACCGCCAGAAGCCGATGTCGATGCCGGTCGTCTCGTGGAGCGCGGGGGCGAGGGGCTCGTACAGGTCGCGCGCCCGCACCGACAGGGCCACCAACGCGTCGTCGGCGGGCTCGATTTGGGGGGCGAGCATACCGGCCGAGGCGGGGGAGGCCGCGGCCGGGTCGGGACCGGGCTCGAAAATGGCGACCGCGAGGCCTCGCAGGGCCGCCGCCCGGGCGCAGGCGGCCCCGATGGCCCCGCCGCCGATGATGGCCACGTCCGCGGTGCTCACGCGCTGGCGCCTGCGTGAAACCGGCTGCTAGATTGCGTCGTACGGCCCTCGCGTCGGGGCTCCACGGAGGTTGACCCCATGTTCCGCAGCATTCTCGGTTTCGCCATCTTCGCCGCGCTCGCGTTCGTCGCCCTCAACATCTTCTTCGGGCTGCTCGCGGGCTTCTTCGGGATCGCGTTGTGGATCCTGAAGCTCGCCGCCATCGGCTTCATTCTCTACTTCGTGCTCCGGCTCGTCAGCCCCACTACGGCGGACAAGCTCCGCGACATGATCAAGGGCCGTCCGGCCGACGCGTAGCTAACGGGCGTCCAGCTCGCGCATCACCGCCCACGCGAGCAGCGGAATCAGTATCTCGTGGTGACCGGTGAGCTGGACGCCCCGACCACCGGCGATCGTCGGGCGTTCGACCACGTTCATCCGCGGGCGGTAGTGGCGCTGCATGTCGCAGTCGCACGCCGTGAACCCGGTCGGCTTTCCCCCGTTCAGATTGCGCGCCACGGTGAGCGCCTTGAGAAACACCTCGGGCATCACGACCGCGCTCCCGAGATTCAGCACCACACCGCCGTCGTGCAGTGCCGGCAACGATGCCGCGAGCCGCTTGAAGTCGCGGTGGCTGGTGGCGCCGAGGGCGGCGCCGTCGGCCGTGGGGTGCTGGTGGATGATGTCGGCGCCGACCGCCGCGTGCACGGTCACGGGAACGCCGCCCTCTGCGGCGGCGAGCAGCAGCGACGCGTCGGGTGCGGCGAGCCCGGAGCGGCGCCGCAGCGCCTCTACCAGCGCCTCGCCCATTCCCCGGCCCGCGCGCGCGCCCTCCGCGATGGCGGCGTTCATCTCGCGTCCCGTTTCCTCCACCATCCCGAAGGTGCCGTCGGCCAACCCCGCGGCCACGTCTTCGCTCGTCCCGCCGTAGGCGGCGAGCTCGAAGTCGTGGATCGCCGCGCTGCCGTTCAGCGCGAGGTGGGTGATCACGCCGCGCCGCACGAGGGCCGCGAGCAGCGGGCCGAGGCCGACCTTGATCACGTGGCCGCCCAGCATCACGACCACGCCGCGGCGGCCGGCGGCGCCGGCCACCAGCCGCGCGACGTCGCGCGCGTCCTTGGCGGCGAGCACGTCCGGGAGCGAGTCCCAAAAGGCGGCGAAGCTCCGGTCGGCACCGGGTGATTGGGCGAGGAGCGATGGGTCGACTTTGTTCGGGCGCTGCGCGATGGGAACCGTCTTCAGTCGCGAAAAGTCCGCCTCGCGGTAGTCGGTCATGGGTGCTCGGCGGGGGGGGCGGAGTACTCCTTGAGCTTCAGCGTCACCTGACCGAATGAGAAGTTGGACTGCAGTGCGAGCATGATGCGCCCCCCCGGCTGCTCGTCGGAGAGCCACATCCGGGCGTCGGCCTTCTCGGCGAAGATGCCGCCGCCGTTCGGGATGCGCGGACGGATCACGATCGCATCCCACTTCCTGCCTGCGACGCCCACGCGCTCGCGCTTCAGCACCTCGACGATGACCGGATTGCGCTCGGGTCGGAAGTAGCGCCGGTACTCGTAGCGCTTGCCGATCTCGAGCGGCACGGTGCGGATCCAGTAGAGAAACGCGGCGTCGTCGAGCGGCTCGGCGACCGTGGGCGCCGCGCTGTCGCGCCCCGCCTCGCGGTAGATCCCGGAGTCGGGGTAGATCTCGAACTTCCGCTCCCACGCTTTACCCTTCTCTTCGGTCTGGTTCAGGAACCGGCGCGATCGGAAGTCGCGGCGCCCCACCCACGACTCGAGGTCCTGATGAATGTGGTACCACAGCGCTCCACCGTCGATCAGGAACCGGAAATGCACCGCCTCCTCACCGCGGATCGTATCGACACCCGCGACCTCCATGGTGGCCGTCCCGACGCTGAACGGCCCGTACCGCGCCCCATACACCAGCCGCTCGCCCACGGCAAACGGCACCGCCGTGGGGGGAGGGGCGGGAGTCGTCGCGGTCGCCGTCAGCGACGCTGACGCCGCGGGGGCGGGGGGGGCGGCGCGCGTCGAGTCGGTGCGACCCGTATCCGACTGGGCGCGGAGCGAGGTGGCGATCACCAGCACGGCGACGGCGGTGTGGGCGGCGCGGATGATCGCGCGCGCCCGCCATGCCTGGAGCAGCTGGCGCCACGGCCTCACCCGCGAGGGCCGCTGCACCAGGTCGTAGCGGACGGCCGCGGGCACGGTGTCGACGCGGCGGGCATGGCGGGCGAGCCGGGCGACGAGCTCCGCGCTGGCGCACCAGCCATCGGTGAGGAGCAGCCGCGTGCCGTCGCTCCGCAGCGCCTGTCGCAGCACGATCAGTCGCAGCGCCACAAAGCCCGACATCGTGTCGCGCAGCCCCGGGAGCCGGAGCAGCCGCGGGGCCCAATGACGCGCCAACCGGAGCGCCCGCGACGCGTGCCCCCGCTGCTCCACCTGCTCGACGACGACGAGGTCGGCCCCCGACTCGAGCCGCTTGACCATGTCCTCCATACTCTCAGGGGAGTGGGCGAAGTCGGCGTGCAGCGTGATGGCGCAGTCGCGCTTGGGCCGGTCGGTGCGCTGCAGCGCCAGACGCAGCAGCTCCTCCAGGCTCCTCGCGTAGCCCTCGCGCGTCCGGTGCGTCACCACGGTCATCGGCAGCACCTTGGCGTAGGACGCGAGGACGTCGCGCGTCTCGTCCGTCGAGGCGTCGTCCAGCACCAGCAGCTGATATTCGCGTGGGAACGCCGTGAACACCTGGCGCACCTTCCAGAGCACCAGCCCCGCCGTGCGGGCTTCGTTGTGGACCGGGACGCACACGTAGATCATAGCCCTGCAATCTAGTGCCGTTCCAACTTTTCACGTCAAGGCACCGGTCCGTGAACCGTGAACGCCGAGTTGGAACGGCACTAGACGAGCGAGCGATACACGGCCAAGACGCCGGCGGCCATGGCGGGGGCGGTGAACTGCGAGGGAAGGGGAACGCGGGACGGGTGGTCCAGGGCCTCGACGACCTTCCGGGCGAGGGCGTCGGCGTCGCCCACGGGGACGAGCCAGCGCTCGGGTACCATCTCCGGCAGGCCGCCGGCACGCGTGGCGACCACCGGCGTGCCGAGCGCCAGCGCGTGCAGCACGACGCTGCCCAGGCCTTCCTCCTTCGACGACATCACGAGCACGTCGGCCTCCGCGATGAGCGCGTCCGCTTCGGGCACGTGCCCCAGCAGGTGCACGCGGTCCGCGAGGCCGAGGCGCGCGAGCGCCGCCGCGAGAGAGCCCCGCAACTCGCCCTCACCGGCGATGACCCAATGGAGATCGGCGCGGGCCGCTCGTGCCGCGTGGGCGGCCCGGATCAGGGTGTGCTGGTCCTTGTGACCGACCAGGGCGGCGACGTTGGCGGCGAGGGGTGTGTCCGGCGACAGGCCGAGGCGGGCGCGCACGTCGAGGGGCGTGCGGGCCGCGCGTCTTACCTCGTCGGGATCGATGCCGGATGCGACTACCGTGATGTCGCCGGGCCCAATCCCATCCGCGACGAGCACCGCCCGCACCGCCTCGGAGATGGCGATCAGGTGATCCACCCGACGCCAGACGCTTCCCCGACGCAGGTGGAAGTCCACCCGCCGCGTCGCGACGAGCGCCGGGTCGCCGGGGCCTCCTCCGGACAGGCGGCGCATCCAGTAGACGAGCTGCAGCGCATGACTATCGTGCGCGTGCAGGAGATCGGGCGCGAAGTCGGCCGCTTCGAGATACAGGCGCCACAGGGCGCGGGGGTCGAGCGACGGTCCCCAGGGCACTTCCCGGACGGTCGCCCCATGCTCCGCGACCCGGCGCGCGAGCTCGCTGCGACGCTGCGTCACGAGCCGCTGCTCCAGCCCTTCCGCCCGGGCGAGCTCCCGCGTGAGGAGCCGGACCTGGTTTTGACCGCCTCGGTACTCCCGGCCCGAGTCGACGTGCAGGATGCGCACGTCCGCTCAGACCGGCTGCTTCGCGGCGTGGCCGAGCGCGGCGCGCAGCTCGGCCAGGGTGAACGGCTTGTGGAGGTAGGGTCGACCCAGCCCGTCGAGGAATTGCAGCGTATCGCCGCGCACGGTGTCGCCGGTCGCGAAGATGATGCGCTCGGCGACCCGCGGATCCTGGCGCGCGAGCTTCATGTACATGTCGCGCCCGGAGAGGTGCGGCATGCGCAGGTCGCAGATGATGACGTCGAAGGGACCGGCCAGCGCGCGCTCGAGCGCGTAAGCGCCGTCGCTCGCCACCTCGACGGTGTGGCCCCAGCTTTCGAGCGTGGCGCGCATGTAATGGAGGATGTGCGGCTCGTCGTCCACCACCAGGATGTGCAGCGGCTTCGATTCGCCGCGCGGCGCCGGCGCCGGCTCCGCCCGCGCCGCCAGGACGCCGACGGGCAGCTCGACCGTGAACGTCGCTCCGCTGCCCGGACGGCTCTCCAGGCTGATGCGACCCCCATGCTCCTTCAGAATGCCCTGGCAGATCGACAGCCCGAGCCCGGTGCCCTCGCCCTCCGGCTTGGTCGTGAAGAACGGCTCGAACACCCGGGCGGCGAGGTCTTCGGGAATCCCGGGCCCCGAGTCGGTCACGCTCACGGCGATGAGGTCCTGCACGCGCCTGGCCGTGATCCAGATCCGGCCGGAGGGTGCGTCGCTCGCGATCGCCTGGCAGGCGTTGTTGATCAGGTTCACGAACACCTGCTTGATCTGGTTGGCGTTGACCTCGACCTCGGGGAGGCCGGGCTCCACGTCCAGGGTCGCCTCGACCTTGTGCGCCATCAGCTGGTTGCGGAGCAGCACCAGGGTGGAGTCCAGCAGCTGCTGGATCGGCTGCCGCGCCCGCTCGCCCTCCTGGCTGCGGGCGAACGACAGCAGGTTCTTGACGATGGTCGCCGCCCGCTCCGCCTCCTGACGGATCACCTGGAGCGGCTCCTCCAGCGACGCCGGCACCCCCGCCTCGGCCAGGAAGTCGCTGAACCCCACGACGGATGCGAGGGGGTTGTTCAGGTCATGCGCGATGCCCGCGATGAGTTGACCGATCGCCGACATTTTCTCAGACTGTATGAGCTGCTCTTGCAGCCGCCGCCGGTCCGTCTGGTCCTCGAACACCAGCACGGCGGAGCCGGGTTCGGCCATCGGGATGGTGGTGAGAAGCAGCGCCCGTTCGCCCGCGCGGATCTCGACCGAGGTCGCGGCCGGCTCGGCGATGGCCCGCGCGACGGGGTCGGACCACGCCGGCGGCAGGAGCCCGAGCCAGGGGCGGCCCGGAATCGCCGTGACGGGCGTTTGGATCAGCTCGGCGAACACGCGGTTGGCGCGACGAACCGTGCCGAGCGCGTCCACGATGCAGATCGCTTGGGAGATGGCGTCCACGGTCTTCTCCCACTCGCGCTTGGCGGACGACAGCAGCTCGACCAGGCGCGCGTTCTCGAGCGCGATGGCGCCCTGGGCGAGCACCAGCGACACGAGGGTCAGCTCGGCCTTGCCGAGCGCCCCCGGCCGGTCGCTCGACACCGAGACGGCTCCCATCGTCCGGCCGGCGGCGATGAGTGGCGCCCCGATCCACGAGCCGGGCGCGTCGCCGCCGAGCTCGGCTCCGCGGCGGCGGGCCTCCTCGCGGACGTCCCGCGGGAACGCGAGGGGTCCGCGCCGCAGGGCGAGCTGCAGCAGGGGGTCGTCGGTCCGCGCCGGCGCGGCGTTCGTGTCGTAGGTCACGGCGAGCCGGTTCGATTCCGCGTCTAGTAGAACGACCGAGAGGCGGTCGGGTTTGAGCAGCTCGGCGAGGGCCCGCGCCACCAGGTCGATCACGCTGGCGGGCCGGAACGCTCCAGCGAGCTCCTGGGCGAGCATCGTGAGGCGCGCCAGCAACTCGACGCCGGGGCGTGGGGTAGCAGCCCTAGAGGGAGGCTTGGGCATGATCCTGGCCAACGTCCGCGGTCGCCTGCGGATACAGGACTTCCGGCTGGTCGCGTTCGCGCTGGCGCGGGGCGACGCGGGGCGCCGCGCCCGCTACGAGCAGGTGCTGCTCGAGCAGGGCCCCGACCCGCTGCTCGACGAGCCCGGTCTGCTCGAGGCGTTGCTGGCCGTGCGCACGCTCGCCGTCCCGTCGCCGCCCCTGTTCGCCTACGTCGCCGTGCGACACACGCTGCGCGCCGCGGCCGTCGACGACCGTGAGCTCGCGGACTACCTGGCCGCGCTGTTGCTCGAGTTCGGCGATCACGACCGGCACACGCGCATCCGTCGGACCGACGACGAGAGCTACAGCTATCTCGTCGACATCGTGGAGGACCTCACCGGACTGGACGACACCGGAGAGCGGGGACTGCTGTTGCGCGTGCATCTCGGCAATTACAGCCTCTGGTTCGCGGGGCTGTTCCCGGATTACATCGAAGCCCGGCGCACCCGCAAGGGCGGTCCCGACCTGCCGTACTACGACGAAGTGGGCCGGCAGGGGTATCGGCTCGCCTCGGAGCACCGCCTGGCCGAGCGGTTCGGCGTCGCCAGCATCTACCGCAGCGCGGCGGAACGGTTCCCCACGCTGCGGGTCGCGTTCAACCGCCTGAGCGACCGCGTGTTCTTCCGCAACGTGTCGACTCCCGAGAAGATACTGCGCAATCTGTAGGGCGGATGGGCGGACCGGCGGACGGTCGGACAGGCGCGCACTTCCGTCCGCCGGACCGCCTGTCCGGCCGTCCGTCATTCGTCCAGGAATTTCGTCGACAGCGTCGTCGCCGCCTCCACGAGCTGCTCGGCCGATTTCACGAACCGCACCACGATGGGCAGCGAGCCCTTGAGGGTGAGCTTGCGCTGCATGATCCCGGCAATGGGACCCAGCTCTTTGCGGATCACGCGCTTCCACTGCGCATAGTCGCCCGCGATCACGAACGCCGCCCGCTCCGCTTCGCCCTGCGACACGACCTTCGCCTCCCGGCACGTGCCGCGGTCGAGATCGAGCCAGATCCCGACCGCCTCGTTGATCCCGATCTCCGGCTGGGGGTTCACCACCAGGGCCACGGCGCCGTGCGTCCATTCGAGCGAGGCGGCCCGATAGCCGTCGCTCGCGTTGATCGCGGCGCCGTAGGCGCTCACCCATTCGGCGGATGGGAACGCGACGCTCACCCGACGGCCTCCGCGAACCCACGGAACAGCGCGTCCTCCGTGTCGTCTTCCGGATGCCACTGGACGGCCAGCGTCCACGGCGCCGCGCCACCCGCACGTTCGACGCCCTCGATGACGCCGTCCTCCGCCCACGCCGTCGCGCGCAGCGCCGGGGCCAGCTCACGGATCGCCTGATGGTGGCGGCTGTTGACCTTCGCTCCAAGAGTCCCGAGGGTGTGATGCAGCAGGCTCTGCGGCTCGACGCGCAGCGCATGGCGGGCGGCGGTGTCGGCGTGATCGATCAGGCCCCCCCCGCGCTCGCTCGCCAGGTCCTGATAGAGTGTGCCACCCAGGGCGACGTTCAGGATCTGGATGCCGCGACAGATGGCGAGGATGGGAAGGCGGCGCTGCTCCGCGCCGGCGATGAGCGCCAGCTCGACGACATCGCGGGCGGGGTCGGTTTCGCCAAGCTTGGGGTGCGGGGCCGCACCATAACGGGACGGCTCGACGTCCTCGCCCCCCGTGAGCACCAGCCCCTGCACCCGGTCGAGTGCGGCGCACGCGGCGTCGGGATCGAGGACCGGCGGCACGAGGAGGGGCACGAGGCCGGCGCGCGTGAGGGCGCGCACGTACGCGATGTTGAGGGCGACGCGCTCCCGACCGCCGTCGGTCCGGCGCGTCGCGCTCACCGCGACGACCTTGGTCACGGCGTCGAAGTGGGGGAGCCCAGGAGCGGGCAGTGCGCGTTGGAGACGCCGCGCCAGTCCACCCGCACACCGTACAGCGGGATGGTCTTGTCGCCTCCACTCACCGTGCCCAGCTGCGGGTACGACTTCGGAGGTCGTACTCCCTCGTACAGGAGCACGCCCTGCGCGCGCTGGCTCGAGTCGTCCACGACGAGCAGCGCGTAGACCGTGCTGTCGGATGGATAGGGAGGGAAATTCGGGCCCTGGTACGCCATGGCGAGGCGTGGCCCGCTGTAGGTGATGGCGACCGTGCTCTGCTGCGCGTTGCCGGCGACGCGGGCTGGGAGCGAGCCGGGCAACCCCCGCGGGGGTTCGGTGAGGATGAAGGGTTGGAGCCGCAGCTGATCCTGGATGAGGGAGGGCCCGATGAGCTGTGCCATGCCGCAGGTGGGCGAGTGGGTCCGATCGCGGCCGCTGCACGCAACTAACGACGTCACGAGGAACGACGTCGCGTTGAATAGCGTCGCGCGCAACAGCGTATTCAGCCGGGCCGGCGTCACCGTGGCGTCACGACTTCGAGCACCGTGGTCGGGTCCGGGGCGTCGCGCGCTGCGCGCCGGAACTCCAGGCTGTCGGCGTCGGGGACGAACGGCGTCCCGAGCCGGAGCGTCTCAGCCCCCACGAGCCAGGCGGCCGTTTTCGCCTCCTGCGATACGGGATGGTCGAAGCCGGCGCCCAGGACCCAGCGGCCCGTTCCCCGCAGGGGGCCGCCGCCCAGTTTAGTGCGCTCGGGCTGCCCGAAATAGCGGCGGTAGAGCGATCCGGTGAACCACCCGCCGCTGTGCGACTCGAGCGACATCCGGATGTACACGGTGGAGTCGAGTGGGACGGCGCGTGTTCCGGCGGGGGCGCCCGCGCGGAAGATGCGCGTGAGCAGCCAGGTGCCGTCGAGCGGCGTGCCTTGAGCGGTGCAAAGCAGCACCGTGGCGACGACGCCATGGGGGTAGATCATCGGCACCAATCTAATACGTCCAGGTCAGGACCACCGAAACAGTTCGGACGGGCTCCAGCGTGCGCGGGACCAGGTTGTAGATGTAGTTGAGGGCGTTGGCGGCGAGCAGGCGCGCCGACAGGGCCCCTCGCTGCCAGCCGGCTCGAACGTCGAGCACCTTGGCGGGCACCCGCGGATCGTTGCCGAACACCGCCTCGAGCTCGATTCGCTCGATGCGACTCGAGTATCGGAAATCGCCGCCCACCGAGAGCGTGCGCCAGCGGTAGTCGGCGCTGAGCGTGAGGAGATGCTTGGGACGGAAGGCCAACACGGAGTCGTTCGCGAGGTCGCGCGCGTCGAGCAACAGGTAGGCGATCGCGCCGGTCAACGAGGGGATTGGCGTCATGGTCAGCGAGGCATCGAGCCCGCGCAGCCGGGCGCGGGAAATGTTCTGAACCTGGATCTTCGCCACGCCGCTCGGGTCCACCAGGAACGTCGGCTCGATCAGCTGGCGCGCCTCGGTCCAGAACAGGGCCGCGTCGAGCCGCGCCCACGATGACACCGTCGTCACGTCGCCGAGCTCGAACGACCAGGCCGTTTCCGGACGGAGTGAGGGATTCGGGATCACCTGAAAACCGAACGCCTCCGTTGTGACGAAGCGCTCGGCGATCGTGGCGGCCCGAAACCCCCGACCGACAGACGCGCGCCACGTCCCGAGCGACGTCGGCAGGACGGCCCCGAGCTGCGGGCTCGTCTGAACCGCTTGCGACACGCCGTCCACTGCGACCCCGTCGAGCCGGGCCCCGGCCGTCAGCCGGACCCTGCCGAGGCGCTGCTCGCCCTCGCCGTACGCCGCGACGTCCACCTCATCGTGGCTGGCGACCTGTCCGAGATTACCGAAGATGTCGCTGGTGACGTGTGTGTGCGCTCCCTCCGCGCCGAACGTGAGCACGCGGTCGTCCCCCCCACCGACATGCGCCACGCCGCGCACTTCGGCACCGAGCCGGTCCGACACCGACCAGTCGTCCGGATGGTAGTCGGTGAAATGACTCCGCAGCCACGAGCCGCGCGCCATCCAGGCGAATCGGGGGGATGCCGTGCGGTCGACCGTGGCGAACAGGTATCCCTTGTTCGAGCGCGTGTAGCTGCCCTGACTGGATGTATCGATCAAGAACGGTTGGAATGCCTGCCCGTGCGTGTCGCATTGGCTGGGTCCGCACCACGTGGGAAACACGTCGTACTGGTGGCTGGTCCAGGCGCCGGACGCGGTGACGCGCGTGCCGGGCGCCGGCAGCCACTCGGCCCGGCCGGCGGTCTCCCACTGATCGCTGGCGTCCTGCTGGCGGTAGCCGTCGGAGTGGCGCCCGCCCAATGTCAACGCGCCGCGCAGCGCCTCCGTGCCGTATGAGCCGGTCAGGTCGACGCCGCCCAGGCCACCGCTCCCGTCCCGGAACTTCCAGACGTCGGATGGCGGGTTGGCGTACCAGCCCCCCGTCGCACGCGCCCGCCCGTGGATGCCGACGGCGATGTCGCGTGTGATGACATTCACCACGCCACCGAACGCGGCGGACCCGTACAACGCGGAGCCGGCACCCTTCACGACCTCGACGCGCTGCACGTCGGCGAGCGGGACGATGTCCCAGTCGATGCCGCCGCGATCGCCCTCGTTCGCCGGCACGCCATCGACCAGGAGCAACACGCGCGATCCCAGCCCTTCCACGAAGCCGCTCGAGCCTCGGATGTTGACCTGGCCGCTGAGAAACTGCACCCCGGGCACTCTGTTCACCGCCTCGTCGACGGTGACCACGGCGCGCCGGGCGAGATCGGAATCGCTCACCAGCGCCACACTGGTGACGGCCTGGTCGAGAAACTGGGAGCGTTTCGCCGCCGTGACGATGACGGGGTCTTGGAACAGGGCGTTCGCGCGCATCGCGAAGTTCACCCCGACCGAATCGCCCGGCTCGACGGTCACGGTGTCGAGCGCCGGGACGAACCCCACCCGACTGGCGCGCACCACGATGGTCCCGGGCGACACCCCGGCGATGCGGTACCGACCATCGGGGTGGGTCAGGCCGGCGAGCGCGGCACCGGTCACCTGGACGCGGACGTACTCGAGCGGAACGCCCCCCGAGTCGGTCGCGCGCCCGTACACGACTGCCGTCTGAGCCCCGAGCGTGCGCGCGCCCAGCAGCAGGAGGACGGCGGCCGGGAGTCTCACGGGCACGGCGGCGTGTAATATCGGCACGGGGGGTGCATGTGTTCGAAGTCGATCACAAAGTCGATCGACTCTGCCGGCTGCGCCAGGACATTGACGACACCGGGTTGGCTGGTGTCGGCGGGGTTGCGATAGTAGCCGGTCTCCCGCAGCGTGGAGTCCGCGTTAGCCAGCGTGAAACCCTGCTTGACCCACACCGCCACGACCCACTCATAGCGCCCGGACTCCACCGGGATGTTGTAGGGCGCGGTGGCGCCGCCGAGCGGCAGCGTGTCCAGCGACTGCACGGGCGGCTGGAAGGTGAAGAGGCTGTCGCGCGAGTGCGGGAAGCTGTGATACGCGACCACATAGACGGCCTGCGTACTGTCGGGCACGGCTCCCCGGTAGGTCACGATGCCGCTGATGCCGGGAAAGGCTGGGGTGGGCTGCAGCCCGCCATTGCAGGCGAGCGTGGCCGAGGCCAGCCCCGCGCACGCGACGCGACTCCACATGCCTGCAATGATCGAGGGCCATGCTCGGGCCGTCAACTTGACCCCCCTTTCCGCCGGGAATACGTTCTAGTCCGCGATGCCGATCTACGAGTACCGCTGCACGAAGTGCGAGGCGCGCTTCAGCCGGCAAGAGGAGATCGAAGAGCACGGCCGCACGCCGCCCGCCTGCCCCCAGTGCCGGTCGCGCGCGGTGGAGCAGGTGCTCTCGCCGTTCTTCGCCAAGACGGTCCGGAAAAGCTAGCTCCCATGTTCGAGCGCCTGCGGGATAGCCTGCGTGCCGCCCTCGACGCGGCGACGCCGCCGGGAGATCTGCGCGACCTGGCGCGGCAGATGCGGGAAGCCGTGGTCGAAGCCAAGGTCGCGGTGGTCGAGACGCGCGACGCGGTCGTGCGGACCGAACGCGACCTCGCCCAGGAGCGCCAACGGCTCGCCGACGCGGAGCGGCGCGGCCGGCTCGCGTCCGAGATCCAGGATGCGGAGACCGTCGCGGTAGCGGGGCGGTTCGCGGCAAAGCACCGGGAGCGCGCGGGCGTGCTCGACAAGAAGCTGGCCGCGCTCCGGGACGAGCTCGCCCCGTACGAGCGGGAGCTGGGGGATATGCAGGCGCAGCTGGCGCGTGCGGAGCAGGACCGTCCGCTCACCGAGGCGGAGCGCTCCGCGGAGCGGGCGTGGCGCGACCTGCAGGCGGCGGGCGGCTCGCGCCCCGGGGCGGACCCGGGGGACGAGCTCCTCAAGTCCCGGCTCGATCGCGCCGGGCGGGAAGCGGCGGCCGACCGCCAGCTGCGAGAGCTCAAGAAGAAGATGAAGAAAGAGTAGCGACGCGGGCCATGAGCGTGGTCCGCCGGATGCTGGAGTGGTTCCGCGAGGCGTTCGGCCCCGGACCACGGACCGCCGACGGGCGGCGCACCGGAGGCACGATGGATATCAAGCGCGACCGCATGGTGTTTCTCGGGTACGGCAAGTATTGGCGCTCGGACGCCATCATCGGGCTGATGCCGATCGAGGAGGATCGCGGGCCCAAACGGCGGACCAACGTGTTCGTGGAGGGCCGCGTGGAGCCGATCATCGCGTCGCGTACCGAGCAGAGCATTCTCGATGACATGGGGGCGACCGAAGGCGGCTTCCAGGCGCAGGCCGTGCGGGAGGCACTCACCGAGCTGCTCGCGGCGTTCCACGAGTTTTCACCCGTGCTGCGCCGGGCCCTGCAGAACGAGGATCACTTCGACGTCGAGCAATGGGAGCAGCGGATGGGGGACCTGCTGCGCGCCCCCCAAACGCCCGTGCCGGTGGAGCAGAACGAGCTCTTCGAGTGATGGCCGACGCCGGCTGGTTCGGCCATCCCCGCGGCCTGTCCACGCTGTTCTTCACGGAAATGTGGGAGCGCTTCAGCTACTACGGGATGCGGGCGTTCCTCATTCTCTACATGGTCCACGCCCTCGGGTTCGACGACAAGCACGCCGGCCGAATCTACGGGAACTACACTGCGGGCGTCTGGGCGGCTGCCATCGTTGGCGGCATCGTCGCCGACTGGTGGTTGGGACAGTACCGCAGCGTCCTGATCGGCGGCATCATCATCGCGCTCGGGCACTTCACGCTCGCGTTCCACCCGCTGCCCTTTTTCTATGTCGGCCTGTCGCTGATTGTCATCGGCACGGGGCTGCTCAAGCCCAACGTCAGCGGCATCGTCGGCGCGCTGTACGACCCGGCGGACACGCGACGGGACGCGGGTTTCTCCATCTTCTACATGGGCATCAACCTCGGCGCGTTCATCGGCCCCCTCATCGCCGGGTGGCTGGCCCAAAAGGTGGATTGGCACTTGGGTTTTGCCTGCGCCGGGGTGGGAATGTCGCTGGGACTGGTGCAATACGCCCTAGGGCGTCGTCGCCTTCAACCCGCGGTCGAACGACTGGCCCGCCGGCCGAGACCCGCTGCAGCGGCCGCCGCCGCATCATCGGAGGGTTTCTTGGGATTCACGGTCGCGGAGTGGAAGCGGATCGCGGCGATGGCAGTGTTTTTCGTGCTCGCCGCGATCTTTTGGGGCGCGTACGAGCAGGCGGGGTCGAGCCTGAATCTGTTCGGCGACCGTTATACCACACTGCGGATCCTGGGATTCGAGTTCCCGTCGAGCTGGTACGTCTCGGTCCAGGCAATCTTCGTGATCATCTTGGCCCCCGCGTTCGCCTGGCTGTGGATCCGCCTCGGCAAGTATGAGCCGACGACGCCCACCAAGTTCGCCTTCGGCCTGTTTTTCGTCGGCCTGTCGTTCTTGTTTCTCCTGATCCCGGCAGGCGCGATCCAGGGGACGCCCGGGCTCCGCGTCTCTCCGTTCTGGCTCATCGGCTGCTACTTCATTCAAGAGCTTGGCGAGCTGAGTATTTCCCCGGTAGGCCTGTCGGTGTTCACCAAGCTCGCGCCCGTGAGGATCGTCGGGATGATGCTCGGCCTGTGGTTCCTCGCCGATTCGGTCGGCAACAAGGTCGCCGGATACGCCGCGGGGTTCATCTCGACGGCCCCGTTGCCGCAACTCTTCGGCGTTGTGGGTGCCGTGTGCATCGGCGCCTCGTTGGTGGCGTTCGCGATCGTCACACCCGTCAAGCGGCTCATGGGCGGCGTGCGCTAACGACCCAGCCGCCGCTGGAAGAACGCCGCCGCCGCCTCGTACGCGGCCGAAGCCGGAGCGGTTTGACTCGCTTCCATGTATGCCAGGTGATGTGTGCCTACATCTGATAGGCGTGGTGGTTGGACATCTTTATTGACTGACCCCGGGCGCAAGCCCGGGGATTCAGGAACCAGGGGTCCCGGGTAGTAACTGACCCCGGGGCGCAATCCCGGGGTGCACCAAGAGCGACAGCAAGTTGCCGATGACTTGTGGATCAGCAGCATCGAAATGACGCAAGGCGGAGCGTGCGGCTGCGCGAGCCCGTTCGTCAGTTGAATCGCGTCGTCCGCCACAGGAGGACCCCAGTGCCCCCGAGCAGCGCGAGCATCGCGACCGTGAGGCCGGCGACCCAGCCCCAGCCCAGCCGCAAGTCGGGAACCCGGGCAACGAGTCCCAGGCCGACGAACACGGCCGTGGCACCGGTCACGAGGGCCCAGTCGAGCCAGGTCCGCCGCCGCGCCGGACCGCCGGTGCTCTCACCCGCCAGTCCCGCGCGGACGACGGCGGGGTCGATGCCGTAGCGCCGCCCCTCGCGCGCCGCGGCTTCCTGCCAGCGCCGGTGCTCGGCACCGGTCGCGGAGGCGAGCGCGATGAGGGCGGCGCCGAGCGCCATCAGGAGCGAGCCGCCGATCACTTGAGCGTACGTGGCCCTCGCGCCGCCGTGCAGCTCACCGAATACGAGCAGGCCCCACACGAGGCCCCACAGCTGGTTCGTGTTCGACAACGGGATCCCTCGGCTGATCCCCACGTACTTCGCGGCAAACTGCTGGAACAGGTCTCCCACGACCCACACGAAACCCCCGAGCAGCAGCCAGAAGAGTGCGTCCCGTGCCCCGCTGAGCTCGGCGACGAGCGCGGCGACGCCGCCGCGGTCGGCGAGTGCGAGTCCCGACATCATGCCGAGCTCACCGACGGTGAAGAACGTGACGAACGCGAGCGGATTCATGCCTGTGAGGTATGCCTTGCGGTACGGGATGTACATGGTGCCCCACAGCGCCCCCGCCGCCAGGGCCGCCGCGACGCCGCGTGTCGCGTGCCCCGCCGGCGCCTGTGCGGCCGACGCGACCGCCAGAAGGGTGGCGCCGGCACACATCACCGCCGCGCCGCCGAGCACGGCGACGACGCGCGACCAGCCCGCCCCACGCAGCTCGTTGAAAAACACGGCGCCCCACAGGATGCCGAGCAGGCTGTTGGCGTTCCACAGGGGGAACGCGACGCTCAAGCCGATGTCCTTGATCGCGTAGATAGTGAGTGTGTTGGCGACGGCCCACAGGCACCCGGCCAGAATGGCCCAGACGACAAGGTGCGGCGCCTGCCGCACGTCGGCCCCGATCGCAGTCGTTCCCCGCAACAGGGCCGGGAGACTCCAGCGCGCCAGAAACACGCCCGCCACCATCGCGAGTGAGATCACGACGGGCGACAGACCGAGCACGACCATCTTGGTGGGCGCCTCGGCGGCCCCGAGCCAGGCGCCGGCGGTGAAGCCGCTGGCGACGCCGGCGAGCTGCAAGCGGCGCAGGCGGGACGAGTCGAGCGCGGGGGCTATCGAATCCATACCAGCACCAGGAGGCCGCCGACCAGCACGGCGACGGGCACCCAGAATTGAGCGTCGCGCAGCATGGCGCTCCAGCGACCGTTCACAAGGGCTCCTCGGCGTAATGGCAGGCGGCGAGCTGACCCGGCGCGACCTCGCGCAGCGCTGGCGGCTCGGTGCGACAGCGCGCGTCCTTCTTGGGGTGTGGGCAGCGGGGGTGAAACGGGCAGCCGGGTGGTGGATGCGCAGGCGACGGCACGTCGCCCGTGAGGACGATACGCGGGCGTTGCGCTTTCGGATCGGGCACCGGCACGGCGGAGAGGAGCGACGTGGTGTAGGGGTGCCGCGGCGCGGCGTACAGCTGCGGGCCGGGCGCCCGTTCCACGATCTTGCCCAGATACATCACCGCGACGTGGTCGGCGACGTGCTTCACTACCGCGAGGTCGTGGGCGATGAAGAGATAGGTGAGGCGCCGCCGCCGCTGCAGGTCGGCGAGCAGGTTCAGGACCTGCGCCTGGACCGACACGTCGAGCGCGCTCACGGGCTCGTCGAGCACGAGGAACTGCGGCTCGACCGAGAGTGCGCGTGCGATCCCGACGCGCTGCCGCTGCCCGCCCGAGAGCTCGTGCGCATAGCTCTTCGCGAAGCCGGGGTCGAGCCCGACTTCCTCGAGCAGCGCCGCGATGCGGCGCCCGGCGTCGGCTCCCGCGGCCAGGTGATGGATCGCCAGCGGTTCGGCCAGGGTCTGGCGCACCGTGAGGCGCGGATTGAGCGACCCGTAGGGATCCTGGAACACGATCTGCATGCGGCGCCGCAGCGCCCGCAGCTCGCGTCCCCCGAGCGTCAGCACGTTCACCCCGTCGATCGCCACCCGCCCGGCGTCCGGCTCGATCAGGCGGAGGATGGTGCGCCCCACCGTGGACTTCCCGCATCCCGATTCGCCCACCAGGCCGAGCGTTTGGCCGGAGGCGATCGCGAACGACACGTCGTCCACGGCCCGTACCACGGCCCGCGGGCGTCCCAGCCCGAAAAAGCCGCGCTCGCCCTGGAAGTGCTTGACCAGCCCCTGCACGTCGACGAGCGCGGCGGCGGACGACGTCACGGAAGGGGAGCGCGCGCCGTGCGGCGTTGCGGCTCGGTGAGGAGCCAACAGCGAACCGTGTGAGTGCCGGGCTCGCCGGCGCCCGCATCGAGCAGCGGCGGCTCCTCGTCGCGGCAGCGGTCCCAGGCGTATGGGCAACGCGGGTGAAAGCGGCAGCCGCCGGGCCAGTCGCTGGCGGCCGGTACCTGACCAGGGATGCCGTGCAGCCGGCCGCGGGCGCGCGCCGGCGGTGCGTCGAGCCGCGGCACGGAGGCCAGCAGTCCTTCGGTATAGGGATGGAGCGGGCGCGCGAACAGCTCGGGTGTGGGCGCCTGCTCCACCACCTGGCCTGCGTACATCACGACGACGCGGTCCGCGCTCCCCGCCACCACGCCGAGGTCGTGGGTGATGAGCATGATCGCCATTCCGAGCTCCGCCTGCAGGCGCTCGAGCAGCTCGAGAATCTGCGCCTGAATCGTGACGTCGAGCGCGGTGGTCGGCTCGTCGGCGATGAGCACCTTCGGGTGGCACACCAGGGCCATCGCGATCATCACGCGCTGGCGCATGCCGCCGCTCATCTGGTGGGGATAGTGGTCTACCCCCTGCGCGGGATCGGGAATGCCCACGAGCTTGAGCATCTCGATCGCGCGGGTGCGCGCGGCGCGACGGGATAGCCGCTGGTGTACGATGGCCGCCTCGGCGATCTGGTACCCCACCGTGAACACGGGGTTGAGCGACGTCATCGGCTCCTGGAAGATCATCGCGATCTGGTTGCCGCGAATCGCGCGCAGCTCGCGAGGCTCGAGCGTCAGGAGGTTCCGCCCCTCGAACTCGATGAAGCTCCCGGGCCGGATGTGCCCGGGGGGCTCGGGGATGAGCCGCAGCACCGACAGAGACGTGACGGTCTTCCCACACCCCGACTCCCCGACGAGGCCGAGCGTCTCGCCCGCGTGGAGGTCGAACGAGACGCCGTCGACGGCGCGCGCGGTGCCGCTCCCGTGCTCGGTGACGAAGTAGGTCTTCAGGTCCCGCACGCGCAGCAGCGGCTCGGTCATGCCGTCTCCTTGCGGGGATCGAGCGCGTCGCGCAGCGCGTCGCCCACGGCGTTGAGGGCCATGACGACGAGCGAGATGGCGAGCCCGGGAAACGTGGCGCACCACGGGGCCACGGCCATCTTTGGGAAGCCATCGGCGATCATGTTCCCCCAGCTGGGCGCGGGAGAGGGGACGCCCATGCCAAGAAACGACAGCCCGGCTTCGAGCAGCATCACGTTGCCGATGCCGAGCGCTGCCGACACGATGATCGGGGCGGCGGCGTTGGGAAGGACGTGGCGGAAGATGACGCGCCCCGGCTCGGCCCCGAGCGCGCGCGCCGCCGCGACGAACTCACGCTCGCGCACGCTCAACACTTCGGCGCGCACCAGCCGGCTGGTGCCGAACCATCCCGTCAGCCCGATGAGCAGCACGAGCACGGCCAGGGGCACATGCTCCCACAGGGCCACGACCATCAAGAGCATGAACATGCGCGGCATGGCGAGCCCGACGTCCACGAGCCGCATCAGCGTCGCGTCCACCCAGCGGCGGAAGTAGCCGGCCACACCGCCCACCACGACCCCGGTGGTCACGGCGACCAGCATTGCAATCGCCCCGATGCCGAGCGAAATGCGCGCCCCGTAGACCAGCCGGCTCCATACGTCTCGCGAGAGCGGGTCGGTGCCGAGCGGGTTTTGTGTCGAGGGCGGGTGGTTGACGAGCCGGGTGATGTCGATCTGGAAGTGCGGCTGGTAGGGCGTGACGAGCGGCGCGGCGAGCGCGACCGTCACGAAGAAGGCGAGCACGAACACGGCCGGAGCGGCCGTGGGGTGCCGAAAGAAGCGCCGACCAGACGCACGGGCGCCCGTGCGACGCCGGATCTCGGCGACCACGACCAGCGCGAGCACGGCGGCACCGCCGACCGCGAGCCAGTTCCAGACGTTCACGTCGAACGCACGCGGATGCGCGGATCGGCCACGCCGTACAGCGCGTCGGCCAGCAGATTCCCGAGCACGACCATCACGCTGGCGACGAGCGCCGCCGCAGTCACGATAGGGTAATCGCGCTCCAGGATCGCCGTCACGGCCAGACGGCCCATGCCGGGCCATGCGAATACCCATTCGACCAGCACCGCGCCCGTGAGCAGGAAGGGGAACGTCAGTCCGAACAGCGTAATGAGGGGGAGCAGGGCGTTACGAAGCGCGTGCACCAGTAGGACGCGTCGCTCCCGCAATCCCTTGGCGCGCGCGGTGCGCACGAAGTCCTGGCGTACTACCTCGAGCATCGCCGCCCGCTGGTAGCGCGCCGTCGCGGCCGCTCCGACCAGCCCGAGCGTGAGCGCGGGGAGCGTCAGGTGCCACGCGAAATCGGCGACGCAGGGGAGCGAGTTCACCCGGGGACAGAGGACGAGATCGCGCAGGCCGCCCACCGGAAACCAGCCGAGCCGTTGTCCGAACACGAGCAGCAGCACGAGTCCCAGCCAGAACGTGGGCATCGAGTTCACGAACAGCGCGACGTTGCCGAGGGCGATGTCGCCGAAGCGGCGCTCGCGGGCGGCCTGGTAGACGCCGAGGGCGATGCCGAGCGCGAAATCGAGGATCAGCGACGTGAGCGCGAGGGTGAAGGTGTTGGGCAGCGCCTCGGCGAGCGCGGCGGCGACCGGGCGCCGCAGCGCGAACGACCAGCCGAGATCGCCGTGGAGCAAGGCGCCCAGGTACTTGTAGTACTGAGTCGAGATCGGCTTGTCGAGGCCGAACCGCCGGGTCAGATCCGCGCAGATCGCGGGAGAGACCGGCAGACCGTCCGGCTGCCCGCAGGGGGAGCCGTGGGCCAGGTGAACGACGATGAAGGTCAGCGTGACGACCGCCCAGACGATGGCGATCGAGGCGGCGAGCCGCCGCACCAACCACGCCGCCACCTAGCGCTCCACGCGATCTCGATCCGTCAGGCGATCAGCGGGAATGCGCCACGTGCGGACCAGCGCGAGCCACGAGTCCGGCCGGATCCGCACGTCTGCGACGCGCCGGTGCACGGCCGCGGCGTTTTCGGTGGCGAAGAGAAAGATCGCGGGGGCGTCCTGGTTCAGGATCTCAATCGCGGCGCGCCAGGTGCGCTTGGCCTCGTCCCGGCCGGCCACCGACGTGACGGCACGGTCCACTAGCCGCTCGAACGCGGGGTTCTCGTAGCGGCCGTAGTTGAGGCCGCCGAACCCCGCCCGTGTCCACGATTGGGGAACGCCCGACGACGGTGTCGGGTCGGTGTTGACGGTGTTCAGCATCGCGTCGAACCGGCCGGCATGCGCGCGCTCGTTGAACACGCTGAAGTCGACCTCGTCGAGCTGGACGTCGACTCCCATCGCGCGAAACTGCTCTTGCAGCAGACGCGCGTACTGGCGGCGCGGCGCGCTGGTCGTGGGGACGAGCAGCCGGAAGGCGAGCGGATGCCCGTCGCGGTCGCGGATCCCGTCGCCGTCCGAGTCGGTCCAGCCTAGCCGCGTGAGCGTGCGGGCGGCACGAGCGCTGTCGTGCGGGAGCTCCCGGGTCTCGGGGTCCCAGATCGAGAAGATCTGCGACATGGGGCCGGGCGGGACCTTGGCCATGTCGCCGAACACGTTGCGCAACAGGCCGCCGCGATCCACGGTCATCGCCAGGGCGCGGCGCAGCTCGCGGTCGCCGAACAGCGGGTGCGGCTGCGTGGTGTCTCCGGGCGCGGCGAAATTGAACCAGAGGTAGCCGTACGCCACGCCCTTGTAGGGATAGATCGCCAGCTGGGTGTCCGCCCGCGCCCGGTCCCGGTTGTCGGGCGTGATCAGGACCTCAACGGCGTCGGCATCGCCCGCGATCAGCTGCGTCACGGCGATCTGCTGGTCGGGCGTGAAGCGCCAGATGAGGCGCCGCAAGTGGGGACGGCCGAGGAAGAACGTGGAATCGGCCGCGAGCTCGAGGCTCTCGCCCGCCCGCCAGGCGACGAAGCGATACGGTCCGTCGCCCACCGGCGCGCGTCCGAATGCGGCCGTGCGCCACTGGCTCCGCGGCACCTCGCGCAACAGGTGGGACGGCATGATGCGCATGTGGTACACCGCGTCGTAGAACATCTCGGGATAGCGCTGCCGGAAGCGGAACACGACCGTGAGCGAATCGCGCGTCGTGACCGCCGCGATCTGCCGCAGAGTCGGCCGGACGGGCGAGTTCACCAGCGAGTCCGTGTAGATGTCGTATGTGAACGCGACGTCCGCCGCGGTGACCGCGCGCCCGTCCTGCCAGTGGGCGCGCGGATCGAGGTGAAACACGAGGGTGGTGGGCGTGTCCCACTCCCAGCGCTCGGCGAGCTGCGGCTGGAAATCCTCGTCGCCGATCGTGTTGCCCGAGGGCCCGAGGTCGGCGAGCTTGAGGAAGACCTGCTCGATCACGTCGCGCGAGGGCGAGAACGAGGTCACGGGCGGGAGCAGGATGTCGGGCTCCCCCGCGCCCGCGATGACGAGCGTGCCGCAGTAGTCGCCCGTGCAGCCGCCCTTGCGGGCGCAACCGGCGATGACGAGCAGGGCCGCGAGGGCTGCGACGGCGGGAAGCCGGGAGGACGGTCGGGTGGTCGGCATGGCGCCCTAAGATTCCACGGGCTCGTTAGCGGCGCCAGGTCCAGGCGGGGGCCTGAAAGACGGCGGACAGTCGGTCGGGCGGTCTGGCGGTCAGAAAACTCGTGTCCCACACCGCGACGATCGCGTCAGCTACCTCGGCGAAGGACACGTGCCGGCCTAACGCCGCAGAGAGCGTCGTCGCCGTGCAGGCGTCTTGCGGCTTATAGCTTACGGCTCGAATCATCTCCTGCGATCCGGCGAGCAGAATCGAGCCATGTTGCAGCAACGCGCCACCCTGTCGCATCTGGGCCGAGCCGACGAGCTTGCGCCCGCCGACCAGAACCTCACCGCCCACCGCCGCAGCGAAACAGGAGCATTGGCGGTAGGGCGGTCGGGCGGTCAGGCGGTCCGAGGCGAGGGTGGCATCCGCACCGAGGAACCGGAGCGCCAGCGCGAGGCGCTCGTGGATCGCCCGGTACGCTTGGCGCAGCGATCCGAACGCGGTCACGGGCGCGGCCACGGCGTACGTCACCTCGTCCCCATGCCAGACGGCGCGCCCGCCGGTGGGTCGCCGCACCAGGTCGATCCCGAGCCGCGCGATGCGCTCACGGTCGTACTGCGCGGCTGCCGCCTCGTTGCGGCCGAACGAGACGCAGGGAGGATCGAACCGGTAGAGACGCAGGAACGCGTCCCCGGTGGCGTTGGCGCGCTCCACCAGCGCCACGTCGATGGCCATATTCTCGGCTCCGGAGCCACCCTTCGGTTCGAGGAGGAGGTGCCAGCTGCGTGGCGGGGCGGACGGCCGGACAGCCGGACGGGCGGACAGCGAGAGCGGCCACCGGTCCGCCGGTCCGCCCGACCGCCCGTCAATCTGCCGCAAGCGCGTAGCTCTCCATCGGCGGACACACGCACACCAGGTTCCGGTCGCCGTACGCGCCGTCCACCCGGCCCACCGAGGGCCACACCTTGTGCTGCCGGGTCCACGCCGCCGGGAACGCCGCGCGCTCGCGCGAATACGCGCGCGCCCAGCCGTCGGCGATCACGTCTTCCAGCGTGTGCGGCGCGTTGGTGAGCAGGTTGTTGCCGCGCGGTTGCCTGCCCTGCTCGACCTCGCGGATTTCCTCGCGGATGGCGATCAGCGCGTCGCAGAAGCGGTCGAGTTCTTCTTTCGCTTCGCTTTCCGTGGGCTCGATCATCAGGGTCCCCGGAACCGGGAAGGAGACCGTGGGGGGGTGGAAGCCGTAATCGATGATCCGTTTGGCGATGTCTTCCACTTCGATCCCGGCCGATGCTTTGAACGGGCGGCAGTCGATGATGCACTCGTGTGCGACGAGGCCGTGCTCCCCCGCGTAGAGCAGTGGGTACGACTGGGCGAGCCGGCGCGCGACGTAGTTGGCGTTGAGGATCGCCATTCTGGTCGCCTCGACCAGGCCCTCGCGTCCCATGAGGGCGATGTAGGCCCAGGAGATCGGCAGGATCCAGGCGCTGCCCCACGGTGCGGCCGCCACCGTGCCGCACGGCTGCTGCTGGCGCAGCGGCACGACGGGGTGGTCGGGGAGAAACGGCGCGAGGTGCGGGGCGACGCAGATCGGCCCCATCCCGGGGCCGCCGCCGCCGTGCGGAATGCAGAACGTCTTGTGGAGGTTCAAGTGGCACACATCGGCGCCGATGTCGGCGGGGCGGACCAGGCCCACCTGAGCGTTCATGTTCGCGCCGTCCATGTACACCTGCCCGCCTTGCGCGTGCACGATCTCGCAGATCTGGCGGATCGACGTCTCGAAGACGCCGTGCGTCGACGGGTAGGTCACCATCAGCCCGGCGAGCGTGTCCCGGTGTTCGGCGGCCTTGGCGCGCAGATCGGCGAGGTCGATGTTGCCCCGCTCGTCGGCGCGCACCGGCACGACGCGGAGGCCGGCCAGCACCGCGCTCGCCGGATTGGTGCCGTGCGCCGAGGTGGGAATGAGGCACGTCGTCCGGTGCCCCTCGCCGCGCGACCGGTGATAGGCACGGATCACGAGCAGCCCGGTGAACTCGCCCTGCGCGCCGGAGTTGGGCTGCAGTGAGACCTTCGGGAACCCGGTGATCTCCGCGAGCATGTCCTCGAGCTGGCGGAACAGGATGCGGTAGCCGGTGGCCTGCTCGCGTGGCGCGAACGGGTGCAGCCGGTTGAACTCGCGCCAGGAGATCGGGACCATCTCGGTGGTGGCGTTGAGCTTCATCGTGCAGGAACCGAGCGGGATCATGGCCGAGGTGAGCGAGAGGTCGCGCGCCTCGAGCCGCTTGATGTAGCGCAGCATCTCCGTCTCGGACCGATAGCGGTGGAACACCGGGTGTGTCAGGTAGGGCGACGTGCGGCGCAGCGTTTCGGGGATGGCCGCGTCGGCCCGCGCGCCGAGATCCTCGACCATGAACGGCAGCACCTCGTTGAGCGAGAATGCGGTGACCAGGTCCGCGAGGTCGCCCAGGGTCGTGCCTTCGTCGAGCGAGATGCCGACGCGCGTGGGCGAGGCCACGCGCAGGTTGATGCGGCGGGCGCGCGCGGCGTCGATCAGGCGCGGCAGCGCCCACGACTCGACTTCGATGCTGAGGGTATCGAAGAACGACGAGTGGACCACGCGGTAGCCGAGGCGCGTAAGCGCTTGGCCGAGCAGCACCGCCAGCGTGTGGACGCGCTCGGCGATGCGGCGCAAGCCCTCGGGTCCGTGATACACGGCGTACATGCTCGCCATCACGGCGAGGAGCACCTGCGCGGTACAGATGTTCGACGTCGCCTTCTCGCGGCGGATGTGCTGCTCGCGGGTCTGCAGCGCCATGCGCAGCGCCGGCCGGCCGGCGGCGTCCTTCGACACACCGATGATGCGGCCGGGGACGTGGCGCTTGTGCTCCTCGCGGGTCGCGAAGAACGCGGCGTGCGGGCCCCCGTAGCCCATCGGGACGCCGAACCGCTGGGAGTTGCCGACGGCGATGTCAGCCCCCCATTCGCCGGGCGGCGTCAGCAGCGTGAGCGCGAGCAGGTCCGTCGCCGCGGTCACGAGCGCGCCCGCGGCATGGGCCCGGTCACAGAATGCGCGATAGTCTTCGATCTTGCCGTCCGTGGTGGGATACTGCAGCAGCGCCCCGATCACCCCCGGCCGGAAGTCGAACTCGTGAGGATCGGCGACCACCGTCTGCACGCCACGCGCCTCGGCCCGCGTGCGTACCACGGCGATGGTTTGCGGATGACACCCCTCGGCGATCAGGAACATGGGCGTCGTCCCCGCGGGCACGTCCACCACGGCTTCCGTCAGGTGCATCGCCTCGGCTGCGGCCGTGGCTTCATCGAGCAGGGACGCGTTCGCGATCGGCAGGGCGGTCAGGTCGGAAACCATCGTCTGGAAGTTCAGCAGCGCTTCCAGCCGGCCTTGCGCGATCTCGGGCTGGTAGGGCGTGTAGGCCGTGTACCAGCCCGGGTTCTCGACGATGTTGCGCTGGATCACCTGCGGCGTGAACGAGTGGTAGTACCCCATCCCGATGTAGGAGTGGAACAGCTGGTTTTGGGCGGCCAGACCCCGCAGGGCCTGCAGCACCTCGCGCTCGGTGCGCCCGGGCGGCAGCGCCAGCGGCCGCCGCAGGCGGATGTCGGCGGGCACGACGGCGTCGATGAACGCGTCGAGCGACTCGAACCCCAGCGTCGCCAGCATACCCCGCGTCTCGTCGGGACTGGGGCCGATGTGGCGCGTCACGAAACGGTCGGCGGGGGCGAGGGAAGCGCGTACGCTGGACATGGACGGAAGGCCCTGGTGGATCCTCAAGTGAGGGTGTGAGACTGCCCGGGCCGGAGCACGACCACCTGCGAGCGGGCGCCGACCCGGCGCGTGAACTCCTCGGGATCGGCCTTGATTACGTCCCACGTATTGTAGTGCATCGGTATCACCGTCCGCGGCTTGACGAACTCCACGGCGCGCACCGCGTCGGCGACACCCATCGTATAGTTGTCCCCGATGGGGACCAGCATCACGTCCACCTGATCCGCGAGCAGCTGCATCTCGAGCGTGAGCCCCGTGTCGCCGCAGTGGTACACCGTCGTGCCCGCCAGGGTGACCACGATGCCGCAGGGATTGGTCGTGAACCGGCCGGACTCGTCCCCCTCGACTTGGCCGCCGTGGAACGCGGGCACGAGCTTCACGCGGCCGAACGGAAACTGGTGCGCGCCGCCGATGTGCATGGCGTGGGCCGTGGCACCGCGCTGCCCGCAGAACTTGGCCAGCTCGGCCGTGGCGACGATCGTGGCGCCGTCCCGCGTCGCGATCGGAATCGCGTCACCCAGGTGGTCCCCGTGACCGTGCGATAACAGCACCGCGTCGACCTTCGCGAGACGGTCGACGGAAATGTCGGCCGCGGGGTTGCCCGTCAGGAACGGGTCGAAAACGAGGCGGTGCCCGTCCCCGTCGAGAGTGAAGCAGGCGTGCCCATGGAACGTGATCGTGACGGACGACTTCATTGCCCGATTTGCTTCTTGTACGCCTCGCTGGTGAGCAGTTGATCGATGTCCGCTGGGCTCTTCACCCGCAACTTGATCATCCACCCCGCGCCGTAGGGATCGCGGTTCACGAGCGCCGGATCGCCCTCGAGGGCCGCGTTCACCTCGGTGACCGTGCCCGCCACCGGCGCGTACAGCTCCGATACGGCCTTCACCGCCTCGATCGTGCCGAACACGTCGCGGCGCCCGAACGTCGCGCCCACCTTGGGGAGGTCGACGTAGACGACGTCGCCGAGCTCTCCCTGCGCATAGTCGGTGATACCGATGTGCACGATCGCACCGTCGCCCGAGCGCTTGACGTACTCATGGTCTTCACTGTAACGCAGGTCGGACGGGACGTTCGCCATGCGGGGTCGCTCGCTCGCGGGGCGTGGGAGGTCGCGGCGAAGGTTACCGGAGCGCGAAACCTCTGTCAACCCAACGGGTTGGCCGACGGAAACAGATCCGGTCGCGGCGCCAACCCGGCGGCGCCGGGCTCCATCAGACGCAACCGCTCATAGCCCCACGGGCGCAGATCGAGTCGCACCGCCACGGGGTCGGGGTCGTCGGACAAATAGGTGAGCACCCCGGGTCGACCGGCGCGCGTCCAGGCCTGCTCGGCGGCGGGGGCGGCCGCGGGGGCGGCGACGATGGCGTCGGGGCGCTCGTCCGGCCGCTCCAGCGTTTTCTCGAGGGCCGCGGGACTGTCGGTCACGCGGCGCACGGCGAGTCCGGCATCGCTGTAGCGGGCGTCGATCGCGTGCAGCGCGGGGTGCCGGGCGTCCGACGGGGGTGCGACGAGCAGCAGTGAGCGGGCGGGGCGGCCGAGTGCGGCGGCGGCGGCGCGGCGGCGCAGCTGCTCGAACACTTTCCGGGCGTTCCGCTCCAGGGTCCGCAACGAGCGCTCGTTCTCGATCGTGAAGTGGCTCTGTGCCCGCTTGCGCTCGGCCGGCATCTGCGCCGCGATCATCCGGTCCGCCTCTTCATTCGAGAGACCCCGCATGGCGCGCAAGCGGGTACGCCGCAGCGCGACGCTCGCATCCACCAACACCACCGCGTCGAATTGCGCGGGGTCGAGCACCTCGAACAGCAGCGGGATGTCGTTCACGACCAGGACGTCGCCGCGCTCGGCGGCTTCGCGCACCAGCTCGTCGCGGCGGCGGCGCACGGCCGGGTGGACGATGGCGTTGAGGGCGTCGAGCGCCGCCTGATCGCCCATGACCTTGCCGCGCAGCGCGGCTCGATCGAGCGACCCATCGGCCGTGAGCACATCGGCGCCGAACCGGTGCGCGATCGCGGCCAGCACCGCTCCCCCCGGGGCCTGGGCCTGGCGTGCCAGCTCGTCGGCGTCGATGATCGACGCGCCCCAGCGACGGAACAGATCGACGACGGTGGACTTACCGGCGGCGATGTTTCCCGTCAACGCGACGTTCAGCACGGACGCCAATGCGGAATGCGGAGTGCGGAATGCGGAATGGAAGGGCGCTCATCAATTCCGCATTCCACATTCCGCATTCCGCATTTAGAGCAACGCGGTTTGATCTTCATCGGCTCGCGGCACCTTATGACAATGCCGGCATCTCGCCTCGTACGACTCCCGTCCTCCCACCATGATCGTGGGGCTTTCCCACAGCGCGGGCTTGCCATTCACGAGGCGCTGGTTACGGCTCGCCGGCCCTCCGCACACCACGCAAATCGCCTGCAGCTTGTCTACGATCTCGGCGACCGCCAGGAGCGTGGGCATCGGACCGAAGGGCAGGCCGCGAAAATCCATGTCGATGCCCGCGAGCACGATCCGGACGCCCCGGTCCGCGAGGTCGTTCGTGGCCGCCACGATCCCCTCGTCCAGGAATTGCACTTCGTCCACGGCCACCACTTCGGTGTCGGGTCGGAGCGCGCGTATCACCGCCTCGGCCGAGTCCACCGGCTCGGCCTCGACCAGCCCCCCGTCGTGCGTGCTCACCGTGTACAACCCGGCGTAGCGCGCGTCGAGGTGTGACTTGAAGACTTGGACGCGCTTCTTCGCGATCACCGCGCGCCGGACCCGGCGCACCAGCTCCTCGCTCTTGCCGGAGAACATCACGCCGGCGATCACCTCGATCCAGCCGGGGCGGGTACCGTGGAACATGGCCGTCCTTGCAGCGTGGCGTCTTGGCGTCTGGCGACGGGGGGCGGGGAAAGGGTAGTGGGCGGGGGGAGGTGGGTCAAGGAAGTGCCCGTCTCTTGCGGTTTTCGGGGGTGGGGGCTCATATTGTGGCGGTTTTATGCGGGTTTTCGGGTGCCCACCCGCGAAACGGGCGGAATTACAAGGGTTTTTGCGTGCCCTGGACCCTCACGAAGGAGACACCGTGAACAAAGCCGAGCTGACCGCGGCACTGGCCATGCGGACCAAGATGTCGAAGGCCGACGCCGGCCGGGCGATCGAAGCCCTGTTCGACGACAAGGGCATCATCGCGGGCGAGCTCAAGAAGGGCGCCAAGGTGCAGATCACCGGCTTCGGGAACTTCGAAGCCCGCAAGCGCGCGGCGCGCATGGGTCGCAATCCCAAGACGGGCAGCGTGATTCAGATCAAGGCGTCGATCGCCCCGGCGTTTCGCGCCGGCAAGCAGCTGAAGATGGTGGTGAACAAGAAATAGGCCGACGCGTGCGTGTCGGGAGCAGTTCACGGGTCGCCCCGCTGGGCGGCCCGTCGGCTTTCTAGACTAGAGAGGAGGCTCTTCGTGTTCGCTCGGTCCTACGCGGCGCTTGCGGGCGCCGCCCTCCTGCTGGCCCCGCCCCGCGGCACGGTGCGGGTGGAGCGGTTTTTCGCGCCCGCGCTGGGCGTGGAGAAGCACTACGTGATCTACCTCCCGTCCTCGTACGCCACTGCGCCCGCGCGCCGCTACCCCGTGGCCTATTACCTCCACGGCCTGAGCGGGAACGAAGCCGACTGGGTATCGCTCGCCAGCATCGACGTGGTGGCTGATTCGCTGATCGCCGGCGGAACCCCCGAGATGATCCTGGTGATGCCGGACGGAGACGACGGCTGGTACACCAATTGGGCGGAGGCGCCCCAGCCCTACGACGCGTGCCTGGCCGACACGCTGGTGAATCGCGCGGCGCCGGCGCTGTGCGTCGTCCAGGCGCGCTACGAGGACTACATCGCGCGCGATCTGGTCCGCCACGTCGATTCGACGTACCGCACGCTCGCCGACCGCCGGAATCGCGGTATCGCGGGCCTGAGCATGGGGGGGTTCGGGGCCGTCACGATCGCGCTCGAGCATCCCGACGTATTCTCGGCGGCGGCGAGTCACTCGGGCGTGCTGTCGCCGCTCTACGCCGGACCGCATCCGTTCGCGGCGCCGCCGCGCTACCACACGTCGATCGATTCGGTCGCCGCCGGCTGGAGGGGGATGTGGGCGGCGATCGCTCCGGCCTTCGGGCGCACGCTCGCATCCTGGACGGCGCGCGATCCGGCGCAGCTCGCGCGGCGTCTCGCGGCCGCCGGTGGACCGATGCCCGCGCTGTTCCTCGACGTGGGTACGCACGACGCGCTCTTGGATCAGGCGCGCGCGTTCCACGCCGAGCTCGCGGCGCTGGGGATCCCCAGTACGTACGCGGAGTGGCCGGGCAAACACGACTGGAAGTACTGGCACGCGCACGTGGGGGAGAGCATCCGCTGGCTCGCCGAGCGAATCGCGCGCTAGGGCTACCGCTCGCGGTCGAGCCGCGCGATCACCCGCCGACCGCGGATCGTCGTTCCGGTGAGTCCCCGCACGGCGCGATCCGCCGCCCCGGCCGCCACTTCGACCAGGCTGAAGGTCTCGCGCACGTCGATTCGGCCGATGTCATCTTTCGGCACACCGGCTTCGCGAATCAGCGCGCCGACGAGATCCTTGGCGCTCGCGCGGTCTTTCTTGCCGAGCCCGACGAACACCTTCACACGCTCGGCGCTGGGGGAGAGGGGCGGAGTGGTCCCTTGCCCTTTCCCCCTTTCCCCTTCGCCCAGAATCGCAAGCAACGCCGCCGCCACCTCCGCCGCATCGAACCGCTCGAACAGGGGATCGAGCAGGGCGAGCTCCTGATCCACGCCGTCCTGGAGCACGCGAGCCACCCGCTCGCGCAACTCCTCGGCGCGGTCGCGCGCACGGTCGGCTGCGCCCGGGAGCGCGAGGGGCACCAGCGTCGCGACGGAGCGCAGATACGGCAGCTGGGCTCCGCTGATCAAGACGACCGGCTCGCCCAGACGGACCAGCGCCGCGAGCTCGTCGCGCGACGGTAGCGCGGTGCAGATCACCGCGTCGGGCCGCGCCTCGGGCGCTGGGATCGGACCGCCGCGCCAGATCATGGGCTGCCTCGCGTCCAGCACGTCGAGGACATCCCGAACGACGGCCGGTCGCCGGCCCGGCGGAACGACGCAGTAGCGGACCCGCCCAGCGGGAGCGAGCGGGGCGCCGCTCTCGTCCACGGGCAGGGCGCCTACGACCAGCGGGCGGCGGGCATGTCGCTCGAGAAAATCGGCCAGCAGTGCGGGATTCCAGCTGAGCACCAGGCGCCGCGCCTCGCGAGCCTCGCCCAAGAGCGTATCGAGGGCGGCGGCATGCTCCCCGGCGATGAGCGCCTCGGGCCACGCTACCACGACCGACCCCACCTGGTCGAGCTTGAGCGCGGCGCGCTGGACCAGCGCCGCCAGGTCCTTCACGGCCCCGGCGAGGATGTGCGGTGAGCGCTCTTTGAGACTGCGCGCGCTGCGGGCGAGCCCGGTGACGGCGTGAACGCTGAGCCCGGCGGGGGCCACGGCGGGCCACTGGGCCGCGGCCGCGTCGTCCGCGCAGACGATGAGCACGGGTGGACCGACCCCGGCGTCGCGCCCTGGGATCGCACCCAACAGCTCCCACAACTGCTGCGCGCTCTCCGGGGCCGGGGGACACACCAGCACCACCCCCCTGCCGCGCTCCAGCGCGGTCTTCGCATCCGCTCCCGTCACACGGTCCTCGGTTGTCAAAGGGCGACCCGCCGGCCGGATGCTATCGTGTCAGGAACCCAAAGGCAACGTCCCCACCCTCAAGGGTGGGCCCGACAGGGCAGGGGAACGTGGTTGCGTGGCCTGAGGGAACGGGGCTATCGTCCCGCGCATGACCCCGGCGTCCGGCCTGTCGCCCAACCTGCAACACCTCGAGACGTCCGCGACCATCGCGATCTCGCAGGAGGCGAAGCGCCGCAAGGCGGCGGGCGAGGACGTGATCGATCTGGGGGCGGGAGAGCCCGACTTCCCCACGCCATCCATCCCGTCGGACGCCGGGATTCGCGCCATCCGGGAGGGGAAGACCCACTACCCGGCGAACGAGGGGATCCTCGAGCTCCGGGCCGCCGGGGCGAAGCACCTCTCGCTGCTCTCGGGCGGCCGGGCCGTGAACGCCGACAACATCGTGGTGTCCAACGGGTCGAAGCAGTCGCTCTTCAACGTGTGCTTCACCCTGTTCGGCCCGGGCGACGTGGTCGCCATCCCGGCGCCGGCGTGGGTGTCGTATCCGCAGATCGTCTATCTGTGCCGCGCCCGGCCGGTGCTCGTCCCGGGCGATCCCGAATGGAGCCTGAAGGTGAGCGTGCGGGACTTGGATCGCGTGGTTCCGGGCGCCAAGGGTCTCGTGCTGTGCTCGCCGTGCAATCCCACGGGGGCCGTGTACACCCACGCCGAGATCAAGGCGATCGCACAGTGGGCGCGCGATCGCAAGGTGTGGGTGGTCGCGGACGAGATCTATCGCCGGATCCATTACGGGACGGGTCCGGCGCCGTCGTTCCTGGATCTGCCCGACGAGCTGCTCGAGCGTGTGGCGGTGATCTACGGCGTCAGCAAGGCGTACGCGATGACCGGGTGGCGGATCGGGCTCGCGCTCGCCCCCGGGCCCGTGGCGAAGGCGATGGCGGCGCTGCAGTCGCACACCACGACCGGCGCGAACCACCCCGCTCAGGTGGCGGCGGCGGCGGCGCTGGGCGACGACCGGGTGGAACAGGATGTCGGCCGGATGGTCGCCGAGTTTCGCAAGCGACGGGATCTCGTGGTCACCCGCTGCCGGCAGGACTTGCCCGGCGTCGAGTTCGTCGAGCCGCTCGGCGCGTTCTATTTCTTTTTCCGCGTCGACTCGCTCGGGGGCATCGGCGGGACGGAGTTCTGCACGCGACTCATCACCACGACCGGCGTGGCGCTGGTGCCGGGGGCGGCGTTCGGGGACGACCGCTATGTACGCCTCTCGTACGCGGCCGCCACGGACAGTCTGCAGAAGGCGCTCGACCGGATTGTCGGGTTCGCGAAGAAACTGAGCGACTAACCCGCCTCCGTGTAACCCCGGGCTTGCGCCCGGGGTTAGTGAGACGATGGCCGGGCTTCTACTGACCCCGGGCGCGAGCCCGGGGATCACGGTGGCTTAGAGCTTCGATGCGCGTTGGCTGAGGACCTCCACTCCCTTCTCCGTCATCACACAATCATCTTCGATTCGCACCCCGAACTTCCCGAGCTGATAGATCCCCGGCTCGTCGGTGACCACCATGCCGGGCTCGAGGCGGAGCGCGTTGCCCTCCACGAGATAGGGCGGCTCGTGGCCGTCCATGCCGAGCCCGTGCCCCAGGCGGTGCGTGAAGAACGACCCGTAACCCGCGGCCGTGATCACCCTCCGGGCGGCGCGGTCCATGTCCTGGCACGGGGTGCCGGGTCGTCCCAGCTCGATCGCAGCGCTTTGGGCGTCGTGCACGACGTTGAACACCTTGCGGAACTCGTCTGCCGGACTGTCGCCGAACCAGATCGTACGCGTGATGTCCGATTCGTAGCCGCCGACCCGGCAGCCGCAATCGATCAGGACCACGGTCTCGCGCTCGAGCGCGGCCGCGGCGGGGCCACCATGGGGCAGCGCGCTGGACGGCCCGAACTGCACCAGGCCCCCGCCCTCAGCGCCGCGTTGTTGCATCTCGTGCGACAGGAGTCGCGCCACGTCGCGCTCCGTCATCCCTCGGGCGAGCTGCCCGAACGTCGCCGTCATCGCGTCCTGCGTGATCCCGATGGCGCGGCGGATGAGGGCGACTTCCTCCAGGGCCTTCACGATGCGGAGCCGCTCGGTCACCGCTGCCGCGTCGACGAACTTCCAGTCGGGCAGCGCGGCCGCGAGCCGCAGCGATGTCTGATACCCGGTGGACGACTCGAGCGCGATCGTTCCCGCGCGTGGCGCCAGCCGGCGGACGGTGTCGCGCACCAGGGCGTACGGGTCGTCCTGCTCCTCCCATCCCCGCGCGTCCGCAACGGTGCCGTGCCGCTTGATCCGCTCGACCTCGAACGAGGGACAGACCACGGCCGGGACGCCTTCGAGCGGGAGAACGAGGGCGATGAGGCGCTCGCCGCGCCCGGGATTGTAGCCGGTGAGATACTCGTAATTGGTGCTGGGTGTCGCGATGAGGCAATCGAGCCCGTGCGCCTTGAGCTCCGCCCGTGCGCGGTCGAGGCGGCGAGCGAAGACTTCCGGTGAAAGGGAAGGCTCCTGAGAAAGGCTAGTGCGGAATGCGGAATGCGGAGTGCGGAATTGGTCGGTCGCGTTTCGATTCCGCATTCCGAATTCCCCATTCCGCATTGGGTACGCCGCCGCAACTACCCCGGCTACCGTTAGAAACTCCCGCCTTTCCATTCGTCCTAGCCCCTCCCCGAGGTGCGGTCTATATTATGCGCCCTCCGAAGACCCTGGAAGGCGTGGTTGTCGACGCACTTCGAAGCCCGTATCGAGCCGCTCGACGGCAAGCTCCCCAAGGTCACCTATCACTGGGATCCCGAGACCGACATTCTCTCCGTCGCGTGCAAGGGGACGGGGAAGGCCACGAGTTTCAACGGGACCGTGGATCTCGAGGGCAACGACGGCTCGTTCGTCGTGATCGACGTGGCGAGCGGCTGCTTGCGAGGCGTGGACGTCGTCACCTGGCCCGACGACATCCGCACCCACGAGCAGCTCGCGGCCCCGGCGCCCGCGAAAGACGCGCGTGTCGTGTTTCCCACGCGCAAGGCGCAACCCGAGGTGGCCGCCGTCGAGGTGGACACGCCGCTCACCGTGGAGAAAAACCAGGCCGAATCGGTGCTGCACATCCGCGTGGGGCGCCAGCGGCCCGCGACCGTGGTGCGCGTGGCCGACCGCCTGCTCGTCGAAGTCGACAAGAGCTCGCGACTCGCGGGGCTGTGGTTCCTCGACGTGCCGCCGTTCCCGAATGTGGAAGCGACCGCCTGACGGCGGAGGGCGGTGAAGGTGGATTGCGCTGGAATGGCTTGCACGGCGTCGGAATGATCCCGCTTGGCCGTTGGATTCGCCCCATGTTCCCATCATGGCTCCGTACGAGAGACTTCATGCCTGGCGTGAATGCCACGAGCTCGCGTTGGCGGTCTACAAGGCTACGAGAGGATTCCCCGCCGAGGAACGCTACGGGCTAACGTCCCAGATGCGGCGCGCGGCGTTCTCAGCGGCCGTCAACATCGCAGAGGGATCCGCTCGGCGAGGCCCCAGGGAGTTCCGTCGTTTCCTCGACATCGCCCTGTCGTCGCTCACCGAGGTCGGTTACGCGCTGCGATTCACTCACGAGGTAGGCTTACTGTCTGACGAGAGCTGGTCAACGCTCAACGACCATCAAGGTCGCGCTCGGTTCCTCACGTGGTAGTTGTACCGCTCGCTGGGCCGGTGACAACCTTCACCGTCTTCCACCGCCCTCCACCGTCCTCCACAACGCCGTAGATTTCTGTCATGTCCGACCAGCTTCCCCGCCTCGGCGGGCTCTCCGAGCCCGAGAAGTACGAGCGTCTGGTGGAGCGCATGCCGGGCCTGTGGTGGAGCGACGCCGGACCGTTCGCGGGATTGCACGAGCTGAACGCCGTGCGGGTGGAGTACTTCCGCGCCGTGTTCAACGGGTTCGGCGGCAAGCGCGTGCTCGATGTGGGCTGCGGCGGCGGGATCCTGGCCGAAGCCCTCGCGACCGAGGGCGCCCGGGTGACCGGGATCGATCCGTCGGAGCGCTCCCTCGCGGCGGCGCGCGATCATGCGCAACGCGCCGGCCTGGCGATCGACTACCGTCGGGGGACAGCCGAGGACCTGAAGGCCGCTGGGCTCGAGGGGACCTACGACCTCGTGTTCGCGGTGGACGTGCTCGAGCACGTGGACGATCTCGATCGCACCCTCGCCCGGGTCGCGGCCGTCCTCGCACCGGGCGGCGGGCTCGGGTTCCTCACCCACAACCGCACGATCGCCGGCTTCCTGCAGGTGGTGTGGGACGAGGAGTACGTGCAGCATACCATGCCCGAAGGCTTCCACGATTTCCAGCGGTTCATCACGCCGGCTGAGCTGACCGAGAAACTCGCCCGCAACGACATGGTCGTGCAGGAAATGAAGGGGATCGCGCGGGGCGGTGACGGGACCAGCCGCCGGGTCCTGACGGACGACCTGAGCATCACGTATCTCGGCTGGGCGCTCCGGACTCGATGACCGTTTCCGGCTCGTGGGTCGACGCGGTCGTCGCCGCGGGCGCCGTGCCCGCGTCCCACGTTCCCGAGGCCAGCCTCGGCCGCAACGACGTCGAGGAGTTCACCGGGGCCGATCCGGTCGAAGCCGGGGAGCTCCGCGTGCATCCGCTGGATGACGCGCGGCCGTTGGCGCTCGGAGCCGTGTGCTTCCTCGACGGCATCGAGCAGTGGCGCGTGGTCGGATACGGCGGGATCACGCCCATCGTGCGGGCGTACGCCGCCGCCGCGATCCGCCGGCGTGGACCGGACCGCCGTCTCCGCACGGTCGCCGAAGCCGCGGAAGAGGTGGCGATCACGCGGCTCGACCGGCTTCCGGCAGGCGTGCGCCGCGCGCTCGAGGCCGCCGACGTGCGCGTGCTCGACTTCCCGGCCGAGGATGCGGAGCAGCCGGCGCGCGCGCTTGCCGCCGCGCGGCTCGAGGTGCAGAAGGCCCGGGCCGCTCTCGAGCGGCGCCTGGCCGAGCAGCGGCTGCGCGCGCTGGCCGCCGACGAGTGGCTCGTGGTGGACGGCGTACTCTCGGATTCGGCCGCGCTCTCCGAGCATCCCCGCGCGCTGGGCGTCGTGAAGAGTCATGGTGCTCAGTACTTCGAAGGTGCGGAGTCGGAGCGGGCGCTCACGCTGCCGGACGCCCATCGCACGGGCGTCTTTCGACCCAAGGTGCGGGGGGCCGGGCGCGACATCTACTCCTGGTACGTACGGCTGTGGCCGTGGGAGGGAAACGATCTGCTGTACGGCCTGCTGCGTCTCGAAGCCCGCGCCCATGCGGACACGCTGGCGCTCGCGGCGCCCATCGCGGCCTGGGTGCGGGCGCAGCGCGCGCCCATCGCCACCCCCGACCGGCGTTGGGATCGATTACTTTATCCTATCCACGACGTGGAGACGTACCTGAGGGCACGCGCCCCGTCCGACCTCACCTCGCATCCCGCATCTCGCATCCCGTATCCCGGCTCTCGGCTTCCGAGGACCGCTTCGTGATCGAGCGGCGCCACTTGGCTCCCCCGATCGGCCGCGTGGTCGCCACCGAGCAGAAGCCGGCAACCCCGCACCAGTTCCAGTTCTGGACCGCGAACCAGACGACCATCGGGATCGGGGCGATTGTCCGCGTGGAAGAGCCGGGAAACGGGAATGGGGAAACGGGCAAGGTGGTGTGGGGCGTGGTGACGGATGGGTTCGCCTACTCCGATCTCGCCACGCCCTTGCACGACGTCGTCGGCGCCGAGGGCGACCCGGCCAAGGCCGCCGAGAGTCCGACCGTCCGGCAGGAGATCCGGCTCTGGACCGCGGCGGTGCTACGGCAGACCCCGGAGGAGCCGCTGCAGCCGGTCCCGCTGGGGCAAGTGCACGTCGCGAGCGACGTCGACGTGGCACAGGCGCTCCGCATGGACGCCTATCTCGGCGGCGCGGAGCCCACGGCGATCCCGGTGGGTCTCTATACCTCGGGCGGCCTCGAAGCGCCCGTGTACGTCGACGCGGACTTCCTGCTCGGCCCGGAAGCGGCGCACCTGAACATCTCGGGCGTCTCGGGGCTCGCCACCAAGACGAGCGCCGTGGAGTTCCTGCTGACCTCCATCTTCCAGCATTTCCCGCCCCACAAGGGTCGCGTGGCCGCGGTGTGCTTCAACGTGAAGGGCCCCGACCTGTGCTTCCTCGATCGGCCCGGCACGCTGCAGGACGAGGACCGCCGGCGCTACGAGCGCTTGGGCGTCGAGCCGGAGCCGTTCCGCCGGGTGCGCTACTATGCGCCCTTCAAGGCCGACGGCGTGAACCTGAACACGCTGCGGACCCATCCCGATCTGGTCGGCGACGTCGAGCCGCTGGTGTGGGGGCTGCGCGAGGTGCTCGACTACGCCGAGGTGCTGCTCAACCGGGACGACATCGACGCCAAGGCCGACGCCTTCATCGACTTCCTGGCCGACCGGGTCGTGGACAAGGAGTTCGAAGATGGGTTCGGCGGCGTGCATCGCGTGGTCACGTTCGCCGATCTGGAGCGGCTGTTCCGGTCGATCTTCGACGGGCTCGAGCTCGCGAGTCGCGGGGGCGACAGCTGGCGGACGCACCACATCGCCACCATGCGCAAGGTGCGGAACCGCCTGGCGAACATCTCGACACGCTGCAAGGGTCTCGTCACCGACGACGGCCCGTCGAACGATCTGCCGTGGGGGAGGTTCGACGACCGCACCGTGTACGTCGTGGACGTGGCGAACGTGGATCCCCTGGGACAGGACCTCGTGTTCGCCCGCGTGGTGTCGCAGCTCCGCGAGCGCCTCGAGCGCCGCGACCTGGGCGTCGACGCGGTGGTCGTGTTCGTCGACGAGCTGAACAAGTACGCGCCCGCCGATGGACCCGAGACCTACGTCAAGAAAATGCTGCTCGATATTTCGGAGCGCGGCCGCTACCTCGGACTGGTACTGTTCGGTGCCGAGCAGTTTCGCTCGCAGGTGCACCGGCGGGTGGTCGGGAATGCGGGCACCGTCGTGTTCGGCCGCATGGACGCGGACGAGTTGGCGACGCCGGGCTATCAGGTGCTCTCGCCCGCCACCAAGATCAAGCTGGCCACGCTGCCCATCGGGGAGCTGATGGTGCGCCATCCACACTTCACCCAGCCCATCTTCGTGCGCTTCCCGCGGCCCGCCGTGCTGCGCGGCCGCGACGGCGTGGAGCGCTACCCGCCCGCCGCGGACCTGCCGTTCGAGGACGCCGTGGCGCGCCAGCTCGTGAAGCTCGACCGCCGGGTGCGGCCGAATCAGGTCAAGGACATCATCGCGGACCGGCGGGAAGAGGACGTGCGTCGCGCGCTCGCGCACACCCGCCAGACCCGACCGCAGGACGCGCTGGCGCACTTCAAGAAGCAGCTCGGCGGCCGGGTAGCGGCCGCTCCGGCGGCTGCACGCGAGAGCGTCGCGCCGCTGAACCAGATTTCCGACGAGCCGTACTGACCGAACGGTGAAACTCGCCCATCTCGCAGATCTCCACCTCGGGTTCCGCCAGTACGACCGGCAGACGCCGCGCGGCGGGAATCAGCGCGAGGCGGACGTGGCCGATGCGTTCCGCCGTGCGGTCGACGACCTGCTCGAGCAGCGCCCCGACCTGATCCTCGTGGCCGGCGACGTGTTCCACTCGGTGCGGCCCACCAACTCAGCCATCCTGTTCCTCTTCAAGGAGGTACACCGCCTCCGGGCAGGGCTCCCGGACACGCCGATCGTCATGATCGCGGGCAATCACGATACCCCGCGCTCCACGGAGACGGGGACCATCCTGCGGCTGTATGAGGCCCTCGGCGTCCACGTCGTGATAGAGACGGCGCAGTACCTGACCTTTTCGAAGTTGGACTGCTCGGTGCTCGCCGCGCCCCACCAGGCGCTCGCGCAGCCGGAGCGTCCGGCGTTGCGCCCGCAGCGGGGAACGACCTTCAACGTTCTGCTGGTGCACGGCCAGCTTCCGGGCTTGGGCGAGCAGCGCGGGACCATGGAGTACGGCGGAGCGCCGGTCCAGCTCGAGGATCTGGCCCCGGCTCAGTGGGATTACGTCGCTCTTGGTCATTATCACGTGGCGCGGGAGATCGAGAAGAATGCGTGGTACGCTGGGAGCCTGGAGTACGTGGCCCCGAATCCTTGGGGCCAGCTGCAGGACGAGGAGGAGTACCGCGCGCGCGGTAAGGGCTACCTGCTCGTGCATCTGCCCGGCTCCCGGGTGGAGTTCCGGCCAGTCGACCGGACGCGTGAGCACATCGACCTTCCCTCGATCGACGGGAAGGGGCTCACGCCGAAACAGCTCGATGAGCGCATCGCCGCCCAGGTCACGGCGGCCAAGTCGGCGATCGACGGGCAGATCGTGCGGCAGCTCGTGTTCGACGTGTCACGCGCTACCGCGCGGGACTTGGACCACGCGGCCATCCGCGGCTACAAAGCCCGCGCGTTGCACTATCAGCTCGACCTGCGCCGGCCCGACGTGCAAGGGGGTGACGCCCCGGGTTCGTTCACCCACCGGCAGACGCTGCCCGAGACGGTGCAGACCTTTCTCGAGCATCGGCCGCTCGACGCGGATCTCGACCGGGCGGAGTTCGTACGCCTGGGCGTCGACTACGTGGCGCGCGTCGGCCGGGAGGGCGAGCCCTGATGGAGCTGCACCGACTCCGTCTCGTGAACTTTCGGCAGCACGCGGATACCGAGCTCGAATTCGGGCCCGGGATCACGGGAATCTTCGGGCCCAACGGCTCGGGGAAGACGACGCTGCTCGAGGCGATCGCCTGGGCGATCTACGGCGCGCAGGCGGTCCGCGGCGATAAGGACTCAATCCGCCGGCTTGGCGCCAAGGGCCGCGCGGGCGTGGAGGTGGAACTCGAGTTCCGGCTCGGCGCGCACGAGTATAACGTGACGCGCGGCCTCTCCACGGCGGTGCTGCGGCAAGACGGGCAGGTGGTGGCGAATTCCCTCAAGAGCGTCACCGACAAGCTGGAGCACACGCTCGGCATGACGCACCAGGAGTTCTTCAACACCTACTTCACCGGCCAGAAGGAGCTGGCCGTGATGGCGGCGCTCGGCAAGACAGAGCGGGCGGCGTTCCTGTCGCGCGTGCTCGGCTACGAGCGCCTGCGCGAGGCGCAGGAGCGGGTGCGCGCGGTGAGAAACGCCGTGGCGGCGGAAGTGCGTGGACTCGAGGCCGGGCTCCCGGACGCCGCGGGGCTGGCAGAGGAGCGGCAGGCCGCCGAGGCCGGCCTCGCGCGGGCCCAGGCGACGGCGCAAGCAGCGGACGGCGCGCGTCGGACGGCGGAAGAGGCGCTGGCTCGCGAGGAGCCACGCTGGAACGAGTGGGTGGCGCGTCGCGAGCGCACCCTCTCGCTCGACGGTGAGCGACGTATGGCGGAGCAGGGAGTGATCACGGCGCGGCAGGAGTTCCAGCGGCTCGACCGCGAGCTCGCCGACGCGCTGGCCGCTCGCGAGCAGCTGCGTCGCCTCGATGCCGAGCTCACGCCCGTCGCCCGGCTCAAGCGGGAGGTGGCCGAGCTCGAGCGGCTGCAGCGGGCCGCGGCGGCGCGGCAGGCCGACGAGGCGCAGCTGGCGGAGCTGGGGCGCGCGGCGGGGGCGCTTGAGCGCCGCCTCGCCGAGCTGCGGGATGTCGCTCGCGAGCTCGAGCGTGCCGACGCGGCGGCGCGACAGCTCGCCGAGCGGCTGCAGGCGGCGGAGCGCGCGGCGGAGGAGGAGCGGACGGCGTGGGTGCAGGACCGCCAATACGCCGAGACGAAGCGCACCGAGCTGCTCAAGCTGTACGAAGAGGTGAAGGAACAGCGCGATCAGATCGTACGGCTCGGACCCGAGGGAACGTGTCCCACCTGCAAGCGCCCGCTCGGGGCCGAGTACGCGGCTGTGCTCGCCCTGCTCGACGCGCAGCTCGAGGTGATCACAGGCGACGGCAAGTACTTCCGGCAGCGGCTCGAGCAGCTGGCCCAGCGGCCCGCCAAGCTGGCGGAGGCCGAGGCCGCGCGCGACCGCGTGCTGGAAGAAAGCGGTCGAGCCAGCACGCGGGCGGGCGAGCTGCGGGCGCAGGTGGAGGAGGGAGAGCGGGCGCGTGCCCAGCTGACGGTGGCGCGGGGCCGGGCGGCGCTGCTCGAGCGGCAGCTCGCGGCCCGGCCAGCGGGGTACGACGCCGTCCGGCACGACGCCGTGCGGGCCGAGCTGGCGAAACTCGAGCCGATCGCGCTGGAAGCGGCGGCGCTCGAGGAGCGGGCGCGACGCGCCGAGAGCTTGGTGCAGGAGGCGGAGCGGGCGGAGCAGCAGTTGTCGGTCGGCGAGCGCCGGGTGCGCGAGCTGACCGAAGCGGTGCGCGCCGAGGGGTTCTCGGACCAGGGATATCGGCAGGCGAAGGATCGCTACGACCGCGCGGTAGGCGCGCTGCGCGAGGCCGAGCTCGCCGTGGTCGAAGCGCGCGGGGCGCTGACCCGGGTGGAGGACGACGTGCGGGAAGCGAAGCGGCGCGAGGGTGAGCGCGCCGAGCGCGAGCGCCACATCGCCCAGCTGAAGGCGCGCCAGCGCCTCCACAACGAGCTGGACCGCGCGTTCTCCGATCTCCGGGCCGAATTGAACGCCCAGATGCGGCCCGAGATCGCGGAGCTCGCGTCTGGCTTCCTCGCCGACCTGACCGACGGGCGTTACGATGAGCTCGAGCTGACCGAGGACTACACCGTCACCATTCTCGAGGCGGGCGTGCCCAAGCCGGTGATCTCGGGCGGGGAAGAGGATGTCGCCAATCTCGTGCTGCGGCTCGCGATCTCGCAGATGATCGCCGAGCGGGCGGGGCAGCCGCTGTCGCTGCTCGTGCTGGACGAGATCTTCGGGTCGCTCGACGAGGCCCGCCGCCTGCACGTCGTGGGGCTGCTGCGCCGGTTGGCGGATCGCTTCCCGCAGGTCATCTTGATCACACACATCGAGCAGGTACGCGAGGGCCTCGATCGCGTGATCTGCGTGGACTTCGACCCCGCCCGCGGGACGAGTGTGGTGCGGGACGACACCGCAACGCTGGGAGCCGCCGATGCGGGCGTGGCTGCCTGACCACCAGGTCTACGGGCCGGAGCCCGCGGGTGAGCGGGATACCGACGCGCTGAACCGCGTTTTCGCCGACGCCTTCACCGACCGCTATCGCCGCGATGGCCTGGTCGGCGTCCGCGTGCCGCACCTGAATCCGCAGGTGTGGCGCTACGCGCTGCTCGATGCCGGCGCGGGCGCCATGCTGTGGCGCGACGAGGCGGGGCACGTGGTGGCCTTCAATATCGCGCATCGCTCGGGCACGGAAGGATGGATGGGCCCCCTCGCGGTGCGTCCCGACCGTCAGGGTGCGGGGGTCGGCAAAGCGATCGTCCGGGCGGCGCTGGACTGGCTCATCGAGCAGGGAGTCGCGACGCTGGGGTTGGAGACGATGCCCCGCACTGTCGAGAACATCGGCTTCTACGCGCGGCTCGGCTTCGCGCCGGGTCACCTCACGGTGACGATGACGAACGACATCGCGACCCGCGGCCACGCCGCCCCGGCGCTCTTGTCGCAGCGCAAGGGGGATGCGAGCGGCGCGGCGCTCGCGGCGGCCCGTCGCCTCGTCGGCACGCTCACGCCCGGCTACGACTTCACCCGCGAGATCGTACTCACGGCGGAGCTGGGCCTCGGCGACACGTCGCTGGTGGACGGCGACGACGGGCTGGCCGGGTTCGTGCTGTGGCACTCCACGCCCCTCGCCGAAGGCCGGCCCAAGGACGAGGTGCGCGTGCTCAAGCTCGCGGCGCGCGACGAGCGCGCCTTCGAGGCGAGCATCGCGGCGACCGAGGCCGCGGCCGCGCGCGCTGGCATCCGGCGCGTCGCCGTGCGCTGTCAGACGCGCTTCGACGCCACGTTCCGCCGGCTCGTCGCCCGCGGCTATCGCGTCCGCTGGACCGACCTCCGGATGACCTCCGAAGGGTACGGCGAGCCACACCCGCGGCGCGGTGTGCTGTTCTCCAATTGGGAGATATGAGGCCCCGCCACCGGTGACGGTAGGTCTGGTCATCTTCGCCGCGACCTACGTCCTCATCGCCGTCCAGCGGCTCCCCTTCGTCCACCTCAATCGCCCGGCGGCGAGCTTGCTCGGCGCCGTCGCGATGGTGGTGTGCGGCGTGCTGTCGCTCCCCGATGCCTACGCCGCGATCGATCTCGACGTCCTGGTGTTCCTGCTGGGGGTCATGCTCATCGTCGGCTATCTCGAGGTCGGGAAATTCTTCGAATGGACCGCCGAATGGGTGCTGCGCCGCGCCCGCACCCCCGAGCGCCTGCTGCTCGGCGTCGTCGTGGGGGGCGGCCTTCTGTCCGCGCTGTTCGTCAACGACACCGTCTGTCTCGTCGTCACCCCCGTGCTGCTCGCCGCGCTCGGGCCCCTGCGCGTGCGACCCACGCCATACCTGCTCGGCCTCGCCATGGGGGCCAACGTCGGGTCGGTGCTCTCGATCACGGGGAACCCGCAAAACATGCTCGTGGGCATCTGGAGCGGCGCGACGTTCGGCGGCTTTCTGATGCGGATGCTGCCGGTGGGCGTCGGCGGCCTCGCCATCACGTACGGGTGCCTGCGCTGGGCGTACCGGGACGAGCTGCGGGAGCCGTTCCGCGAACGGCTCGCGACCGTGCCGGTCGCCCTCGACCGGCCGCTCGTGATGAAGGGTCTCGCGCTGTTCGGTGTCGCCGTGATCGCGTGGCTCGCGGGTGGATCGCTGCCGCTCGTCGCCATCACCGCGGGCGCGGCGATGGTGGCGGTCGCGCAGCGCGATCCCGCCTACGCGATCAACCGGGTCGAGTGGTCGCTCCTGCTCTTCTTCGGCTCGCTGTTCGTGGTGATGCGGGGGTTCGAACGGTCGGTCGCCGATCCGTGGATTCGCGCGCACGGTCTGGGCGTGGTGTGGGGCTCGGACTGGAGCCTCGCCACGACGCTGAGCGCGGTCATGGTGGTGCTCTCCAACCTCGTGTCCAACGTGCCGGCGGTCATGCTCTGGCGCAGCGTCATTCCCAACCTCCCCGGGGCGGATCTCGTGTGGCGCCTCGTCGCCATGAGCTCGACGTTCGCGGGCAACCTGCTCCTCATCGGTTCGATGGCAAACCTGATCGTGGCGGAAAAGGCGGAAGCGCGGGGCGTGCGGATCGGATTCGCGGAATACGCACGGGTGGGCGTGCCCGTGACGCTGTTGACGCTGGCATGGGGCATCGCGACGATCGTGCTGAGCGCCGGCTGAGCGCTCAGGACAGGAACTTCGGTGCCCCGACGATGATGCGGCGCGCGAACAGGATCGCGGCGGCCGCGTACAGCAGCTGCGCCGGCCCGCCGCCCACGTGCGCTCCGAATATCAACGCCGCCCACGTCGCCAGCAGCACCAGCGCCGCGATGAACGTCAGGTTCATGGCACGCCCCCCCGGTTTTGCGTGACGATTCTGTGTGACGCCCCTGCTTGACGTCTCCGGTCCACGTAGTATTGTACTTCAGGACCGGGGAGAAAAATTATTGAGCCAACAGGCTCGATCGTGGACCCAGATACTGTGACCGATGTCATGCCCCCTCGGGGGGAAGGCAGAAGCCATGGTGAGGGACCAGTCATTACTTTCGGGCTTCAATAATCCTCTCCGTTCCTGACGTACCGGTCGGCCGGCCCGCGTTACAGCGGCGCCGGCCGATCGTGTTTTCGCACGGTCTCCCAGAAGTACTTCGGCGCCAGCAACGGCAGGCGCCCTAGCGCGAATCCGATCACGAGCAGCGCCATCCACGCGCCGTACACGATGGTCACTTCGTCACGCAAGGTGGGGCGGAGGAACTGGGCGAGCCAGAGCACGAACAGGATGGCGGCGTCGAGCGCACCGAATTCCATCTTGGCGAGCAGCAGCATCCCCAGCGCCGTCTGGAACAGCGTGATCAGGAGCTCGAGCCGCTGGGCCTCGTCGAAGTGAAAGTCGACCCACACGCCATGATGGCGGAGATGGGAATAACCGTACACGAGCGGGATCATGGCGGCGAGGACGGTCCACTGGTTGATGTTGCTCGACACCATGTTCATGAGGGCCATGGGGGCGTGCGTCACGCGCCGGGCCCAGTAGAACGCCGACACCTTCTCCGGGAACTCCGAGAGAAACGGCGCCACCCACTGGACCAGCACGAACTGACTCACCCCGACGAGTCCCGCCACGGCGAGCATCGATTCGAGGAACGGGTGCGCGGTGACGTAGAGCAGCACGCCGCCGGCCCCGAACAATCCGATGATGGCCGCCGGCCGGCGCCAGCCGGGCTGGCGGTAGGCCCAGCGGGACACGGCGGGCGTGTCGGCGAGGCTCTCGACGTTGTGGGGCGGGTTGCGGAACAGCACCCACAGGTACGCGACGTACAACGCAAGCAGGAACACGGCGTCGATCCAACCGAATCGGCGCTTGAGGAGAATGAGCGCGAAGTAGACGAGCGGCGGCACGAGCCCGACGATCTCGGCGGCATGCTCGCGTTGCAGGCGGATGGTGGGGAACCGTCGTGCGGCGGACTTGCGCCCCGCGGTCGCGAACACGAAGTAGATCATCGGCCAGCCGAGGCCGAGCAGCAGCCGGATCGCTCCCGTCAGGTTCGCGATCGCGAGGTGGGCCCGCTCGGGGTCCCGCCCCGCTTCCCACGCGATCACGGCCTCGACGGCGAACTCCGGCAGCGTCTGCAGCCACGCGAGAATCGCCAGCGCGAGGCCCTGAGAGATCAGGAACTGCGCGGCTTCCGCGCCCCAGGCGACGAGGAACGCGGACCCGAGGATGCTGGGAAACGTCCACAACGCGGACGCCGCCGAGCCTCCCGCCGTGAACAGGAAAGCGAGTACCTTTAGCTTCACGAGCGCCGAAGATAGTCCTGCGCCGGAGGCCCAACAAGCATGGGACGAGACAAGATCAAGTCCGCGAGCCTGCACAGCTTTCACGACGAGCACGTGGAGCCGCTGCCCCCGACGCCCGCGCCGGGGACGCGCACGCCGTTCGAGACTCTGGTGCGGGAGATGCTCGCCCAGCTGGGCGATGATCCGACCCGCGAAGGGCTGCGGCAGACGCCGACCCGGGTCGAGACGTCCCTCAAATGGCTCACACGCGGCTATCACATGGAGGTGGCGGACGTCATCGGGGACGCGCTGTACAACGAGCGACACGAGAACCTGGTCTGCGTCCGCGACATCGAGATCTACTCGCTGTGCGAGCACCACCTGCTGCCGTTCTTCGGGCGGGCGCACGTCGCCTACCTGCCCAACGGCCGCCTGGTCGGCCTCTCCAAGATTCCGCGGGTCATCGAGGTGTTCGCGCGCCGGCTCCAGCTCCAGGAGCGCCTCACCGACCAGGTGGCGGACGCGCTGATGGAGGTGCTCGATCCCCGCGGCGTGGGCGTGGTGATCGAGGCCTACCACCTCTGCATGATGATGCGCGGCGTCGAGAAGCAGAACTCCAAGACCGTTACGAGTGC
>Ga0070698_100000179_pt1 | contig 59634 bp, 50 predicted proteins | sample KBSK1502metaG_FD_65477 | JGI IMG/M metagenome (GOLD analysis project Ga0070698, IMG submission 65477) | Corn, switchgrass and miscanthus rhizosphere microbial communities from Kellogg Biological Station, Michigan, USA - KBS K1-50-2 metaG | ecosystem: Host-associated > Plants > Roots >...
TCATCTATCGTCAGCCAAAAATTCTTACCAGTCGCGCGACCGGCACGTTCACCTACGACACTCGCAATGGCAGTATCGATCCAACCGAGGGGCGATCTCTTTCAATGGCTGTAGGTCTGGCAGGGCTCGGCGGCGACGTGCGCACGTATCAACCAACGGCTGAGTTCACGCAGTTTTACAAGATCCGAAACAAGAGGTCAGATCACCCGCAGGTTTTTGGCTTCCGCCTTTTGGCCGGGACCACCGGTAGCTTTGCTACCTCAGCCAGAGTAAGAAACGCCAACTCGCTGGCCTTCGTTGATGGAGTGCCGATTTACGAACGTTTCTTCCTGGGCGATGAATTCACGATCCGCGGTTACAATGTCCGGTCCATCAGCCCGGTTACGCCGCTGGATACCTTTATCACTTCGCGAAACGTCGTGGCCGCCACGAACCCTTCGGGAACGCCTATTCCAGTTCCGGGGCTGTCGCAGGCGTTTGCGGCTATCGGGACTTTCACCGGTGCGACCGGCAGCAACATTGCGCAGCTGCCGCGCGCCTATACAGCCACTGGCGCCGACACTCAGATGTTGGGGAACTTTGAATACCGGATTCCTATTTTTGGCACTGCGGTAAGCGGCGCGTTGTTTGTCGACGTTGGCTCGGCCTTTAACCTGCGCTCAAAGCGTGAACAGTCGTATTCAAGCGAGTTCCTCCCCGATCAGCCGTTTCTGCAAACGGTGGGCGTGATTCGCTGCCCTCGTTTTGATCCGTTGGTCGGGACGGGATCGGGCGCGGCGGGCGTTACTCTCAGTTCGCTGGCCGCGTGCAACAACTTCTCGAACCTGGCATTCATCGGCGGGGGCCTGAATGCGCTGGTCGGGCGTGACAATCGCATCGTCACGCAGGCCGAACTGGATGAAGCCCAGGCGCACGGACCGGTCAATGGTCTGGGCCTGCCAATCGGCTTCTTCCCGGTATTTATGCGCGGTGACGCGCAAACAAATACTGTGGTCCGCCTTAACGAAAGTCTGTTCGCAAAGTTTTCGGATATACGGAGCAGCCTGGGGGCCGAGGTCCGCTTCCAAATACCCATTCTTAACGTGCCTTTTCGGCTTATTTATGCTTATAATCCCAACGCGCGGAAAGACCAGTTCATTAATGGTTTTCCATTCGTCTTTAGCGAGAAAAAGAGCGTCTTTCGGTTTAGCGTAGGCCGCACTTTCTAGACAGTCGAATGATCCGGGAACGGGTCGCCATCAAAGCAAACCAAACAGGCGGCGTTAACAACTAACTGGTTGAATCCGGAACGCCTTCTCAAATTAAGGAGTACTACAAATAAAGTTATGAAGATATTTCGTGCGATAGCCGCAGTCGCTTTCTTAGCGGCGATCAGCGCCGGATCGGTTCTGGCCCAGCCGAAACCCACAACCCCGGCCGGCCCCGCGCCTTCGACCCAGACTGGCAACGTTCCTGAAACGAAGATTGCTCTGGTTAACACCGACGATTTCATGGATGAAAAAAGCGGCATCCTTCGTCTGGTCGCGGCCGCGAAGCGAGTCGATGGCGAGTTTCAGCCGCGCCGGACTGAGTTGACGACCCTGCAGAACCAGATTGAGAAGTCGACCGCTGATCTTCAAAAAGCTCAGGCACTTCAGGACCCGAAAGTCACGCAGCAGCAAGCGGACAAAATCGAGCAGATGAAGACGGACTTAAAGCGCAAGGGAGAGGATGCGCAGGCGGCGTGGAACAAGCGGCTCCAGGATGTCCTGAGTCCGATCTATGACGATATCGGTAAGGCCCTCGATGTTTATGCTAAAGCTCACGGGATCACTCTGATTCTTGATGTCACTAAAATTCAGGGCATCCTGAGCTTCTCTGATTCTTTGGATATCACGAAGCCTTTCATCACTGAATTCAACAGCAAGAATCCGGCGACTGCATCATTGGCGCCGGCCCCGAAGTAACTGCTGGTTTTTGACCACGCTATAACGATGCGGAGGTGCGGCCATGAGCGCGCGTCTCCGCATCTTTCGGCTTGAAGGACAGTGGAGTATTGGAGATGAAGAGCACGACTTTAGCGGTTGCGCTGGCGTTGAGCGCCTTTGTTTTTGGAGCCCGGGCATTCGCGCAGGCACCCGCAACCCAGGCGCGGCCGCCAGCTCCGCCGGCTGCCAACGTGCCGGTGAGTAAGCTGGCGGTGATCTATACGGAGGCTTTTCAGGATTCAAAGAACGGCATCGCGCGCTTCATCACCACCCTGAACAGGTTGAACAGCGAGTTTCAAAAGGTGCAGGACGATCTGAACCAGACGGCCCAGAGACTCAAGGGGTTGCAAGAGGAAATCAACAGACTACAGCAGGGCGGCGCTACGACTCCGGCGCAAATTCAGACCAGGATCGATACGCTTGACGAGCAGAAGCGGGATTACACGCGCCGGGGCGAAGACGCTAAGGCGCAATACCAAAGGCGTTATCAGGAACTGTTCGTGCCGTTACAGGAGGATGTTGGCAAGACTCTGGATGCTTATGCCAAAGAGCACGGTATCACGATGATCATCGATGGCAGCCAGACGCCCATTCTCTACGTTGCAGAGAGCCTGGATATCACCAGGACTTTCATTAGCTACTACAACACCAAGAACCCGGCGACGGCCCAGGCAACTCCGCCAAAGTGACGGCGCGGTTTTTTCCGGCAAGCACCGTTCGCGCCACGATAATTTCTGAGAAGCTCATGGAAACGGTCCTCGATTCCGAAGGCATCAAGCAACTTCTGCCGCATCGTTATCCGTTCCTGCTCGTCGATCGGATCATCGAATTAGCTCCACTCGAGCGCATCGTCGGCATTAAGCAAGTCAGCATCAACGAGTCTTTCTTTCAGGGCCATTTTCCCGGCGCTCCGGTGATGCCCGGCGTTTTGGTGATCGAAGCTCTGGCGCAGTGCGGCGCCATTCTGGCTTTGCGTGAAATTGCCGATCGCGATCAGAAGCTCGTGCTTTTCACTGGGATTAAAGAAGCGCGTTTTCGCCGCCCCGTAACTCCGGGCGATACTCTGGTGCTGGAAGTTACTGCGCTGCGATTCGGCCCGCGCATTCAGCGGATGCGCGGTGAAGCCAAAGTTGATGGCCAACTCTGCGCCGACGCTGAGCTCATGAGCATAATCGCCGACCGGCCGACTTCCTAAGCTATGAGTGCTCCGTCCATTCAAACCCCCGCGCGCCAGGAATCCTCAATGCAGATCCATCCCACCGCTGTCGTTAGTCCGCAAGCTCGGCTCGGCGCGGGTTGTCGCATTGGTCCATATGCAATGATTGGCGACGAAGTCATCCTGGGCGAAGGCGTGCATATTCACGGGCAGTGCGTCATCGATGGGCGCACGCGGATTGGCGACGAAACGGAGGTCTTCCCGTTTGTCTCGATCGGTTTGCCGCCGCAGGATTTGAAGTTTGCCGGCGAAGCAACTGAAACTGAAATTGGCCGGCGCAATCGCATCCGCGAGTTCGTCACAATTCATCGCGGCACCGCGGGCGGCGGTGGGATCACCAAAACCGGTGATGACTGCTTCTTCATGGCCCAGGCACACATCGCCCACGATTGTTTGATTGGGAATCAGGTAATCATGGCGAATGCCGCCACTCTGGCCGGACATGTAATCGTCGCAGACGGCGCGAACATTGGCGCCTATTCGGGCGTCCATCAATTCTGTCGCGTCGGCCGAGAGGCTTACATCGGCGGCTATTCAGTTGTGGTCAAAGACGCCCTGCCGTTCGCGCTCACGGTCGGCAATCATGCGAAGTGTTACGGCCTGAACAAAGTCGGCGTGCGTCGTCGCGGCTATTCGCGTGAGACAATAGCCGCGCTGCATCACGCTTTTCACCTGCTGCTGGCAGCCAAGCTCAACACCACCCAGGCGATCGATCGTATTCGCGAAGAAATTAAGAACTCGGCAGAAGTAGATGAGCTGGTGGAGTTTGTTGAGAGTTCGAAGCGCGGCGTCGTTAAGTAGCAATTAACCGCAGAGGACACAGAGGTTTTCGCAGAGGGACGCGCGGGTTTTCCTCTGCGTCCTTTGCGAACACCTCGGCGTCCTCTGCGTTAAAATCATTCTTTTATCACCCAAGCTGAACGGAAGCTATGAAGCTCGGATTAATTGCAGGCAACGGCAAATTCCCTTTTCTCGTGCTTGAAGGCGCGAAACGGGCGGGCGCTTCGGTGGCCGTTGCCGCAATTCGCGAAGAGACTGATCCTGAAATTGAACGTGTCGCCGAGCATGTGATTTGGGTGGGCATCGGCCAGTTGGGCAAGATGCTGCGCTTCTTCAAATCCGAAGGCGTCGACAAAGCAATCATGGCCGGGCAGGTCAAGCACGTCCAGATTTTCAGCCGGGCCATCCCTGATGTGCGGATGTTGAAGATGCTCCTGCGGCTCCCCCGCCGCAATACCGACACGCTGATCGGAGCCGTGGCAAGTGAGCTGGCCAGCGAAGGAATCGAGCTAATCAACTCTACTTATTTTCTCAAAGATCAACTGCCCCAGCCGGGCACTCTAAGCAAACGCAAACCGGACGATCGCGAACGAGGCGACATCGAATACGGTCTCGAGATAGCGAACGAAATCGCGCGGCTGGATCTGGGCCAGACGATCGTGATTCGCGAACGCGCCTGTGTCGCCATCGAAGCGATGGAGGGCACCGATGCGGTAATTCGCCGCGCGGGCCAACTTGTGCGCGGCCGCCTAACCGTCGTCAAAAACGCGAAACCCGATCAGGATATGCGCTTTGATGTGCCCGTAGTTGGCTTGCCTACAGTTGCGGCCATGATCGAAGCGGGCGCGACCTGTCTCTGCCTGACTGCCGGCAAGACTTTGATCTTCGACCGCGAAGAAATGTTGAAGCTGGCGAATAAGAACAAGATTGCCGTCGTTGCGGTTTAGGGCTTCTGTTTAGAGTTCAAGCTTTAGCTTGCTCCTAAATCCGCAACCTGAAGGTTGAACTCTAAACATCTATCCGCTTACCTTGACTTGCCTGCTGTTTAGATATAAAAGTCGACTCAGTCAGCAAAACAATTTAGCCAGTTCAACGACCTCCCGGGGTCTAACTGACTTCCCAAGAAAAAGGAGTACCAATCATGGCATTACGTTTAGGCGATGTGGCGCCGGACTTTAACGCGGAAACCACCGAAGGTCCAATCAGTTTTCATGAGTGGATTGGCAACAGTTGGGCAGTTTTGTTTTCTCATCCGAAGGATTTCACGCCGGTGTGCACCACTGAGTTGGGCGAAGCTTCGCGGCTGAAGCCGGAATTTGACCAGCGCAACGTCAAAGTGATTGGACTGAGCGTGGATCCGGCAGATTCGCATAAACGCTGGGCCGCGGACATTGAAGAGACACAGGGAACCGCGCTCAACTTTCCCGTAATCGCCGATCCGGATCATAAGGTCGCCGAGCTCTACGACATGATCCATCCGGAGATTAGCGACGTGTTCACGGTGCGTTCTGTGTTCGTCATCGGCCCTGACAAGAAGGTCAAGCTGATGATTACATATCCGGCGAGCACGGGCCGCAATTTTGACGAGATTCTGCGCGTGATCGATTCCCTACAGTTGACGGCCGGCTACAGCGTGGCCACGCCGGTGAACTGGAAAGACGGCGACGACGTGATCATCGTGCCCTCTTTGAGCGACGAGGCAGCCAAAGAAAAATTTCCTGGTGGTTGGAAAACTCTGAAGCCTTACCTGCGCGTCGTGCCGCAACCGAATAAGCAGCAGACGAAGACGGCTGAGCAGGCGTGAACTGAATTAGCATGGGCTTTAGAAGGCTCTGATGAAGTCGAAACATGAGCTTTACCTATGATCTGTCGATTCGTCCGTTAGCTCATATTTGCTATGCTCCGTAGGAGCAAAATGTTCATAGCTCCAGCAGCGTGATTTGTTTTCTGCGCTCCGTAGGAGCGCGACAACGTTCCGCTCCTACGGAGCGGGGCCAAATGGCGCAGGCCGGGCTATAAACATTTCGCCTCTCCGAGGCGAGCAGAAGAGCACGGATAGAATCGAACCTCGAACTTACTAACCTGAGCCTCGGAATCGACAGAGCGACTGACAGGAACGCAATCACAGACTAAAGTCTATGCTCCTCTGATCGCATGCGTGCAATCGTTACCACCCGCAACGGCGACGTCGATGTGATGAAAGTGGAAACGCGTTCCGATCCTGCGCCCGGCACGGGCCAGGTGCTGATTCGCGTCAAAGCCGCCGGTCTCAACTTCGCCGACATCCTGGCGCGTCAGGGGCTGTATCCTGATGGACCAAAGAAGCCCTGCGTCATGGGCTATGAAGTTTCCGGCATGGTCGAAGCCATCGGCGATGGCGTCGATCAGTCTTGGCTCGGCAACCCGGTCATCGCTATGACGCGCTTCGGCGGCCAGGCTGAACTCGTCGTCGCCCCGCTCACGCAGATTTTTGAAAAGCCCGAACGGTTAAGCTTCGAACAGGGCGCTGCGGTTCCGGTGAATTACCTGACTGCCTGGGCGCTGTTAGTGACGATGGGTGGATTGCAGAAAGACGAAGCGGTCTTGATTCATAACGCCGGCGGCGGTGTGGGCCTCGCCGCGCTGGACATAGCGAAACACATCGGTGCGAAGACGTACGGGACGGCCAGCGCCGGGAAGCACGAGTTTCTAAAGCAGCGTGGATTGGATCACGCGATTGATTATCGTCAGCAGGATTGGTTGGCAGTGCTGAAGAGTCTCACCCACAACCGTGGTGTCGAGCTGGTTATTGATCCGCTCGGCGGGTCGAGCTGGAAGCAGAGCTATCGTGCTCTGCGAACTACTGGACGAATGGGAGTCTTTGGCATGTCCACCGCATCGGCCTCCGGAATTCGGGGAAAGTTGCGCGCACTTAAGGCCCTGATGCAGACCCCAAAGTTTCATCCGTTGGCGCTGATGAATCGCAACCGCGGGGTGTTCGGCTTGAACCTCGGACACATGTGGGATGAGGGCGAGAAGGTTGCCGGCTGGACCCGGGAGATCGTGCGTGGGATTCATGAAGGTTGGATTCAACCTCACGTAGATCGCGCTTTTCCGTTTGATCAAGTTGCCGAGGCACATCGCTACATCGAGGCGCGCAAGAACATCGGCAAGGTCGTGCTGGTGCCGTGATTAGCTCCCAGCCGACTCGCTTGTCACCCGATGAATCGCTTGATAAGGTTAGTTCTGCTGACATGGGACTTACACACGTAACGGTAAAAGTTCGGAACATGGCGAACCCGAAAGGTGGCTATGAGGCGGATTTCCTGGTGGACACAGGGGCGACAGATTCTCTCGCACCACGCGCGGAGCTGCGCAAGATCGGATTGCAGCCTGTAGGGAAAACTGTTTATGAGTTGGCAAATGGCGCCGTCGAAGAATATGAATATGGCCTGGTGGAAATTACCTTCATGGGAGAGGTAACAGCAGGCCGGATCATCTTTGGCCCCGACGATGCTGAACCATTGCTGGGTGTGACGGCGCTCGAATCAGTCGGCATTACAATCGATCCCGCGAATCGCACTCTTAAGCGATTACCAGCGATCCCATTGAAGTGAGTGGAGAACAGGATGCCAGAGTTTGTGAAAGTTGCCACCACAGATGAAGTTCCTCCGGGCCAGGCCAAGCTGGTTGAAGCCGGCGGCAAGGAAATAGCCCTCTTCAATATTGCCGGCGCGTTTCATGCTATCGATAATAACTGCACGCACGTTGGTGGGCCTTTATGCGAAGGTGAAATTGACGGCACAGAAGTGACTTGCCCCTGGCATGGAGCGACCTTTGATGTAACTACTGGGGCTGTGCTGGGCCCTCCTGCAGGCGCGCCGGTCAGTCGCTACAATATCCGCATCGAAGGCTCAGACATCGAAGTCGAAATCTGAAGGACCCTCCGCGTTTTGTACTGGTTTTTTGTTTAGAGGCGGGCTACTGCCCGCCTTTCTTCCTGGAGTCGAAATGAAGGCGGGCAGTAGCCCAGACTCTAAACATAATTCTATCCCTCCTTTGCTTCACAAAGTACTTGACATGGCAGAACCAAGGCGTATATCTTAGCCAGCGAAGATGATTCGAATAGCCAAATCAGCCGAGCCGCCGGCTCTCCATGATCGGGCCATGGATAACCTGCGCTACATCCGGGAAACGATGGAGCGCGCTGCGGCCTTCACGGCAGTGCCTGGTTGGGGACAGGTGGCAATTGGATTTTCGGCGCTGGTGGCCACTTATGTCGCAGCGCATCAGCCCACGGCCCGCTTATGGCTGGGCACCTGGGTCGTTGAAGCAATCATTTCATTGTTGATAGCCGGTTGGCTGATGGATCGAAAGGCGCGGGCGTTGGGAGCGCCTCTGCTTTCAGGCCCGGGACGCAAAGTCGCCTTCAGCCTTTCACCGCCCATGATCGTCGGCGCCCTGCTGACCGTCGTCCTCTTTCGATCCGGTTTGACCAAAGCGATTCCGGGAATGTGGCTGCTGCTTTATGGGACGGGCGTTGTTACCGGCGGAATGTTTTCGGTAAGCGTAGTGCCCGTGATGGGCGTTTGCTTCATGGTCCTGGGCGGGTTGGGTTTGTTCGCTCCGGCCGAGTGGGGCAATTGGCTGATGGCTGCGGGCTTCGGAGGCCTGCATATTATTTTCGGAACAATTATCGCGAGGAAGTACGGTGGCTAAAGCTCAAGCGCTAAAGCGCGAACCAAAAAAGGGACAGGCGGAAAAGGAACGGCTGCGTGGCATCCAGGGCGGCGCGCCGCACAGCGCGCACGACATCGACCGGATAATTCACGAGCGCCTGCGTCTGGGAATCATCAGCGCGCTGGCGGTTAACGATTCGCTGACCTTCAATGAACTCAAGCATACGGTCAAGACCAGTGACGGCAATCTGAGTGTGCACGCGCGCAAACTCGAGGAGGCCGGGTACGTCAACTGCTCGAAGACTTTCGCAGGCCGCACGCCCAAGACTGAATACAGTTTGACTGCGGCCGGGCGACGCGCGCTGGAACAATATCTCAATCACATGGAAGCGCTGCTGGGCAAAATGCGAAAAGGATGAGTGCGGCTCAAAATTTTTTGTCCAGATGCTTTGCCGGACAAAGCGCTTTGCTCTGTGTCGTAGAAGAAAACTGGGTGAGGAACTCCTGATGAACGCCATGCTTCCAATTCTGATCCGCGGTCCGAAATGATGGAAAACTTCGATGTGATTGTCATTGGCGCCGGGTTGGCGGGACTGCAAGCGGCACGTTTACTGTCCGAGCGCGGCCGGCGCGTGCTGTTGGTCGATCGCAAGCCGGCCCTGGATAGATCGATTCACACGACCGGCATCTTTGTGCGGCGAACTCTGGAGGATTTCGATCTGCCCGCCGATTGTCTGGGGCCGCCGGTACGTCATGTCACGCTTTATTCGCCGGCGCGCCGGCCGATGGATTTGGAGAGCCCTCATGACGAATTTCGCGTGGGCCGGATGGGTCTTCTCTATGAATGGTTTTTGAACCACGCCGTGCGCGCAGGCGTTGAATGGATGCCCGCGACGAGTTATGTCGAGCACGTGAAGCTGAAGGGCCAAACGATCGTCCGGCTCGATGGCCCGGCCGCATCGAGATCAGTTCAGACCCGATACATCATCGGCGCGGACGGCGCCAATTCGCGGGTAGGTCGCGACCTCGGGCTTGAAGTCAATCGCGAATGGATTGTCGGGGTGGAAGAAGTTCTGACCGGGATACCGCTTGATGGCCCGCCGCGGTTTCATTGTTTTCTCGATCCGCGATTAGCGCCGGGCTATCTCGCCTGGCTGGTGCATGACGGTGAAGAAGTTCACCTCGGTGCCGGTGGGTATCCGGCGCGTTTTGATCCAGTGAGAGCCCTGCAAGAATTTCGCGCTAGTGTCAGCAGGATCGTCGATCTAAGAAGCGCGAAATTCATCGAACGGCGTGGCGGTCGCATCCCCGTCGGCGGCGTCTTGCGCGACATCGCAAACGATCGAGGGCTCTTGGTCGGAGACGCGGCCGGCGCAGTGTCACCGCTGACTGCGGGCGGACTTGATCCATGCATGCGGCTCTCGACCTTTGCAGCCAGAGTTGTCGATCATTACCTCGAGACAGGTGACACAGCCACGCTGGCTGCTTATTCGGGGGAATTATTTCGCGCGCGATTTATTTCACGACTCTGGATGCGACGGATAATTGCTGCGGTGCAAAGGCCGGCGTTAGTCGAATTGGGGTGCGCCCTGATGCGTCTGCCGATGATCAATTCACTGGCCTGGCACGTTTTCTTTGGGCGCGGCTCGTTTCCCGATATGGATCTGCATCTGGCGCCGCAGTCTGCCGTGTCAACGTGATGACGAATCGAGATCAAGCCTGATGTAGCTGGGCACAGGCCTTATCTGTGGCAAGCCACGTGGCCGCGAAACGAACCCGGGCCGACAATGACTTAACTAAACCAATCATGTTCGAACCATTCAAATTTCAGGAAACCAATAAAGCATCCTTGCCAGGGAGTACTTCTATGATCAAACGCATCGCCGCAATCGCCTTCATCTTTTTATGCACGACTTTTGCCTGGGGGGTTTTGGGCACGACCATCTTCCAACGCACCTATTCGTCTGATAGCTCATCGGAAGTTCGGGTTGAGTCAACCTGGGGCGCCCCGCAGAATCAGTTGCCGCCGGTCGCTTCCTATGACGAGATGGTGCCAAAGAAGGAAGTGAGTACGGTGAATGGTGTGCAGAAAGAAACTGTGACGCAGGAGAAAGTGACGAACGTGCTGCCACTTGAAAGCAGTCATCTCACCGTCGATCTGAATCTCGAGCACAGGCAGAAGGGACTGTTGTGGTATAGCACCTACAAGGTCGGCTTCGACGGTACATATTCTTTTCGTAACACGACTGAGAAAGATCAAACGATCTGTTTCACCTTGAACTTTCCTACCGCCCAGGCCATCTACGATGATCTGGTTTTCACGGTTGACGACGTGCCGATCGCTTTGAAGAACGGAACCAACAGCGCCGGCGGCACGGCGCGCGTGGCGGCGGGAAAAACTGCAACCCTCAAGGTCGGATACAAATCGCAGGGACTGAACGATTGGCATTACAGCTTTGGAAACTCAGCTTCGGGAAGTCCGGGCGCCGAATCACAGAATCGTGCGAGCGTTTCCAGCGTGGCCCAGGTGCGTGATTTTTCTTTGCAGATGACGACCAATTTCAAGGACATCGATTTTCCCGAGAACACGCTTTCGCCGACTGAGAAGACTGAGACGGCAAACGGCTGGGCCTTGAACTGGAACTATAAGAACCTCGTCTCGGGATATCAGATCGCGATGACCATGCCCGAAAAATTGCAGCCGGGTCCGCTGGCGGGTCGCATCAGTTTCTTTGCTCCCGTTTCGTTGTTCTTCTTTTTCTTTCTCATGCTGATCATTACCACGATGCGTGGCATTGAACTGCATCCGATGAATTATTTCTTCCTGGCCGCGGCTTTCTTTTCTTTCCATCTGCTTCTGGCTTATCTGGTTGATCACGTCTCGATACATCTGGCGTTCGGCATTTGCTCGGCCGTGTCGATCTTTCTGGTCGTCTCGTATTTGCGTCTGGTGGTGGGGGCGCGCTTTGCCGCTCGCGAAGCTGCCCTGGCACAGTTCATCTATCTGGTGGCGTTTTCTTACGCGTTCTTCCTGAAGGGTTTCACCGGGCTGGCAATTACGATTGGATCAATCCTCACGCTGTTCGTGGTGATGCAGGCGACGGGAAAGATCCGCTGGAAGGAAAAGTTTGCCTCACAGAATCCTGTGCCATCAGCCAACCCAGCTTGAATTGGCAGCTTTTCAACGAGCAGTTCAAAGAGAATTTACCGGTAGGTTCATTCCTGATCGGAATCAGTGGGTGATTTGCTAACTGGCCGTTCGCCGGACCCCGCGGGATTGTTCTTGGCTTTGCGTTTTTGGCGACGTTTCACCAAGCGCTCGATGAGCCTCCCGGAGGTCCAACCAATCGCCAAAACAAGTAGTCCGGCACACACGGTACTTCCGACATGAGAAGTGATGAACGCTCCGATACGTTGACGCATCGTCACCGTAACTTCAATCTCCTTGTCGAAGGTTCGCAAGGCGCGCGTCCCTCCAGTAGGTCCTCCCGCAAGCAAAACGTTTAATGACAGATGAAGTCTTAGTCGACCGGATTCACGCGGCTTCACGTCCCACTTCCACTCGGTGGGCTCCTTTCCACTTATTGCTTGTCGAGACGGGGTAATTGGAATGATGTCGAAACCCGCGCCCGACAAAACGGCCTCCATGTTGTCCGAGACCCTAATCTTTGCACCTTCAACTATTGCCTGCGTCTCCAGCGCTTTCTTCAACTCGTCGACAGATTGAGCGAGGCCGAGCAGCAACTGTACCTTTCCCGTTTCTTCCAGTTGAATTGAACCGGGCGCGGTGAAAGCAATGTTCCCCCACTCCAAGTCTTCAAGCATCCGGTCGGTTTCTAAAATAGTCTCACGGGTTCTGGGCGTCGGCGAAGGCATGGGCGCGCTCATTGGCATGGGCATGGGTGAGAGACCCAGGTCTCGGTCTCTGCGCCCGTACATCCCAGGTCCACCTCGGTCTTCGAAACCGGAAGCGCGGTTCGCCCTGGACGGGGGGAATTGGCTGGGTGATGGTAAAGCCTCGCCCGTTTGCTTCAGCGGCGCTGGTTCTCCAGCAAGTCCAGGTTGAGAGATTGGTTGTTGATTAGACAGACTCCTAACCGTGTTAGAGGGAATTAAAAACACTCTAACCATTACTCCGCAGACAAAAGCGACAAAAATAAATAAGACTAAGACTAGTGTGAGTGTTTTGTTTAGCATCATCGACCTTACCTCTCTTAAAAAAGCCCGAGACATTATCGATGTCGTTATTTGAACTTTGAGTTGTCAAAAGAACCGGGAGTTCGTGCGAGCGATGTCCTGGGCCTGTTGGGTGCGCGGAGAATATTTCAGAAGTGGCTTGAAGTCAATAGGTAGGTAGTCGGTAGTCGGTAGTCGGCTGAGAAGGAGTTCCGTGCGGCGCTATCGACGAATTAGGCGAGCCACCCGCCGCTAAACCCAGCACGACGCAGACCATTCACGATGTAAGGACACTTCTTCATTAAGCTCCAGAGAAAATCCGTGCGATGGTTCTCGATCATCAGCACGATCGGCCCCTGATTGATTCCGTAGTGCCACGGTGAGAGCCAACCGCACCCACGATCTCTTTCATCGGGAAAAGTTGGATTGAACGTGGCCTCCAATCCATATGGATGTCTGGCACCGACCTCGATTTCATCGAAGTGTTCGAGGGCCGGCACAACGATCTCGGGCGCGAACGGCAACGATGCGACCACAGCCCAGGGCGCCAGCGTGCCGTCGTCCGGCCCATCCGGCACGCCACGGGCGATGTAATCGAAAAAGATGCGCCTTACTCCGTCGATAACCGGCTCCGCGGGGCCCGGGCCTTCGCAAGCAGTCAGACCCCAACAGACTTCGCTGTAGCCCTTGAAGCCGTTCGGATTTCGTTTCGCGTATTCCTGCTGCACATAGGTCGCGCGCCGGCTGTTCTCGAAATAGTCCAGGCCGTGTTCGCGCATGAACTCATCCTGAATTTTGCGAAAATCGATCCAGATATGAGAGAACTGGTGCGTGAAGAGCGGCCCGGAAAAAAGATATTCGTGGTCATAAACTTTCCTCCACTCATAACTCGAAACCTGGGCCTGATAACTCTCGAACGGCAAAGGAAAAGTGGGCGAGCCCAGGCCAAGAATATAGGCGAGGGTCGATTCGTTATAGCCTTCCCAGCGGTTAGGCAGGAAACCAGTCTCGGGTCTCCATCCGTGGGTTACAGTGATGCCGCCGTCGATCGCCCAAGCCCAATCTGCGCGCTGGTAAAGCTGATCCGCGAGAGTCCGAATTTCGTCTTCGTCTTCCGAGTCGCCATCGAAATAAGCAGCGGCTGCGAGCATCCCAGCGAAGAGAAAAGTCGAATCGATAGTCGACACTTCGCACTGCCACGCACGCCGGCCGGTGTTCATATCGAGGAAGTGATAGTAGAAGCCTTTATAACCGGTGGCGTCCGGGCTGGAGCTTTGCTCACTCGCGGCAAAGAAGCGTAGCTTTCGTAGCGTTCGTACAATTGCTTCATCGCGGGTGATGAAGCCGCGCTCGACGCCCACGGGGTATGCAGAAAGAGCCATGCCGACAGCGGCGATGCTCGAAGGCCATCCGCCTTTCGTGCAATCGGCCACCAACCCATTCTCCAGATTGACCTCATGCACGAAATACTTGAATGCGTCGGATTGTAGATTGGAAATCAATTGCTCGCTTTGGTCATTCATTGGAATTCAAAAAACACCGCAATTTTCGGATTCAGAGATGATCTTTCCCAAGTCGCCTCTAGCGCCACTGAAGTAGTAGCATAGCAAACGAACCATAACGGAGGTTAATAACGAATGCAGCCAGAGTCCGGAACGACGCTTTCGATCTGGGTGGCGACGTCAGAGATACCCTCGCGATCGCCTTTAGCTGAGGATGCGCGCGCGCAAGTGTGCATTGTCGGCGCGGGCATCGCGGGCATGACGACGGCATACCTATTGGCCCGCGCTGGAAAATCTGTTGCGATCCTGGATGACGGGCCGATCGGCGGCGGGATGACCGGGAGAACCACGGCGCATCTGGTTACTGCCCTCGATGATCGTTATTTCGAATTAGAGCGTTTGCACGGCGAAGCAGGCGCGCGCCTGGCCGCTGAAAGTCATAGGGCCTCGATCGATCAAGTTGAACGCATTGTCCGGGAAGAGAAGATCGACTGCGAGTTTGAGCGGCTTGACGGTTACCTGTTCGTGCCACCGGGCGAATCGAAGAAGATTTTGGATCGCGAGTTGGACGCAGCGCATCGAGCCGGCTTGACTGATCTCGAAATCGTCGAGCGCGCGCCGATCATATCTTATGACACTGGCCCGGCTTTACGTTTTCCACGCCAGGCCCAATTTCATCCGCTTAAATATTTAGCTGGGTTGGCCCGGGCAATCGAACGCGACGGCGGAAAGATTTTTACCGGCACGCACGCGGGCAAGATAGAAGGAGGAGAGACGGCCAGGATTGAAACCGCGAAAGGTCAGGTGGTGACTGCGGATGCCGTGGTAGTAGCCACCAACACACCCGTCAACGATCTGATCGAGATTCACACCAAGCAGGCCGGCTATCTCACTTATGTGATCGGCGCGCGCGTCCCGAAAGGCTCAGTTGTGCGAGCGCTCTTTTGGGACACACCCAGTCCCTATCATTACGTTCGAGTTGAAAGCGTCGACGATCACGACGTCTTGATCTTAGGCGGCGAAGATCACAAGTCCGGCCAGAAAGATGACGCGAACGTGCGCTTTGCCGCGCTGGAGCGATGGAGCCGCGCACGCTTTCCCATGATCGAGGAGATCGCATACCGATGGTCCGGCGAGGTTATGGAGCCAATCGATGGGTTGGCTTTCATCGGCCGCAATCCGCTGGATCATGACAACGTCTTCATCGCTACCGGTGATTCAGGCAATGGGATGACGCATGGCACGATCGCCGGGATGCTGATAACTGATTTGATCACCGGCAAGGAAAACCCATGGGCCAAGCTCTACGAACCATCTCGCAAGACGCTGCGCGCCGCGAAGGAATATCTGAAAGAAACCATTAACGTCGCTGAGCAGCTAGTCGACCTGGTGACGCCGGGCGAAGTCGACTCGGACGCGGATATCAAGCCAGGTTCAGGTGCGATTATTCGGCGCGGACTGACGAAGATCGCTGCCTACAAAGACGAATCCGGAACTGTTCACGAACTTTCGGCCGTCTGCCGTCATCTCGGATGCATTGTTGATTGGAACACTTTAGAGAAGACCTGGGATTGTCCCTGCCACGGTTCGCGCTACGACGCGCTTGGACACGTCATCATGGGTCCCGCGAATAGCGACCTGCCGCCTGTTGATGTCGATTGAGCCGGTGTTCGCCGCTTTGAAAGGGAAGTCAGAACCTGGCGATTAAGCCCACGCGCACTCCGCGAGGCGAGCCGGGTGAGATGTTGTTGTTGCCGTCTGCGTTCAAATAAAACTTTGTGTTCAAGAGATTTTCAAAGTGCGCCTGGAGTCTCAACTTCTCAGTGAGACGAACGTACACGGCGGCGTCCATTTTCGTGTAACCAGGCAACGTTACCTTATCGTCGATGGCCGCGAACATGTCCGTGCGATGAATGATTCCCATACCGAATCCCAGCCTGGCGCTCAGCTGATATTTATTCCACAGCGAAAAAGTATGATGCGGTACCTGGGCCACCTGCGCACCGGCGCGCGCCGCAGTGGTATCTCTAACAATAAGAGCGTCCTGATACGCATAGCCGCCGGCGACACTCCATGCTCGCGTAATACTGCCGTTCAATCCGGCTTCGAATCCGTTCGTGCGCTGGCTGCCGGTTTGCACGATCCTGGTAGGATCGTTAGGGTCGGACGCTCGCGTGTTGGTTCGATCCTGCCGGTAGAGCGCCGTGGTCAACGAAAGGTTGCGAAGCACATCCCACTTTGCTCCCAGCTCATAGTTACGGAATTCTTCCGGCTTCAGTTGCTGGGAGATCGACGTCAGTGATGAGAACTGGTCGCCGGAACTCGGCAGATAAGAAACACCATAGTTCGCATAGATCGAAAGCGGAACGAGCGGTTTGACGACGATGCCAACTCGCGGCGAAACCAAACGGTCGATGCGCCGCAAATTATCGCTGTTGCGCAGGTTGTAAAACTGTAGATCGAAGTAGTCAAAGCGGAGGCCCGCGACTATCTGCACGCGCCGGGAAAGTTCGATCTGATCCTGAGCGTAGACTGCGGCCAGGTTCGTCTTGAGGTGATTGTTGGCATCAGTCGTGATCTGGCGAAAGGTCACCGGCGTGCTGACAGTTGGGTTGTCGTACGGCACAGTGATCGACGTTGCGACGTTATTGAAAAAACCAGTGTTGCGAAAATTGTGAGTGAGCTGGCGGCCGACCTCGGTGCCCGCGAGGAAGGTGTGTTTCATTCGGCCGGTTGCGCGCAGGTAGGTGAGGTCGACCTGGTTGAATATGCTCCGGCGCCTGGCGGCATTGTTGTATGCAGACAGAGCTACTCTCGACTTGTCCGTCGTGACGGCTCCCGGTACAAAGTTTTGATAACCACGATCATAGTCACCAAACATCGTGCGATTGCGAATGTTCAGACGGCCCGACTGATGTTCGACAATCGCGGAAACGAGATCCACTCTGGCCCTGACATAGCTCAGGTCGGGATTACCGAAGAAAGTTGAAACGGGCGTGTCCGCTGGCTTGCCAAGGAACGACGGAATGCCTCGATCGGCAAGGCGCCGGTCATGGAAATGTTCATAGCTGAGCGCGATTCTCGTGTCAGAGTTGGGCGTGATTGTTAGTGTCGGGTTGATGCCATAGCGTTCGAGGTAAACGAACTTTCGAAAACTGCCGGAGTCTTCATAAAGACCATTAACACGAAGAGCGGCCTTGGGACTCAAGGGCTGTTCGAAGTCCGCGGTGAGTCTCTTGTTGCTAAACGAGCCACCCTGAAACGTTATTTCGCGGAGCTTTGTCCAGCCCGCTGCTTTCGTAACTCGATTGATTACGCCGCCGCCGCCGCCGCGTCCGAAGATCATCGCGTTGGGTCCTTTCAGAGCTTCAACTCGATCGACGTTGTAGAGATCGCGGTAATACTGAACGTCATCGCGCACCCCATTCAGAAAAAAGTCCGCGCTGGTGCTGTTGCCGCGGATCACCAGTTGATCGCGATTGTTCTCACCCTGGTGCGCTGTGATGCCCGGAATATAGTTCACCACGTCGGCGATGCTCTCCATCGATTGATCTCTAAACTGCTCTTTGGTCACCACGGTGATCGACTGCGGCAGATCGCGGAGAGGCGTCAAGGTTTTGGTGGCGCTGCTCATCTCCTGGGCTCGATAGCCCAGCGCGTCCGCAGCCATGATCGTGACGGTCGCGGTGGAACCGGCGATCGGCAAAACAATCTCCAACGATTCAGAAGCGGTTGGTTTCAACTTGACGGTGCGCGAAGTCTCGGCAAAGCCGTCGGCGCAGGCGGTCAAAGTGTATTCGCCCGGAGCGAGAGTTAAGGAGAAATTCCCGTTTCGGTCGCTGACCACCGAGAGACTCGCTTGGGATCCTTGTGCATTGATCCGGGCGCCTGCGATCGCGGCCCGATTCTGATCCAGTATTTTTCCGTGGATTGACGGGAGGTCGACTGGCGCCTGTGCTGCGCAAGGCAGGACTCCCGATACCAGGAGGATAAGCGAGAGGGCGAGCCCGAGCGTCAAGACTCTGCCGAGAAACATTGGGTGAAGTCCCGTTCGGAAGTCCATTATGATATTGAAAGTCATTTTCATAAAGGCGAGTATAGCACGCGAGCCAATGGGCGGGTCAAGCGGGTTATGGGGTTGGTTTTGGAGCGCGGACATCCTGTCCGCCAGCGTGCGCAGCACGCTCAGCCTTAGCGTTTGACGACTCGCGCCGACAGACGGGGGTTCACGCTACGCGCTCAGGCGGACACGGATGTCCGCGCTCCATTGCCGTGGGTGGTAGAATCCAGGGCAACTTATGCCGCCGGATAAAAAGAAAAACAGCGACCAATCGAAAGGCGTGAAGCGCACAGGCCCAAAGGAAGGCCGCGGGATCACCCCGCAGGAATTTCTGGCGCTCCGGAAACCAAAGGGCGGTCTGGTTCTGGATCTCGAAGGCGAGCGTGTTTCACTTACCAGTCTCGACCGGGTCTATTGGCCGGACGATGGGCTAACAAAATTCGATCTGCTTAGTTACTACCTCAACACCGGCGCGCGCATCATGCCCTTCCTGAAAGATCGTCCGGCAATCCTGCAACGCTACCCGCGCGGGATTAAGGCGCCGATGTTTTTTCAGCAGGACCTGGAAAGCGCGCCCGCCTTTATTAAGACGGTGCGCCTGACGAATCAGGAAGGCCGCGAGCTGAACTATGCCGTTTACACGTCGGTGGCATCGCTGCTGCATTTTGTAAATCTCGGGACCATCGAACAGCATCCGTGGCATTCGACGACCAAGCACCTGGATAAGCCGGATTACCTGATGCTCGATCTGGATCCGAAGGACGCGCCCTGGAAAAATGTTCTGGAGGTAGCGCTGGTTTGTAAGGAAGTATTTGATGAACTGGGCCTGCCGACTTTTCCCAAGACTTCCGGATCGTCAGGGCTTCACATCTACCTCCCGCTCAAACCGAAATACGATTTTGGAAAAATTGGCGAAATCGCTACGGCATTAGCCAACGAGGTCGCTCAGCGCGCGCCGAAGATCGCCACCACGCAACGATCACTCGCCAAGCGTGAGAAGCAGCAGGTCTATGTCGACGCAATGCAGAACGCGCGTGGCAAAACCATTGCCGCGGTCTTCAGCGCGCGGGCCAAACCCGGCGCGACGGTTTCCATGCCGCTGACCTGGAAGCAGGTTCAGAAGGGTGTGAAGATTTCAGACTTCACGATCAAAAACGCGCCGGCATTGCTGAAGAAGAATGGCGACGCGTGGGCGAAGTTTTTCGACAGCCGGCAGGAACTAAAATTAACGAAATAGTTCTTACGTCACGGGGATGAGATAGAATTGCTCCCAACCAAAGGCTCCGAACTGACAATTAACCGTGCCGCCGCCCGGGCCTGTGGTCGGGGGTTTTGATGGATATTTAGTAGTTTGGGTTGATTAACTTCAACCTCTTTACTGATGCGCACGATCTCGCGTTTCGTCTCAGGCTTTGTGATTGGAGGAAATAGTGTCGAAACTTCGCGTCGAAAGCTTTGCAATTTCTATCGACGGCTACGGCGCCGGGCCGAACCAGAATCTCGAGAATCCGCTCGGCGTCAACGGTCCTGAGTTGATGGATTGGTTTGTTCACACACGCGTATGGCGGAAGATGCACGGCTACGACGACGGAGAGACAGGCGTCGATAACGAAATTGCAGAGCAGGGCTTCGAGGGAATCGGCGCCTGGATTCTCGGGCGCAACATGTTCGGGCCTGTCCGAGGCCCTTGGCCGGACGATAGTTGGAAGGGCTGGTGGGGCGAAGAGCCGCCGTATCACGTTCCGGTTTTTGTGCTGACGCATCACGCGCGGGCGCCGCTTAAGATGGCGGGAGGTACGGAGTTTCGCTTTGTGACTGAAGGAATTCACGCGGCTTTGGAGCAGGCGACCGCTGCCGCCGGCGGCCGCGACGTGCGGCTGGGTGGCGGTGTATCCACGATTCGTCAGTATCTTCGCGCAGCTCTGATTGACGAGTTGCATCTCGCCATGCGGCCGGTGTTACTCGGCTCTGGAGAGCATCTATTGAACGACATAGATACGCGCGCTCTGGGCTATGAATGCATGAAATACGTTGCGGGCGAGCGCGCGACCCACGTCTTTTTGCGCAGACGTGTGTAAGTGGCTTGGGACTTGAAGTGCGGTAGTAAAATAAGCGAACTCCGTTTACCGCAAAGCGTGATTAGAATTGTTCCGGAACCTTCCAGACAAAGGAGTCTAACAATGAGCCTGCAACGAATCTCTCTTCCGTTTGTGATTTGTGTTCTGGCGTTATTCAGCACGGAATCATTTGCGCAAAGCGCCCCTCGTCGTCAGGCACATACGATGCCCCAGCCTCAGCAGCAATTGTTGCCGCAGAATGGCAATTCAATTGAAGCAGTGGCAAACGAAATCGATCACTTGCGCAAGTCAGTGGAAACACTGAACGCTCGTTTGCGCGAGATAAGCGATAAACTTTCCGGGCCCGATTCAAAGCAAGGCGACGGCGTTAACGACAAACAAAAGAGTATTGCGCTCAGCATGGATCTGTTAGGCCGCGCCGAAGACCGCGCCGGGATCTTACGGAAGCAACTGCTTGAAATGATCGAAAAAGAGACCGCGTACAAAAGCCGCCTGGCGCAGATTGATGAAGACATGCGGCCCGAAAATATCGAGCGCGCTTTGAGCGGAGTCGGAACAACGCGCACTGCCGAAATAAGGGACGTGCGACGTCGATCCCTGGAGATTGAGAAGAGAGGTTTGGAGAGTTCGCTGATGCTAACTACTCAAAACCGGCTGCGACTCGAAGAAGACGTGAGGCAAGCTGATCAACTGGTCCAGAAACTCCGGCAGCGCCTGCTTCCTTTGATTGATAAGGAAATCGAGAAACTCAATCCTAACTAACACCTAAATCCTCAAACCTCGAAAACGATCTGAAACTTCATAGAAAAAAATCCTTCAAGACAGCTACAACGAACGAGCCAACCGCGGCCTGTCTAGTTTTGACGCGTGCCACCAGTTGAGAAAGAGTTGGACGGGCGTCGATATAGCCATTCAATTTTTTTGCTGTGGAATTGTGCGTCACAGCGGAAAGAAAAACGCGAGATCGAATTAGCACCCAACTAAGGCTGCGTCAACTTCCGCTTACCCTCAAGGGCATCACGATAAGCGCCGCCCGTCACATCCCCAATCCTGATCGCGGCTTCAAATTCTTTCATGGCCTCGTCGTTGTGATCGAGGAACGCGAGAATGCGGCCCATCGCTTCGTGCGCGCGGGAAAGCAAAACTTTGTCCGTGTCCGGCTGGGCTGCGGCTACCGCCAGGCGATAATTCGAGAGGGCGCGATTCAATCGCTCGCTTTGCAACTGATCGTCGGTCGTGTCGCGCGCCCACAAACTTGCGGTCTGGCCCATGGTAAAGAACAGGCGCGGCTCGCGCGGATTTTCAGCCACCAATGCTTTAAGGCGTGTTTCCGCTTCCTGGTAGTTGCGGGTTTGCAAAAGCTTTTCGACTTCGGTCAGGCTTTTGACCAGCGCCGGGTTGCGCGAGGTGTCAACTGTCTCGCGCGTCTCTGCGCCGGCATCGATCAACCACACGGAATAACGCGGATGAGCTTTACGCGCGGCCAGCGCTCGATCGCGCACGGCACTTACTTCGGCGTAACGCTTTCCTTCGCGCGCGGCGTCAAAGCCCGTGAACATGTCGCCGAAGAAACTCGCAATATCAAAACCTGAGGCTTGCAGGTCACGCAACCGGTCGGCGAAAAAGAAAGCCAGCACCGCGCCTCTTTCATACTCTTCCGACAATCGGGCGGTGGTTTCGTCGGCGATCGCGGCGCGCCGGCTTTCGGCTTCGCCGGCAATTGCCTGGCGTGCGGACTGATCGTTCGCTTGCTCCAGCCGGCGCCGCTGAATATTTGTGACCGCCGTCAGTCTGTTTGATTCTTCATAACGCGCGTCCGCCGCCGCCACCAGCGACTTTGAGATCACCACAAACACGTCGGGCGAAACCGTTGCTCCTTCTTTGGTGCGAGCATCGATCAAAACCTTGACCTGGTCCCGCTGGGCGGCAATTTCTTTGTTGAACTTTAATACCAGGGGATCGATTACGAATTGCAGGTAGCCGCGGCGCATTTCGGATGAAGCCGGATCGGTCCCCTCCGGAACGATCGCATAATAATCGTCGGCAATCACGCGAAAGTTGATCGTGCCCGGCGCGGCCAGCAGGTCCGGGACAATATAGAATTTTCGCTCATGCACGCGCGTCGAGTAGACCTGCGTCGAGCTTTTCTTTTTTTCCGGACTCTTCACACGGACGCGCTCGTTTGTGACCAGAATCGGCCGCGTATGCAGATAAGAAAGGACCGCGCGCACCATCTCGGCCGCGGGTGGCCGCAGGCGGTCGCCTTCCGTCTGGTAAGCGCGCATGTATGCCGGCAGACGTTCGTCGATTCCTGACTTTTTGTAGAACTCGCGGACCAGCGGGGCAAAGTCGAGCACCGCGAGAACGCCGGTGGGCAGATCGTCCGAACGATCCGGTGCGTCGAGCAAAGGCGGCGCGCCCAGAGCGTAAGCCAGCGAAACGTAACGGGCCGCTTGTTCGGCGGGCGTGGCCGGCTCGGGCAGTTTGTTGCGATCGAAAAAAGATTTGAGCCGTTCACGCAGGCCCGCATCGAGGCTCGCTTGATCCTTCCGGACCAGCAGGCGAAAGACGCCGGGCTCTTTGCCTGGCGGCGTGGGATCAAATCCGGCCGCATCCAGCGCGGCCATCACGATAATCAAACGCGCGTCGGCTTGAAGGCTGACGCCATACTCGGACAATTCAAAAGGAGTCGAGGTCTGGGTTTGCGCCGGCTGCGCAGTCGATGGTTTCGTCGATGGAGGTTGCGCTTGAGCCGCTCCGGCAAAGACAGAAATAGTAAGCAGTAAGAAAGTTTTTCTAATCATGGGATTGCTAATTCTCGGATAATAAAGCGGCGACGATCGGTCATCAATGTTAACGGAAGAGCGCCGGACGGACAAATGCCCACTCTGGATGTCGCGGGATTCAGATGTCGCTCTGCAAGGCCTGGATGCCCACATCGGGAATCCAGAACTTCTGGCCGTCCGCCTCGACGCTCTTCAATCCACGATCCGGCAATTCCGCTTCTGCCAATCCCAGGAAGGTGAAGTGAGGCAGATCGCTCAGTACGGTCTGGAACCATCCGTGTTGCGCGAGAATAGCGCGGACTTTTTGGTCAAGAAACTCGTTCGCGTCAAAGGCCAGCATCGCGATGTGCTGCGAAGTTCCGGGCGCGGCGATCGAATAAAGCACGGACTTTGACAAATCCTTGCTGAAGAAGATTCCCTCTTGCTCGAGTTCGAGCACTTCGGGAACTTGTTCATGGATGGGAAGGCCGCGTAGCCTCTCTGCCTGCTCTTCGCTTAACCTGCCGGCGCGCGTCCAATGATCCAGCGCCGGCAAAAAACGCGAGTTCCACAAGCGCACCGTGTCAGCATAACTGCGTCGCGCACCTTCGGCCCCGTCTCGGGCAGAAATCTTCAGACCCTTAGCATGAGCGGCATCACGCGCCAGTAGCAACGCCGCCATGGCGGCAGGTTGCAACTCGATTACCGCATCGCCGAAAGTGCCCGCGGTCCAGCCGGCCTCTCTCTGAAAGCGCTCTACCTGATCTTCATTAGTGAATACACAGAGCGGCGGCGGCGTGATACTGTCGGCGCCGACGAACATCGCGCCGTAATCATGCAGCACGCGTCGCGCAACCTGATCACCGGTTGGAGAGATGTCTGCGATGCTGGCGCCGCGTAGCCGCAGCGCCCGTTCGAGCGATTTGTAGAAAGCATTCATACCATCAAATTCCGAAAGTCGAATGATAATCGGCGGCAGGCCCAGCGCCAAACTCGGAGCGAAAGGCTGACAGGATTAACAGGATGAACAAGATTATTCAGTCAGGGTCGGGATGGTTCCAAATCTTTTTAATTACGTAAATCCTGTCTGATGCTTCCACGTTTCGGTCGGTTATACTGGCGTTTCGGTGTCACTCGACCTCTTCATAGAAATCCTCGCAACTTATCAGCGCCACGGCTGGGAACTTAAGCGCGTCTTAATCAAACCAGAAACGCGAAAAAATCTCAGAGAGGAAGCGGAACTTTTCAAAGGAGCCAGCCTGATCGAAGCCGAGTTTGATGCTTTGTGGTTTGCGCGTCCTTCACACGCGGGCCGGGAAGCCTGGGAACTGCGCCTGGTGGGCGAACAGCCTTACGCATTATTTGCAGCGTTCGAACCGGACGAGAATGAAGAAGATCGTGAAGAAGCGCGGCTTGAGATGGAACACCAAATGCGCGATCAGGTGTCAGAACCGCCTGCGGTAGCGGGCCGTTGATCTAAGCGCTCTCGATCTTTGGGAGTTCGCCCGCAACCGCAGGCGGTGCTGCTATCTATCGCGGCCCATGGTGACGGGAATCTTCAATGTCTGGCCGTCACGCAGGACAACTACCTCGACGATGGTTTTGGGAATAGCGCGTCGCACGCGCAGGTAGAGTTCATCGCTGGTGCGAATGGGATGGCTGTCAAAATCAGTGATGATGTCGCCTTCCTTGATGCCGAAAAGATCGGCCGGCCGGTTCGGCTCGACCCAGTCAATGCGTACACCATTATTGACACGCGTGGTCCGATTAACCTCGAATCCGAAATATCCTTTGGGCTTGAGATCGTCGAACGCTTCCTTTAATCGATCCATTTCGTCATTCGAAATTGTAGTCATCTGCGTGTTATGAAAATTTCCGTCGCGCGTAAAGATCACTTCGACCTTCTTGCCGACCGGCGTCTGGCGCAGTACGTCCATGACTTCGCTTTCCCTGGTTACGGGATGGCCGTCAAAGCTGGTAATGATATCGCCGCCGACCAGTCCTGCTTTGTCCGCAGGTCCATCGGGAGGCGAAGCGGCATCGAAGGTCACGCCACCTTCCGCAGTCCGAAGTCCGTTAACACCGAGATAGGAACGATTTGTGTTTATGGTGAATGCGGGACGGGCCCCCCGGTTTGCCCGGCGGAATGTACTCATCAAACCGCCCATCGCGAAAAACGCTACCAGCACAATCCAGATCCAGGTCGTGCCACGAAAACCCAGTCGCCGCCGGCGCGGGCAATCGCCGAAGTTCGGTTGCACCATTGGCCCACCCATGCCGGGACTATACTGAGTGTTGAATTGCGCATTCGGCGAGGTTGCGCCGTTTGGCAATCGCACGGTCTCGGTATATTCGGCCGGGCCTTCGCCCAGGCGATTTCCGCAAGCGCGACAGAAACGCATTTCCGGCGGCATCGGCGAGCCGCATTGCGAGCAGGAAATTGCTCCGCTTTGCTCTCCCGCACCCGGGCCGCTTCCGCTGAACTTTTGCTGAGGCTGCATGCCGAATTATGCTCTCGATCCTATGCTGACAACCGGACGGCTGATGCCGGATTATACGCCGCCGGCGCGGGATTGGTTGCGTGTATTTGCCCGATTGGTGTCAGAAACCCGACCGTAAGGGAGGGCAATTTTCCAAAAAGGCGCTCCCTCATGGTGGGGCTGCCGACACTAATAGCCCCGCCGGTTTACGAACTCAATCCGACCAAGTATAGTCAGTCGCACCCCAGTCTGGTATTAACGAAAGTAATTAAATGGAAGTGACCAAAGCCCTGGCGGCGTTACAGCCACTCTACGGCAAACCAAATATCGAAATCGTGACCCGCGACGGGCATCGCGTGCGTGGCATCGTGCGTAGTATGAAGACTACCCAGGCCCTGACCACGCCGAGCGTAAAAGTCGAACGCGCCGATGGCGAGATCGTAAAGATACCGTTTTCATCCATCATCGAAGTGATCAATCACAACCATCGAGGTTGAGCAGTGGCATAGACTTCAGTCTGTGATTGGTTCGATGCTCGGATCACAGACTGAAGGCTATGCTACTAATGAGATGTCTCTCGAATTCACCGTCGAATATCCCTGCGTGTTGCGCGCCCGTTATCCGGAAAAGCATCTGCGCGATTGGGGTCGCCTCAGCAACCTGCACACAATTCTCACCACCGTCGATCAAAGCACGCCGACACCCGACAAGATCGCCTGGATCGAAAACGCCGGCAGTGAGATCGATCGCCTCCAGACTGAAACTGCCGTCTGCGCCAATTGTCCCGCGTGTTTGCCGCTCGACGTTGCCGGAGAAGGCGAAGCAGTCGGTTGCCTCGGCCGCATCAACTATCCGATCGACGCTCAGTTTGAAAAGTTCCTGGCAGACCGGGTGCAGTTGGCGCTCGACACACTCGATCATGAAGATCAGCCGCGGCTGCTTCACATTCTGGTTGATCGCGAGTCACCTTTCGATGGTGAAGCGACGAAAGAACTGCGGCGGGTGACAACTGCCGAGGGTCTGAGGTTCTTTGAATCGAGATTGCCGATCAGCCTGACGCGTGAAGGATCGCATCTGACGACCGACAACATTTTTGATTTACTGGCCGGCTTTCGCTCAGAAGATGCGGAAGCGACGAGTTACACGCGCGAGTTCCCGCCTTCAGCCACGGCTGACTATTACGACTTTCTCGACCTGATGCTCCGTAACGATCTGAGCGAGTCCGAAGCGTCGCGGCTGCACGCGCGCAGCCGCAACTATGCGCAGTTCCTGCGGCTGCTGTCGGCAATTGAGCGCGCCGAAGCGTTGAATGCTCGCGTGCTGATTGATTAGAGGAGCCCGTTAGAGCGCCCGCATCCTGCGGGCGGTTCGCGGGCATCCTGCCCGCATCGAGGAAGCCCTATGTCGTTTCCGATTGACTCTCAAGATGAAATGGGCCGACTCGGCGTGCTTCATCTGGAGCGCCTCTGGGCGCGTGTCACCCGCCGGAGTCCCAACAAACATTCGGATGATCGGCTTTTCGATCGCGTAGTGATCGACGGCCTGGGACTGGCTCAGGAAGAGACTCTGCAATACCTCGGCGCCAGCACACCGCCTTATGAAGAGTTCGAAGCCTGGATTCTGGAACGCAATGGCGGTTACATCGATCCGCTGCGCATCGAGCATATCAACGCCGCTATTAGTGGTGCGGATTATAGCTATGAGTTGAAGGTAAAGTTTCGCGAGATCGAGGATGCTGATCCGGTGTTCTCTTTCGAGGACCTTCGTTTGTGGCAGGAGCAGGGTTACGCGATCCTCCGCAACGCGGTCTCAGTTGAAAATTGTCATCTGACCGAAGCAGCCATCTACCAATTTCTTTCCATGGACCCGGGCGATTGCGACACTTGGTATCAGCGATCGGAGCGTGGAATCATGAAACAGTTCTTTCATCACCCGGCGCTGGCAGCGAATCGCTCGTCACCACGCATTCATAAAGCGTTTGCGCAAATCTGGGGGACTGCCGATCTATGGATGACCGTCGATCGGATCAGCTTTAATCCACCGGAGCGACCGGGTTGGTCATTTCCCGGTCCGTATCTTCATTGGGACACTACCCTCGCGCAACCAATTCCTTTCGGCGTCTCAGGAATGATTTATTTAACCGATACGGAAGAGACTCAGGGAGCATTCACCTGCGTACCGGGATTCCATCGGCGCATAGATGAATGGCTGGACAAACTCCCGCCCGAGGTCGATCCGCGCAGAGAGGATTTGGAGTCGTTGGGAGCAAAACCGATCGCCGGTGCAGCGGGCGATCTGATTATCTGGCACAAAGCTCTGCCGCACGGCAGCCGGCCCAACCGCGCCGTCCGCCCACGGATTGTGCAATACCTCAGCATGCATCCGACCAAACGCGAGCATAATCCGATTTGGAAATGATCATGTTTTGGATTTTCTTTTCCACCTGGACAAAGAACGATCCCCGAAGTCATACGAAGCCCCACGAGAAAGATTACTTTCGCTTCGTGTATCTTCGTGGATCGTTTTTCATCGACAGGCCACAATCTTTCAAAACAAGACACTACGCTGGTTGATTAAATTTGAAGTTCCTGCCGTCAAATACTACGATAAGCCGCCTGCGAAATCCGTGATCGAAAGGAGAGATTCCTCATGAGCAGATTTCTTGTCAGGGTCTCGATCTTCCTACTGGTTGCCCTGTCCCTGCATCCGTGGAGGTCGATTAGTCAGGCGCAGGACAAACCTGGCGAACCGATCGTTCTCGCTGAAGGCACAACGGTTACCGTTGTTACCCTGGAAGAGATTAACAGCAAGAAAGTGAAGCCGGGCGAGGCGTTGGCTTTCAAAGTGGACACCGATGTCGTGGTTGGCGGCCACGTAGAGGCGGTGGGCAGTGAGCAGTGGGCAGTGGGCAGTGGGAAGTGAGCAGTGAGCAGTGGGCTGCGAAGAGCCGATCTGGTTTCGGGTAATGGATGTTGGAAGACGCGATAAATCGCGGGGGATATTTTCGATGTCGTGAGCGGGCGGAACCTCATGACCGGAACCGCGTTTTTCACCTGCCCACTGCCCACTGCCCACCGCCCACTGCCCACCGCCCACCGCCCACCGCCCACCGCCCACTACCCACTGCCCACTGCCCACCGCCCACTGCCCACACTCACTGCCTCCCGCCCGCCGCCTCCTCATCCACCTGCCTGAGGCTATCCAGAATCAGATTTGTATTACTCGCCGCCTCGATCGTTACCGGATGTGTCTGCTGAGACTTCTGAAAATCAAACGTGCCGCCGGTGATCTCGACGACCTGCCGGAATGCTTCGTTGGCCGTGAGCTTACCGCTCTCGGCGCCGACAATTTGCCCTTCGTTGAAAAGCACGCGGCCCGCCTGCGCATTATTTGTGAGCATCAGCACTCCGGTCAGCCTTGAATTCTCAATAGCCTGAATTGCGTCGAACACGCTGATGACCGAAAGGTCGCCGGCGAAACTTATTCCGGGCTTCATCTTTTGCGGTTCGGTTTCCTTCGCCGGCTGCGAATGCCGCTCCGGATGACGCGCCCGGCGAATCGCTTCCAGACCGGTGCCGATCGATATCCGCGTGTCGAGTTGCTTTGCCTCCAGCAGGCGATCGTGCGCGGCATCGAAATCATCGCGCTCGATGTAGAGACTGGCCAGCGCCAGACAGTGACGCGCGGCTTCCTCGGGATGCTTGTGCGCCGCTGCGACTTCACGCAGACGCTCACGCAGAGGGATCGAGCGCGGGTTGTGCTCAAGCGCGGTCTTCAAACGTTTCAGGGCGCGATCGACCGAGCCGTACTTGATGAACAGTTCGGCATCAAGCAGTGCGGTTTCAACTTCGCCGATTGGTTCTTTGTGAGTGTCGCTCATGCGCAGCCCGGAAGGTGCTTAATCGACCTTCAGTGCGAGAGTCTATCACAAGCTTTCGGTGCCCTTTGCGACGTGTCAGAAGCTCGACCGTGAGGGAGGGCCAGCCGCGGAGAGTAGCCCTCCATGACGGTCGGGCTGCTGACACCCCAGGCCAACAGATGCCACTTCACTTTGTCGAAGTCTTTTCCGAAAGAACCCAGTGATGTGGATCGAGTTCTACTTTCGTGGGCCTCGCCGGCAACCTGAGTTGAAACGTGGCGCTGGGACCGTAAGCATGAACCGCGGCGTTGGCTTCCTGTTTGCCGCCAAAGTTGATCACAATGGGCAGCACCATGAACCAGTCCGGCGGCGCATTTTCCTGAGTTACAGTTCCGGACAACAGAACTTTTCCGTCGGGCTGATCCTGTAACTGATACTCCAGTTGATATGAAGGCAGGTCCGTCTGATAAACCCATTGTTTGAAAAACCAGTCCAGGTTGTTCAGGTGGTAGATTCGCGCGATCGGTGACTTGGCAAAGTGCTCGTTTGCTACCTGGCGAAAGTCGTCGGTTGAGGCGAACTGGTCATGATACCGAGCGACAAAATCAGTCATCATCTCAAAGAACCCGTTGCCTTTTCCGGTTGCAGGATCGGTCAAGAGGAAATGCAACATGCGCAGCACCAGCGCCCCTTTGTTGTAAATCAGGGTTTGATATGCGCCGCCCGTCTTGGTGGTGTTGAGCCGGTGGCCGAGGATGATCGGGCCGACATCGACCAGCCGGCCTTTTCCGATGCCGGTTTTCGTCTCGGGGGAAGCTTTCAAGGATGAACGCATTCTTCCGATCAAATCGTTGCTGGCGCCTGCCCCGGATCGCTGGGCGGTGTAAAGCACTCCCGAGTATTCGGCAAAGCCCTCGCTCAGCCACTGATCGCGATAAGACCGCCAACTAACGATATCGCCCCACCATTGATGTGCCGTTTCATGCGCGATGAACACGTAGGTGTATTTACTCGCCAGGTCCGTGTTCGGAATCATCAGCAGCGTGGGGAACCCCTGGCCGAAACCAAACGGATGAAACGCGGCCCCAAAAGTCGGATAAGGATATTTGCCGAACAGCGTGGTGAAGTACCGCAGCGAATTATCCAGCTCAGCCAGGATAAAATCTTCCTTGATCGCCATGATGCCGCCGGAGAGCGAGTTGAACTCGATCGGAATGGGATCACCCACACCACCCTTATCGAATCTGACCGTCTGAGTGTGACGTTCATACGGCGCCAGGGCAAACGTCAGCAAAGGCACCGGCTGCTTCATGGTGTACCTGGTGACCATGACGTCTTTGTCTTCTGTGTCAAGGGTTTCGCTCAACCTCATTCCACCACAGGCAATGAGCAATTTCTTCTGATGCCGAAAGGTCAAGTCAAAGGTCGCGCGATCAAGATACCCATGCCGCGGAAACCAGCTTTCATTTGATCTGGGATAGAAAAGATTATCAATGGATACCGGGCGGAAATCGGAACCGATGGCGTTATGCGCCTCGAACATGAAATCGCCCTGTAGTACCAGGTTGAGATCAAGCCTCTGTCCCACAGTTGCGGCGGCGGGAAGAAAGAGAGTAAAGCCTCCTTCCCAGTCTTCCTGAGCGAAAGGTACTTCCGCGTCTCCGAGCCGGGCCTGTTGCAGCCGCAATTGCTTTTTCAGTCTCCAGCTTTCGTACACGCCCAGGTTCTCGCCGATATTGAAAGTGACAGCGCGCAGGTTCGCGGCCCTGGTGACAGATTCAATCCGCGCCAGTATGCGAATGGATTTCTTCGGCTGGCGCAGATCGATGTCCATGTCATAGTGAGTTACATCGATTAGATCGTTCACGTCTGCATAGTTGACTATGCGTTGCTGGTAATCCTCTTGTCCGTAAAAGGCCATCCAGACCTCGGGGAAATCAAACGTGGTGTCGTAGGCAAAAATCAAACCTTTTTCGCCGCCGTTAATGTCAAAGTTGGCCACCGGAATACGATTTTGATAATCCAGCACCAGATTGAAGCGCCCGCGCTTGCCGCCGTCGAAAGTCGCGAAAAAGAAGCCGGGCTTTTCCTGATTGATGATTGACAACGCCAGACGTGACGAAACATTCGCGCCGGTTTCTTTCAAGATGCGCGGTTCAGATTCGGTCGCCAGTTTCTGAGTGTGCTCATCTGCCGATCCGGGAGTTGGTTGCACTGCGAGACGTTCGAAAGTGTCATCGCTAAACCGCAGGACAGCCGTTTTGAAATCTGAGGCCACTTCATCGGCGCCCAGCAGACGCTTGACGTTATCCTTTTCAAACTCGCTGGGCGGGACCGCCGCGCTGAATTTGCCATTACCGACAAAAACCGCGCCGGTGACGTGACCGTCAATCGCAGCAGTGAAGTAAAACGTCCCGTCAAAAATCATGCGCGCGCGATCGCGTACGAACGCCAGTTCCTTGACTGAGACTGAACCGCCATCCAGCTTGAACGACTTGATCTGGTTGTACAGATCTTTGCCGGAGAGTTTGTCCTGCGCCAGAGCTGCCGGTGCGACGAACAACCAGACAGTTGTCAGCAGGAAGAGCAACCACAGACAGCGCGAGGGCTGGGGGAAATTAATTTTCATCCACGAACTCCGATACTGCCGGGGTGAAGAGCTGTAGTCAGGCAAACCGTAATCCGCTTCCCCGTTTCTGTCAATCCAAGAAAGGCAGTGGGCAGTGGGCAGTGGGCAGTGGGCAGCGAAGAGCGATCTGGTTTCGGGTGATGGGATGTTGGAAAGGCGCGATAAGTCGCGGGGATATGTTCGATGTCGTGAGCGGGCGGAACCCCATGACCGCGTTTTTTCACTGCCCACTGCCAACTGCCCACTGCCCACCGCCCACTGCTATACTGCCCACCGCCCACTGCCAACTGCCTATGTCCATCCAGGAAGAATTCGATCGCATCGCCCTGGTTTCGCCCGCAGGCTCGGTTCAGAACAGTCACTATCACAACTTCCTCTTGCGGCATTTAGGTCCGAAGTGTGAAGCCGCGCTGGAAATTGGCTGCGGCAAAGGCGAGTTCTCGCGCCGCCTCGCCGAAAAGTCAGAGCACGTGCTGGCCCTCGATCTGTCACCAGAGATGATTCGCATTGCCCGCGAGCATTCAACCCACGTCTCCAACATCGATTTCCAGATCTCGGATGTTTTGAGGTATGACTTGCCGCCCGAGGCCTTTGATTGCATCGCCACCATCGCCACGCTGCATCATCTACCGCTGCGCGAAGTCCTGTTGAAAATGAAAGCGGCCTTGAAACCGGGCGGAGTCCTGCTGGTGCTTGATCTATTCAAGCTTGAGCGAAACCTCTTCAAGCCCGCGGGAATTTTTGATAGCCTGCTCCTCAACAGCCTGGCCGTTCCCTTAAGCCTCAGCCTGCGACTGATCCACCAACACCGCCTGCTCCCCCACCGCGAAGTCCGCGCCGCCTGGACCGAACACGCGCGTCACGACATCTACCCCTCAATGCCAGAAGTCCGCACCCTCTGCGCCGAAATCCTTCCCGGCGCAAAGATCCGAAGGCATCTGTTGTGGAGATATTCGATGGTCTGGGTAAAGCAGAGGGGACCTTGTGGCGATGAGGTCAGTACCGCGAGCGCAGGCGCTTGAACCCACCCGCAACCGCGGGTGGTACTGACCTCATCAATGCGGACATCTCGGACCATGGCTGATCAATCGCCTTCGAAGATGGCTTCTGCATCGATCGTGATCTCGATGGTGTTGCTGACGACGATGCCGCCTTTGTCCATTATGTCGTTCCAACTGACGCCGAAGTCCTGACGATTGATCGAGGTTTTGGCGACGAAGCCGGCGCGGGTTTTTGGTCCTTTGTCGACGCCGTCTTCCCACCAGGGCGTCTGCCATTGCCCGAGGTAGTGCACGTCGAGCGTCACCGGGCGGGTCGTGCCGCGAATCGTTAGATTGCCAGTGACGCGGTAATCAACCTCGCCAATCACCACGACCTGGTCGCCGCGAAAACGAATTTCGGGAAAGTTTTCCGCGTCGAGAAAGTCTGCGCTGCGCAGGTGATCGTCGCGCGCCGGCTCGCCTGTCCAAATCTTGCGCGCATCGATTAGGACTTCGACGTGACCCTTGCTCGGGTCTTTCGGATCAAAGTCGAGGGTGCCGTGCACGTCTTTAAAATGTCCGCGGACATGGGTGACCATCATGTGGCGGGCGGTGAATTCGGCGGCGGTGTGTCCGGGTTCGAAAGTCCATTTAGCCATAGCGGGTTAATCGTAAATCCTGATTCGTAAATCGCAAAGCGTAAACTGGGAATATGGAGGGCAGGATGCCCGTGCTCCGCCGACAGGGACGAATATCCCCGCGGGCTGCTCCGCTGGGACCCCGCTATGTCGGTGTTCCACCGCCTTGAATTGGTACGGTTGACCGCAAACGGCGCGTGGTTTTGGCTTCCGTGGCGATTGCTTTCTTTCCAGTAAGTCTAGCGATAGCCTTATAAGAGCGTGGCTAATAATGAAAAATGAGTACCTAACCGTTGCGAGCATTGATCTAAGTTCCGCGTCCTCACTTTGTCCCTGACTCGGCTCCCTTTGCGGCCCCGGTCGTGCGTCTACTAATTCGGCAATATCCCGGAAAAAGAGTTTTAAGCTGGAACCAGTGCGAAGTGTTGTGCGCTAAGTGCCGGCTTGAATTACACAGGAGAAGTTTTTATGAACAGGATCAAATTATGGCCGCACGCGACAATCATGGCAGTAGCGGTGGCGCTCGCCGCCGGCGCGGGCGTGTGGTTCTATCAAAAGCATGAGCAGTCGGTGGCGGCTGAGGCGCTGCCAAATGCCGCGCGCATTCAACGCGTGGATGGGCAAGTCGTTTACAGCAATAGCCCCGCCAACACCGATATCACCGAGAACAATCGACAATGGACACTCGCAACTGTAAATCAGCCTTTTTCAGTCGGAGATCGGATTTACACGCGCGAGAATTCGCACGCCTCGCTGGCGTTTAGCGGGCGCAACTTCGCGCGGCTCGATCCAAACACATCGCTTGATGTGCTGGAGTTTGGCAACCGCCGCACACAGCTTGCGCTGCGCGACGGCTCGGCGATGTTTGATGTCGGGTATTTGGAGCCCAATGAATTTTTTGAAGTAGCGACACCCAACGGCGCGATCGACTTTGATCAGCCTGGTCTTTATAACGTTGGTTTCAATAACAATGGCGGCGTGCTCGTCTCAGTGCTGAGCGGACTGGCGCGGGTCGTTGGTTCAGGAGGCACAAGCCAGATCAATAAAGGTGAGATGCTTACGCTGCTGGGCCAGGCCGTAGCTGGGGGAGCGCTCTCGCGCTTGAACCGACACGACGCTGGCTATCAGGTCGACGATTATTATCGCTATCAATACCCGAATTCTTATGACGGCCGTTACACAGACTACGACGCCTATCTTAATGATCCTTACTATTACGATCCTTACCGGCGCAATCCGAGTTATCAGTATGTGAGTTCAAACATTCCGGGGATCAACGACCTGGATGCTTACGGCGACTGGCAAAATGTAGACGGCTATGGCTATGCGTGGAGACCGCGGGTCGATTCAGGTTGGGTTCCCTATCAGCAAGGTTACTGGACCAACAATTATCCGTATGGGCCGACATGGGTTTCGAGCGAGAGCTGGGGTTATGCGCCGTATCACTATGGGCGCTGGGCCAGCGTGGGTAACCAGTGGTACTGGATTCCCGATGGAGTGAACACAACGCCGCAGTACGCGCCGGCGCTGGTCGCTTTCGTGCCGCTGAACGACGCGAACCAAATCGGCTGGGTTCCGCTGGGACCGGGCGACAGTTATGCGCCGCGCTATTACGACAACAACTGGCAGCCGCAGTATCTGACGCGCACGAATGTACAGCCGGCTCGACTGGTAAATCTGGTTATACCCGGGGCAGTCACAGTGGTGCCGGTCGATGCCTGGGGCCGGGCAATCGATCCGCGTAGTGTCCGGAGAATTGATCAGCAGCAGTTGGCATCAGTGAGAGCAACACTCGATCCTTTATTGCTGACGCCGCTGCGGAATGCGGTAATCCATTCGGCCTGGGGACGCGGCAAGATTGATCTGCCGCCAGGCATTGCGAAGAAACTTTACGAGACGCACGTAGTGGTCAGCTCCGATCCAGGAGAGTCGCGGTCCAGAAAGGACCTGGCGAAGTCGATGCGCGTGGAACGTGTTTCCGACAATGCCCGGAACGAAAAGCTCAAGATCAGAGACGAGCGCGAAGAATCTCGGCAGGCAGACATCGGGCGCAAACAAGATGTTAAGGAAGCTCAGCAGCAAGCACGTCAGGTTGAGCAGCAGCAGCGCGCGCAGGAGAAGACCCAGCGCAAAGGTGAGGTCCGGGTGAAGGGTGAAGGAATTGCGCAACCGGCGAAGGCCGCAAAGGCTGAAGCTCCTCGGCCGGCAAAACCAAGCGTTCAGCCTGAGCAGCACAAGGCTCGGCGAAAGGCAGCGGTTGAAGTGCAGGGTGATCGAGTGGCTCACCCGGCGAAGGCGGTTGAAGCTCCGCGCGCAGTAAAGCCGGCCCAGACGGAGCCGGCGCGTAAAGCTGCGGCTCCACAGCAGCTAAAGCGTGAAGGGAAACCCGCGGGTGCCAGGAAACAGGAAGGCAAAGCGCCGGGGCAGTCTTCAGAAGACAAGCGTAAGGGCAAGGGCAAACATCCTTAGGAGGCGGTTGTCGTACGCGGCGGACTACGGGAATCCAATTCGCCTCAAACCGGATGGGGTTGCGTCCTCTTTCATACTGCACCCAACGTAGCCGCCGAGCGGCAACGTTGGGCTGAAGGTCTCAACCGCTTCGCGGTACAAGAGCCCGCTGGTGAATCCAAACCAATCCAGTAATCAATCCGACCGGTTCAGGACTTTTTGACGGTTTTTCGCACATTCAAAGCGGTGTCGCGCTGCGCTTGCCACCGCACTCCAAGACTCTTTCGTCGCATACAACGGTTCGCGCTGCGCGCTCCGCCCGCAGGGGCAGGGATGCCGGTGCTCCCATTGGGCTATTATCAGTCGATGGCGCTGATCAAGATCGCAGCTAAGCAGCTCGAGTATGTCTGGCATGGACGGCCGCCGGCGGAGGCGCCGACGCTCGTGTTTCTTCATGAGGGGCTGGGTTGTGTGGCGATGTGGCGCGATTTTCCGGAGCGGCTGGCGGTAGAGACGGGATGCGGCGCGCTGGTCTATAGCCGCGCGGGCTATGGCAAGTCGGATCCAATTGCCTTGCCGCGGCCGGTGCGGTTTATGCATGACGAAGGTTTGTTGACGCTGCCGCAGGTGTTGAGTGCGTTTGCGATTCGTGAAGCGATTTTGGTTGGGCACAGCGATGGCGGATCGATCGCGCTCATACACGCGGGCGCGGAAGGGAAAAAGAAGTTTCACTACGAAGACACAAAGGGCACTAAGACTTCGGAGAGTAACCGGAGTAAGGAGGACGCGTTTTTGACAAGGACATTGATCCGCGGGTTGATCCTGGAAGCTCCGCATGTGTTTGTCGAAGAGATTGGTTTGGAAAGTATTCGGTCGATCAGCGGCGAGTACGCTTCGGGAAAATTGAAGCAGCCCCTGGCGCGTTATCATGGAGAGAATGTCGATGCCACGTTCTGGGGGTGGAGCGATGTCTGGCTAAACCCGGAGTTTCGTGACTGGAATATTGAAGAGTACCTCCCGCAGATCAATGTGCCCGTGCTTCTGATTCAGGGAGCGGACGATCGGTACGGCACCCGGGAGCAGGTCAGGAAGGTTGAGGCCGGATGCCGCGGGCCAGTGCGCACGCTCATGCTTCCGGATTGTGCGCACACACCGCATCTGGAACAGCCTGAGCGTACGCTTGAGGCGATGAAGGATTTCGTCGCTGAGGTCCTTGTGGCGTAGCCCGGATCGTAATGTCAGGAGCGGAAGGTCGGAAACGCTACGTACATCAGGCCTCAAAGCCCTAATCTCAATGGCTTGAAAGCGATAACAAGTTACCGCAGTCCATCGGCTCACTTTGGTTCTGGTTCGCGTCGGTGATATAAGCCTTCCACGTTATCTCCTGGAGGCTGATCATGAAAAAGTCCGCTGCGATTCTATTTGCGCTATTCTTCGTCCTGGTGCTGTGGGCTAACGGCACGAGTCACTCCGGTCAAACTACGAAACCTCCGGCGGGGAACATTCCTGACGGGATGTATTCAATCGTCGGCGAAAGCAGTCATCGTTGTCTGGAAGTCCCCAACGCCTCCTGTAGATCTGAAATCGGGTTGCAGACATTCGATTGCGATCCTGCTGACAAGAGTAACAACCAGAAATTTAATGTCGTTGCTGACGGGTCGGGTTATTACACGATTTCACCAGTTCACAGCGACCTGTGTGTAGAGGTGTCTGCCGAGAAGGATTATACGGACCGTGTTCCCGTGCAACAGAGTGAATGCAGTCCCGGCAAGATCAATCAGAAGTGGGCCATGTCGCAGTATGGCGTCAATCTGGAAATCAGGTCGGCAGTAAACAACCAGTGTCTGGATATCAGAGCCGCGGCCACGAAAAACTACGGAGCGGTTTACCTGCATGCTTGTGCCAATGGCACTAACCAAAGATGGCGACTATCAAAGAAGACACTCAGCGAAGACGGCATCATCTGTAGAGCGTCGCCCAGTCATCCCGCGCGTGATTGTTCCGGTTTGAATGACAAGCAACAGCGAGTTTATCTTGGCAAGACTTTGACGAGAGCGAAGTGCGAGGAAGCGTGTAGGGCGAGTAATTCATCGGGCTGCAAGTGGGAAGGCGGCCAGTGATCTCCTTGTTCCCCCTCTCCCATTGGGAAAGCGCAAAAAACTATCTTACTCTTCCCTCGTTCTGCCGCTCGATCATCCATTGTGGATACATCGTGCGCGGCGCGGTGGTGCGAGAGAGTTGCTCGACTTCCGCTGCACTCAACTCCAAATCGGCTGCTTTCAGATTGTCTTCCAACTGCGACATCTTGTTCGCGCCGATGATGATCGAAGTGACTCCGCGCTGGGCCAGCAACCAGGCCAGCGCGACTTGCGCTACCGTTGCGTCCTTCCGCTTCGCTATTTCATCGAGCGCTTCAACCGCGTCAAAGCCACGGGCTTCATCAATCGCCGGAAACTGAAAGTTGGTGCGCCGCGCTCCTTCAGGATTGGGATTGTCGCGCCGGTACTTGCCCGAGAGAAATCCACCGGACAAAGGCGACCAGGTCAAAACGCCGACGCCTTCTTCGCTGCAGAGCGGCAGCAGTTCGTGTTCGAGGTCGCGACCGGCCAGAGAGTAATAGGCCTGGAGCGAGACAAAGCCGGCCCAGTCTTTCTGCTGTGACAACACTAACGCTTTCATCAAATGCCGCGCCGACCAGTTCGAGCAACCGATGTAACGAACCTTGCCTTGCCGCACCAGATCATCGAGCGCGCGCAAGGTCTCTTCCACCGGTGTGAGAATGTCCCAACCGTGGACCTGATAGAGATCGATATAGTCGGTGGCGAGCCGGCGCAAACTTTTCTCGACCGAAGAAAAGATATGCTGCCGTGAGAGGCCGACGTTATTCGGGTCGCCCGTACCCTGCGCCGCCGCTTCACTCATCGAGCTGCGCACCTTGGTGGCGATCACTACTTTGTCGCGCTCAGTGCCGCAGTCTTTTAGTGCCTGGCCCAGGATCGTTTCCGACTGACCATAAGCATAGACGTCAGCCGTGTCGAAAAAATTAATGCCAGCCTCGAGCGTTCGCGCCACCATCTGATTCGCGCCGGCTTGATCGACGACCGCGATGTTCAGAAAGTTGTCGCCGAAGGTCATCGTGCCCAGGCACAGCTCGGAAACTTTCAGACCGGTAGGTCCCAGTAATCTGTATCTCATGAAGGCATCGTAAACCGGAAAGCGGTGAGCCGTAAACAGGTTGGACCGGATTAACAGGATTCAGATGATTTGATAGGGCGCTCAAATGATTGCTTTAACTATCTTGTCAATCTTGTAAATCCTGTGACTAGTCAGGGTTGACTGTGGGGCATTGCGAAAATCGGACTCAGCCCTTATCATCTTCCAGTCGAACGGCTCTCCCCGGCCTTTCAGTCGACATCAAATCAGTCAAATTCAATTACATGGAGAAAGAACAATCAATGCGCGTTAATAATTTTGGGAAAGTAGCCGTGCTTGCAGCAGCTCTGTTGATGATGAGCTTTACGCTCAGCTTTGCGAAGCCGCACGTCGAATACAAATTCAAGGTTCACAACAACACGAAAGTAACCCTCAAGAAGATCCAGGTCTCAGACGATGGCAAGAAGTGGGGTTACTTTGACATCGGCGACGGCATCGCCGCTGGTGCGACTGAAGAGCTGGTGTGGGACAAATCAACCGACAACGGGGCCTGCGAGTGGTATTTCAAAGCAGTCTGGGCCGACGGTGACGTCTCTGACGCAGCGAAGTTTGATTTTTGCGAAAAGGACCTCGTCATCGAGTTCACCAAGTAGCAATTAAGCTGAATTCGGAAAAAGCCTCTGCCGTTTGGCGGGGGCTTTTTGTTTTTACGGAGCGCGGACATCCTGGCCGCTTGAGCGCGCAGCGCGAACAACCTCCCCAAACACCCTACTCGGAGATCTGAGCGGGCTTCGCCCGCTGGCGGACAGGATGTCCGCGCTCGGTTAGAAATCCAGGCGCAAACCCAGACGAATCTGGCGCGGTCGCAGGGTGCGGGTCGCGACCAGAAATGAATCCAGAAAAGCCTGTTTCGCGGCCGTGGAAGAGGTAGGACCAAAGGCGCTGAAGTCGATGAACTCGCTGCCAAAGCTGAATACTGTTTTGTTGAGCACGTTGTCGAGCTCCACGACCGGACGCAATTTGATCTTCTCAGTAATTTTGAACTCGCGCGTCACGCTCAGATCGAAAATGAAGATTCCGGGTCCAACTCCGGCATTGCGCGGGAGGTTTCCCGCCTGACCGATCGTGGGCAGGATGAACTGATTCAGAATCGAAGCGTCGAAGGACTGGCCTGGGCTGCGCCATTTCAGAGCTTTGACATCGCCGGTAAAGATCGGCCGGTCGTTACCAACGTCATCGAGATTTCGATCGGCGCCACCCAAACCGAGATTGAAGGGCGCGCCCGATGCCAGACGCAGGATGGGTGAGATGCGCAGCCGGCCCACAAACTTCGGCGTGTCGATCGTACCGGAGAGAGTGAACCGGTGGCGTCGATCCTGTAGGCTGCGCGCACGCTCGTCGCGGAAGTCTCCGGGAATCAAGGCGTCGGAGGTGTTGACGATGCCGTCGTCGGTGAGGAAAGAAAGTGTGTACGCCGCTCTGAACGAAAAGCCCGCCCCATTTTTTGCGCGCTTAAATCGATTGCGCAACTCGAGCGTCAAACCGTGATAGAAACTGTTGCCGACGGCAATCAGTTGCTGAATATCGGTTTTCGAAGGATTGGGGCGCAACCCATTCAAAGCTGCCAGCGCCGCATTCACCGAAGTCGTCGAAGTAAACGCATTGAGATTTACGAGTGAGATGGGTACGCCGAATTCGATTATGCGCACGACCGAATTCGGATTGGCCGGGTCGTTCGGCGCGAGCACAAAGCGCACCAGATCGCCGGCGGTCGAAGTATTCAAGACTGGCCGCACGCCTCCCGGCCCGCTGAGAAAGTTGGTGAAGTCGCGCGACGCCAGATACGCAGTAAAACTCTTGAACCCATTGGGCAGCACTGGCGCGTTCGCGTTGAACTCGCGCCAAAGATGCAGGCCGCGGTTCCAGGTATAGTTAGCTTCAAAGACAAAGCCGCCGCCAATCTCACGCTCGAAACCAAGGTTCGCCTGGTAACTTTCCGGGATCCGCAGCGCGGGATCCAATCGCCGCGAAAATCCGGAATTGAGCACACCGAATTGTTTGACCAAAGGCGAATCGACGGTGAGTATCTGCGGAAAGTGGAGGTTCGCGATAATAAACTGGCGACGCAGTAATGGATCGGTTATTTGTTTTCCGGTGGCCGGATCCACTCGCGCATCGGTATCAAAGAAAAGTTTTTTCGCTCCCAGAGTGAAATCGTCAATCGTGCGCAGCAGGGCCCGGCTATAAAAAATCCCCGCGCCGCCGCGAATCACTGTCTTGCCTGACTTGAAAGGATCCCAGGAAAACGCAACGCGGGGCCCGAAGTTATTCTTGTCAATCAGGATGGTCTCGTTTTCATAACGCAGACCGTAGCTCAACACGAAGTTTGGTTTCAGCCGCCATTCGTCTTGCACAAAGATCCCCATATAGGTGTTGTGCTGAGTTGAGGTCGTCAGAAAATTCTGCCGGAAACGGTTGGGGACGTTCGCCAGAAAGTCGCCCGCGCTGTCGAAGTCCCAGGTGCCGCTGGCATCGCTAAGATCGATGAAAGTCGATCGGATCCTTTGTGTGTCGCCGCCAATCTTGATCGAATGATTGCCGCTGACGTAAGCAAAAATCTCCTGTAGTTGCCAGCGAGTCTCGTCGCGATCGCTCGCGCCCGTCGTCGAAGTGCCGGCGATCAAGCTGCCTGAATTGATTGAGGCTGAGTCCTTGATGTTGATGATGAGTACGGGCTTCTGGGTGCCGCCGGTGGCTACAACCGCGGGCGTCAATTTCGAATATTGAAAGCGTGTCTGGGCCACAGCTTTGGCCGATAACACATAGTTGTCCGAGTACGAGAGAGCGCCGGTGTTGCGCGATTTTCCGATCAAACTATCGGCCAGCCGATCGCCGCCCCCAAATTGGCGCAGATTAGTCAAACGGCCCAGTTGATAAAGAAACGACCCGTTGTGCATGTCAGTAAACTTATGATCGATGCGGGTGGTGAAAATGTGATTGCGTTGTGGAGTGCTGATCGACGCGACGAAGGGAGCGACTCCGTTTGCGGCCTTCAATGCCGGAGCGGAAGGGTTCTCGTCTCTTTTCAGTTGAAGATTAGTCGGGGCCGGAAGCGGAAACAGAGGGTTCTGATCCACCGGCACCAGGGCGTCGATCAAAGCTGAGTCCAGAAAAGTGTCGTATTCATACGCGCTGAAAAAGAAGGTGCGGTCGCGGCCGTTGTAAATCTTCGGGATGACTACCGGCCCACTGAAAGTAAAGCCGGGGTCGTGTTCCTGGAGCGGCAGGCGCGAGAGGCCCATCGAATTGTTCTTCCAGGTGTTCGCGTTCAGCGCTTCGTCGCGGAAAAAATAGAAAGCCCGCCCGTGATACTTGTTCGAACCGCCGCGCGTGCGGATATTGACCCGGCCACCCGAAGCGCGTCCGTATTCAGCCGCGAATTGATTGCGGATGACCTGCACTTCTTCGACAGCTTCTATGGACGGCGTGAAGCGCTCGCGAGCGCTGCGGTCGTCATTGTTGTCCAGCCCGTCGATCGTGATGTTGTTTGAATAGGCAGTGCCGCCGGAAAGCGAGAAGTTTCCCGCTTCTTCGGGAGTCGAGCGCGAGCTGGCGCGATCTTCGGCCAGGTCGCGCGTCGAGAGCGGCTCTTCAGCCACACCGCCCAGAGTGAAAATCAAATCGAGCGGTGAACGCGTCGCGACCGGCAGGGATTCCACTTCGCGCGTAGTCACCGTGCCGCCGACGACGGTTCGCGTCGTATCAACCTGGGGCGTTTCGGCGGCGCTGACAACGACGGCTTCGGCCGTAACGCCGGCGGGCTTCAGAATAAAATCCAGCTTGACGTTTTGCCCGGCAATTGTGATGAGGCCGATTTTTTCTTCCGCGGCAAAGTTGGTAAACGAGGCCTTCACGCTGTAGGTCCCGGGCGGCAGTTGAATCAATTTGTATTGACCGTTGTCATCGGCGACGACTGTGCGCTCGACCTTGGAGGCGACGAGCGAGGCAATCACGGTCGCCCCGGGGATCACCGCGCCATTCTGATCGGTTACGCGACCGCTGATGGTTACGTTGTCGAGGTCCTGTGCGACGATAGGCGTGGTGGCGAGACAGACTAATGCCGACATCAGAGCGAGCAGAAAAATTACTTTTTCAGAATGCCGCATTGGGGCCGAGCAACCACAATCATCTGATTCGACAAGAGAGTGATCTTTAAGGCCGCACACTGTAGCATCGCAGTGGGCTTCACTCAAGCGGACGCTTGCATTATCTTTGCGGAGTGACCGCCGCCGGCTTTACTCTGACGTCAGACGTTGAAGTGTGATCTGGGGTTAGCGCGTCTTGCCACCGACGGCGCGACGCTTCGCCGGAACGGGGCGATGGATGCGGCTGATGGGCACCAGGGCGCCGGCTTCGGGCGGCGGTTCGGTGAAATGAGAAAATTCTTCGGCGTGAGTTTGCAGGTAATCAAAGAACCGTTCGAACTCGCGCTGCATCGAGTCCATTTTTTCGCGCATGTTCAGAATAATTTCCACGCCCGCGAGATTCACTCCCAGGTCGCGCGTCAAAGAGAGGATGATTTCCAGCCGTTCAAGATCGGTATCGGTGTAGAGACGTGTGTTGCCCTCAGAACGCGAAGGCTTTAAGAGTCCTTCACGCTCGTAGAGCCGCAGCGTCTGCGGGTGCAGCTCAAACTGTTCCGCCACGGCGCTGATCGTGAATGTCTTGGCTCGCTTCTTCATTTCGTGATTTTAGATTTTGGATTTGCGATTTTTGATTGTTAGTTCACCAGCGCTGAAACAGATATCCAACTCGTTCGCCAATCAAAAATCAAAAATCCAAATTCGCAAATCATTCCAATCCCATTGCCACCCTGGGATTCTCCGCATTCATCTGCCCGTACTTGCGCAGCAGCTCTTTCGTTTCTTCCGAGATCACTTTCGGCAGAACTACCTGGACCTCTACAAACTGATCGCCGTGCGTGTTCGGATCGCGCAGCGATGGGGCGCCGCGCTGGCGCAGGCGAAACTTTTGTCCTGACTGGGTTCCGGGTGCGATGCGCAATTGCGCTTTGCCGGTTACGGTCGGCACTTCGATCTTGGCGCCGAGGGCTGCTTCCGGTACGGTGATCGGAACGGTGACGTAAATGTTGTCGCCTTTGCGAGTGAAATATTGATGGGGCCCGACGTTCGTGATGATATACAAATCACCCGGCGGCGCGCCCAGCCGTCCACCCTGGCCTTTGCCGGGAATTCGCACGCGCGAGCCGGTATCCACCCCTGCCGGAATCCGCACGTTAACTTTCTCAGCCTTCGCTAAAGTTCCTTTGCCTTTGCACAGCGAACATGGCGGCCGCCGGCGGCCGGTGCCGCCACAGTCAGTGCATTCCTGCGTGAAGCGCAGACGGCCGCCGGCCTTCTGAATCTGGCCCGCGCCTTTGCAGGTCGGACAAGTGATCACCGACCCACCCGTGTCGCCCGCGCCATGACAGCGCGAACACTGATCGGACCTGTTCACAGTTAAGCTGGTCGTGAGTCCGGTGATCGCTTCTTCGAAAGAAAGCGAGAGCGGCATTTCAATGTCCGCTCCTTTTTGCGGTTGCGGCCGTGGTGGCTCGCGCTCGGTTTTGCCGCCGCTAAAGAGATCGGCAAAGATATCGCGGAAGCTGCTGCTGCCGCCACTGCTGCCCGCCGTACTGGATGCAGCACCCCAGTCAAAGCCGGAGAAATCGAAGGGCGTGCCGCGCGTATAAGTAGACCCAGGGGTTGCACCCGCGGCTGCGGCATTCGCCAGGTTGTCAGAGTATTCGCCAAAGCGATCGTAAACCTTGCGTTTCTTGGGATCGGAAAGAATATCGAACGCTTCGCTCATCTGCTTGAAGCGATCTTCCGAAGCCTTGTCGCCCGGATTCACGTCAGGGTGATACTTACGCGCCAGCCGCCGGTAGGCTTTCTTGATTTCTTCCGGCTTGGCGTCTCGCTTAACCCCGAGGATTTTGTAGAAGTCCTCTTTAGCCATTACTCACATTGTCGATTGCCAATTGCCGAATGCCGATTGATCTCTTACCCGAATCCCGCTACGACTTTCCAGAGCGAGTTAGGTTGGCGACCAATCGGCAATCAAAAATCGGCAATCGGAAATATCCTTACTTCTTATCGTCGTCGACATCGACATACTCGGCGTCGATTACGTTGTCGTCGCCGCCAGCCTGGCCGGATGCAGAAGCACCGGCAGCGGATGATTGCTCAGCCGGCTCGCCTTCCGGAGCCGAGGCTGTTTGCGAGTACAGCGCTTCGGCCATCTTATGCGAAACGGCCTGGAGCGCATTGAACGCTTCGTTCATGCGTTCGAGTCCGCCTTCCTCGAGGGCTTTCTTCGCATCGGCGATTGCGGTGTCCACGTCACCGGCGACGGCACTGACCTTCTCGCGGTTTTCATTCAGCGTCTTCTCCATTTGATAGACGAGACTGTCGAGTTTATTCCGCGACTCGATCTCTTCGCGTTTGCGCGCGTCCTCGGATGAATGAGCATCAGCTTCACGCATCATCTTGTCGATTTCATCTTTGCCCAGACCTGATGACGAGGTGATCGTGATCTTTTGTTCGCGACCAGTGCCCATGTCTTTGGCGGACACGTTAACGATGCCGTTGGCGTCGATGTCAAAAGCGACTTCGACCTGCGGCATGCCGCGCGGGGCCGGTGGGATGCCGACCAGGTGAAACTTGCCCAGCGTGCGATTGTCGCCCGCCATGGGCCGTTCGCCCTGAAGCACGTGGACCTCGACCGAGGTCTGATTGTCCGAAGCAGTCGAAAAGATTTCAGACTTGCGCGTCGGGATAGTCGTGTTGCGATCAATCAATTTAGTGAAGACGCCCCCCAGAGTTTCAATGCCGAGACTCAACGGAGTGACATCGAGCAGCAGGATGTCGGTCTTCTCGCCGGACAGCACGCCGGCCTGGACCGCGGCGCCGATGGCCACGACCTCATCCGGGTTAACGCTCTTGTTCGGTTCCTTGCCAAAGAAGTTTTTGACGATCTCCTGGACTTTGGGAATGCGCGTCGATCCGCCCACCAGCACAACTTCGTCGATCTTTGACGAATCGAGGGCCGCATCCTTCAGCGCCTGCTCCAGTGGTCCGGTCAGACGTTTGAAAATCGAATCGCACAACTGCTCAAAGCGCGCCCGGGTCAGTTTCATCACCAGGTGCTTTGGCCCTGACGCATCGGCCGTGATGAAGGGCAGATTGATTTCGGTCTCCATGGTGGACGAAAGCTCAATCTTTGCCTTCTCGCCATTTTCCTTCAGACGTTGCAGGGCCATCTTGTCCTTGGACAAATCGATGCCCTGATCTTTTTTGAACTCTTCGATGATCCACTCAACCAGGGCTTCGTCGATATCGTCGCCGCCGAGGTGGGTGTCGCCGTTAGTGGATTTAACTTCGACGACGCCTTCGCCGACTTCGAGAATCGAAATGTCGAAGGTGCCGCCACCAAAGTCGAATACTGCAATCGTCTCGTCTTTCTTCTTATCGAGTCCGTATGCCAGAGCCGCCGCGGTCGGCTCGTTGACGATCCGCATCACTTCCAGACCCGCAATTTTGCCGGCGTCCTTGGTCGCCTGACGCTGCGAATCGTTGAAGTAAGCTGGGACAGTAATCACGGCCTTCTCGACCTTTTGGCCGAGGTAGTCCTCGGCCGACTGCTTCATCTTTTGCAGGATCATGGCTGAGATCTCCGGCGGGCTCCATTCCTTGCCGCCGGCGATGATGCGAACGTCTCCGCCGGCCCCGCTGCCCTGTACTTTGTAAGGGACCTGTTTGATCTCTTCGGTCACTTCGTTAAAGCGCCGGCCCATGAATCGTTTGATTGAATAAATTGTGTTCTCGGGATTGGTGACTGCCTGACGTTTGGCCACCTGGCCGACCAGGCGGCTGCCGTCTTTGGCGAAGGCCACGACCGAAGGAGTGGTCCGGCCACCCTCGGAATTCGTAATCACGATCGGCTCGCCCCCCTCCATAACCGCCACGACCGAATTTGTCGTTCCCAAGTCAATACCGATGATTTTGCTCATTTTCTTAGATCTCCGCTGTTTGATTTCGTCGTTCGCTGACCGCTCGACGGGTTGAATGCCTGCTTAGAATAATACCTGAGTGTCCTGTTGTCAACTTTGAAAAGGGGTCAGAACCGCCTGCGGTAACGGGCGGACCGACCGACGCTTGGTAGTCGACGCGGCGCTAGTTGATGACAGTGGGGGCCTGTAATGAGAGTTCGGCCCGCCCGCTACCGCAGGCGGCTCTGATCACTTCTCGTTTAGAAGGCGCGAGACAAAGAAAACGTAGTGGATACCGGACAGAAGGGTGCAGGCAAAGACTGAAGTGTAGACCGTGGGCAGGTAATAGCCGGTCCCGACGCGAGTCTGGGCGGCGAGAATCACTATTGCGATGGCCGCGATCTGAATGACCGTGCTGAGCTTTCCCAAAAACGACGGACGGAACGCGCGAAAGCCGCTGACCATGTTAATGGCCGCGGCGCCCACCAGGATAAACACGTCGCGGCTAATTACGGTGATGCTTACCCAGAACGGAATGGGCAGATGCTTCGGCAAAGGCGTGGGATAAACGCTGCGCATCGAGAGGACCACGAACGAGGTTACCAGCATCATCTTGTCGGCAATCGGATCGAGGATGCGCCCCAGAGGGGATTGCTGGTGAAAGCGGCGTGCCAGCAATCCGTCGAGCCCGTCAGTGATTCCCGCGAAAACGAACACTGCCAGCGCCAGCAGAAACTTCTGATAAAAGAGGAGCGAGACAAAGACCGGGATCAGCGCCATCCGAATGACGGTCAGGAGATTTGGCAGAGTGATAATTCGAGAGGACATTCAAAGATTTTCGATTTTAGATTTGCGATTGCCGATTGGTGTTTAGCGTGCGGCCTTTTCCGAAAGCAGGCAATCCCGATTGGCTTCGAGTCGAAGGGCTATGACATGGACCGGAGCTCGAGCACTGAAACTTCCGGCGGGCAACCATAGCGAATCGGCAGCACGACCGTTCCGAGTCCACGCGTCACATAAATTTGCGTGTTCCCTCGCCGTCCCAGGCCACGCAGCAGCCGGCGACGCGGCCGCCCCGAACGGTTCTTCTCTGGCCGCAAGGTTACCTGGCCGCCGTGCGTGTGGCCGCTGAGCACGAGATCTACTCCGGCCCGGGCGGCGCGGCGCAGAATGATCGGATTGTGTGCCAGCAATAACTTCATTTCGTCATCGACGGAGCCCGCCAAAGCCAGCGGCAGGTCTTCCAGGCCAACCATCGTATCGTTCACGCCGGCCAACCAGAATGACTCGCCCTTCAGATCGATGCGCATGCCCTCGTTCAGCAGAACGGTTATGCCTTCGGCGCGGAACAGGTCGGCGATCAGCGCCGCGTCGGTCCAGTGATCATGGTTTCCCAGCACGGCGAAAACACCGTAACGCGCGCGCAGGCGACCGACTAACTCAGCGCAGGGCGGAGCGTAACTGCGATCGTGCGAAATGTAGTCCCCGGTCAGCGCAATAAAATCGGGTCGCAGATCGTTTGCCGCGGTGATAGCGCGCTCGAGATGCGCGGGGTTAACTATCGGTCCGTAATGTAAGTCTGAAAGGTGGGCAATGCGCAGGCCATCCAGGGCTTTGGGTAAACGGCGCAAGTAAATCTCTTGCCGTTCGATGGCCAGCATGAAAGGCTCGGAAAGAGCCACCCGCGCCATCTCACCCAACGCCGATTTAATAACCGACAGCGGTCGCGGCTCTTGCTTTGGACGGCGGGGTGCCGGCCGATCATGTCTCCAGCGAATTGGAGTCGACATATTCGTTCAGGGGAGCTTCTCTAAAGCGCGCGCATTATAGTGATCGCTTCCTTTGATCGCAATGCGCCGGCTGTTTTATCGGGTACCTGCTTGCTACCGCAAGCGGTTCTGTACCGGCTCTTACGCAACAGTAATTTCATCCGACAAATAAACATCCTGGATCGCGTTCAGCAATTCGACGCCTTCGTTCATGGGTCGCTGAAATGCTTTACGCCCCGAGATTAAGCCCATGCCGCCGCCTCGCTTATTAATTAGCGCCGTGCGGACGGCTTCGGCCAGGTCGCTCGCGCCTTTCGACTCGCCGCCGGAGTTGATCAGACCAATGCGTCCCATGTAGCCGTTGGCGACCTGATATCGCACCATGTCGATCGGATTATCGGTGGTCAGCTTTTCGTAAACCAGCTTACTCGTCTTGCCGTATGATTTGCCGAGTTCCTTTTCCACCGCCGGGTAACCGCCGTTGCGTTCGGGCAGCTTCTGTTTGACGATGTCGGCCTGAATCGTGACGCCGAGGTGATTAGCCTGGCCCGTCAAGTCGGCGGCCGAGTGCATATCTCCTTCCGGAGTTTTGAATTTCGGGTTTCGCAAATAGCACCAGAGGATGCAAGCCATTCCCAGTTCGTGCGCCCGGGCAAAGGCTTCGGCCACTTCGGTAATCTGGCGGGTCGATTCATCAGATCCGAAATAGATTGTGGCGCCGACGGCAACTGCGCCCATGTTGTGCGCTTCCTTCACCGTGCCAAACATCACCTGATCGAATTTGTTCGGCAACGTCAACAACTCGTTATGGTTGATCTTCACGATGAAGGGAATCTTGTGAGCATACTTCCGCGCGACACTGCCCAGTACGCCGAACGTCGAGGCGACGCCGTTACAGCCGCCCTCGATCGCCAGTTTCACGATGTTGCCCGGATCGAAATACTGCGGATTGGGAGCGAACGAAGCGCCGCCCGAATGCTCGATGCCCTGATCGACGGGCAGGATCGAGACGTATCCCGTGCCCGCCAGGCGGCCGTGATCAATCAGCGATTGTAAGGAACGGAGCACCGACGGTGAACGATCCGAACTGGAAACAACTCGATCTATGAAGTCGGGCCCGGGCAGATGAATCTGTTCTTTGGGAATAGTCTGGGCCCTGTGATCCAGCAATTCCCGGGTCTCTGGTCCCAAAAGTTCTTCCAGCCGGTCGACTATCGCCGGGGAACGTTTCAGCTCAGTTGCCATGGTTTCCTCCTCCAGAAGGATTGCGTCGATATCTCGCGATATACCTGATAAATTAAAGGATTGAACGAGGTTGGGATTATAACATATGGGTGTCCAGCGCTGGCTTCGTGAAGTAGTGGGTCAGCCTGAGGTTAACGGCAACTGATGGCCGTTCCCGTTATCGGAGAGCACAAAAAGAGATCTGATCGAGTTGTCACGCAATGGACTGTGGCATTCCTCGCCTCGTAGAGCTGAAACGTTAATAGCTGCGCTCCTCCGGGACGCGGGAAATAAAATACTTACTGGAGCTATAAATATTTGGCTCCGACGGAGCCAGGAGAGGCATGTTGAAAGGGTCCTTTGAGCTATATCAGAATTCCTAACGCTTTGGATTGAGTTGAAACCAGCAACCTAAAGATTGCCAACCCCAAAGTGCTGGGTTACAATCCGCCTTCGCCCGCGGTGACGTTGCCCAACGGCCTCGCTACCTCGACTTAATCTCATTCGGTTTCGAACCCCGGCCCAACGAATCCGCTTATCGAAAGGTCTTACCTGTGATGAAGCTATCCCTCGGATCTTTTCTATCCCTGCTGGCCGTAGTGTGCTTCGCAACCGGCGCGTTCGCGTCGCCATTACCGGGTGGGGACGAATGGCGCCCGATCCTGCCCATCGAACTCTCTGCAAAGGTTCCGCTGGTTGAGAAAGACGCCGATGCCGAGGCGCTCTTCTGGGAAGTGCGCATCGACGATAGTTCGCCGGAAGAACTGGTGCTCAAGAACTATATCCGCATCAAAGTCTTCACCGAACGAGGCAAGGAATCGCAAAGCAAAGTTGATCTGACCTATCTGGGCTCGACCAAGATCAAGGATGTTGCGGCCCGGGTAATCAAGTCCGACGGCACCGTTGTCGAATTAAAGAAGGAAGATATTTTTGACCACACTATTGTCAAAGCAAGTGGGGTCAAATACAAAGCCAAGTCCTTCGCGTTACCCGGTGTCGAGCCGGGGGCGATTATTGAGTACCGTTGGCAGGAGGTGTATCCGAACGGCAGCGCTAACCGGCTGCGGCTGCCCTTTCAGCGCGAAATCCCGGTGCAGGAAGTCACTTATTATCTCAAACCATTTCAAGGGATGCGCTACAACACTTTTCATATGGAAGAGGCGAGGTTCGTCAAAGAGAAGGACAATTTTTTCAAGCTGAGCAAGACGAATATGCCGGCCTATCGCGAAGAACCGAGGATGCCTCCCGAAGATGAAGTGCGGGCTTGGATCTTCCTCTACTATTCCGAAGAGCCCAAGCTCGACGTGGACAAGTACTGGAAGGATTTTGGCAAGAAGTATTTCGAAGTCGTCAAAGACGAAATGAAAGTCAATGACGACGTGAAAACAGCGGTGGCGGGAATCATCGGCACAGCGACGACGCAGGAGGAGAAACTCGAGCGCATTTATGATTTTTGCCGCACGAAAATCAAGAACACCAATGACGACGCCTCGACGTTGTCGGACGAAGAAAAGAAAAAGGCCAAGGGAAATAAATCGCCGGCCGAGACACTCAAGCGCGGCATGGGCACGGGCGAGAGCATCGACATGCTTTTTGCGGCAATGGCCCGGGCCGCGGGATTTGATGCCCGCCCGGCAGTGTCAGGTAACCGCGATGATTTCTTTTTTAGCGCGAGCGTCGGGAACGGCTTTTTGCTCGGATCGTCTTTTGTCGCGGTGCGCGTTGGAGACGGCTGGCAGTTTTTCAGTCCTTCCGAGATGTACACGAGCTTTGGAATGTTAGGCTGGCCGGAAGAAGGACAGGACGCATTGATCACTGACTCGAAAGAGCCGGTCTGGGTCAGAACGCCGATGTCGCGTCCTGAGAAATCGCTGGCGAGACGGACCGCCACTCTCCGGCTGCTTGAGGACGGCACGCTTGAGGGTGATGTGCGGATCGAGTTCACGGGTCACCTGGGTTTCGATAAGAAAGAATGGAACGACGATGACTCTCCGGCGCAGCGCGAAGAAACTTTGCGCACCAGCGTCAAGGCGCGGATGAGCACAGCGGATCTTTCAGACATCAAGATCGAGAACGTCACTGATCCCCAGAAACCATTCGTCTATGCTTATCACATTCGGGTTCCTGGTTATGCTCAGCGCACCGGCAAGCGCCTCTTTCTACAGCCGGGATTTTTTGAGCGTGGAGCAGGTTCGCTGTTCTCAGCGAACGAACGGAAGAACGAAGTCTACTTTCATTATTCCTGGTCCGAAAAGGACCACATCACGATTCAATTACCGGAAGGTTTCGAGCTGGACAGCCCGGATGCGCCCGCCGCTATTCCCCCGGAGATGACGCAGAACATTTGCGCCCAGAAAATAAACATGGCGGCCAGCAAGGATGGTCACACCCTGATCTACGACCGCGACTTTTACTTCGGCAACAGTGACAACCTGCTACTGTTCGGGCTGCCGGTTTACCCGACCCTGAAAAGGCTTTTCGATATGATTAGCCGGGCCAACGACCACACGGTTACGCTCAAACAAGTTGCGGCCAAGGCGAACTAGGCCGAGAGCCCAGGGGTGGGCAAAGGAATTGAAAGAATGCGTATAAGATTATTCGGATTAGGTTTGATAATGCTCTGTGCCGTCGCTGCTGTGCGGGCTGCGGACGAGGCGCCTCCGTGGTTGCAACAAGCGGCAAAGGTGTCGGTGCCGGAGTACGAAAAGGATCTGCCGGCGGTGGTCTTGCAGAGCGAGCAACATGTGACCGTCAGCGAAGACGGCCGCATCATTACCTCAACCCTGTTTGCCGTGCGTATCCTCATTCGTGAAGGACGAGGCTACGCGGAAGCCAAAGAGTTTTACGAAAGCGACGCGGGCAAGGTGCGCGAACTGCACGCCTGGCTGATTAAACCTTCGGGCCAGGTCAGGAAATACGGCAAAGACGACATCATCGACGCGGTCGAAGATCCGAATGACGTCTATAACGAATCCCGCTTCAAAATGATCGACGCGTCGAAGGAAGCGGACGCCGGCGCAGTCTTCGGCTATCAGGCGGTGACCGAAGAGAGATCGATTTTTTCGCAGGACATCTGGGCTTTTCAGAATCGTCTGCCGGCGATAGCGTCGCGGTACATTCTTACTCTGCCCTCGGGTTGGGCCGCGAAAACCGTAACCTTCAATCATGAGAAAATCGAACCGACCATAAGCGGTTCGACCTATACCTGGGAGTTGAGCAATCTGTCTCCGATTCGGCCAGAGCCCAGCAGCCCGCGCGTTTCCAGCCTGGCGCCGCGAATTGCAATCAGTTATTTTCCGCCGGCCGACACCCAATCGGCCAACTTCAAAACTTTTTCTAACTGGACCGAAGTCTCTTACTGGCTGACCCAGCTACACGATCCGCAGGCAATTCCCAACGAAGCACTGTCGGAAAAAGTGCGCCAGCTAACCGCAAACGCAAAGACCGAGCTGGAAAAAATCCGCATCATTGGGACATTTGTGCAGAACATCCGCTACATCTCGATCGATATCGGCGTCAGCCGCGGCGGGGGCATGCGGCCTCATGCGGCCAACGAAGTTTTTGCCAAGTCATACGGCGACTGCAAAGACAAAGCGAATTTGATGCGGGCCATGCTCAAAGTCATCGGGATCACCGCCTATCCGGTCGGGATCTATTCGGGAGATGCCGACTATGTGCGCGAAGAGTGGGCGTCACCAAACCAGTTCAATCACTGCATTATCGCAGTCAGGGTCAGCGACGAGACGCAGGTCGCAACCGTCATCAATCATCCCAAACTGGGTCGTCTCTTGATCTTTGACGCTACCGACGATGACACGCCGGTCGGCGATCTGCCTGATCAGGAACAAGGGAGCCTGGCGCTGATCGTGGCGGGTAACGAAGGCTCCCTGGCGCGCATGCCGATCACGCCCGCGGAAACCAACCTGCTGGATCGACGGGTGGATGCGATCCTGGCTGACGATGGATCCCTAACGGCAGTGATTCACGAAAAAGCTGCGGGCCGATGGGCGTCTGGTTATCGCGGCGAGTTCCGGCACCTTTCGCGTTCGGATTATCAGAAGGCCATCGAAGGTTGGATTACTTCGGGCGCCTCAGCCGCCAAAGTTACCAGGCTCGAGCCCCGCGACGATAGCAGCGCTGGCCGTTTCGATCTGGATATTGATTTCAACGCCCCGGCTTACGCACAGTTGATGCAGAATCGTTTGCTGGTCTTCAAGCCGGCGATCGTCTCGCGTCGCGAATCGCTCTCTCTGACCGACGCAAAACGCAAGCATCCGATCGTGATCAAATCAACCGCCTATACTGAGACTGTGAGTTTGAAACTGCCGGCGGGCTTCGTGGTCGATGAGTTGCCCGACGCGGTCAAGCTCGATGCGTCGTTTGGATCCTACGCCACCACTTATGAAGTTAAGGACGGGCAGTTGCTCTTCACCCGCAAGCTCACTCAGCGCGCCTCCACAATTCCGGTCGAGCAGTACAATTCGGTGCGGAGCTTTTTTGAAAAGATTCGCGCGGCAGAAATGTCGCCGGTGGTGCTGGCGAGAAAATGAGACCGAAACGAGATTGCTCATCCGCCTCTCGTTTGCAATCGGCTAGTAGAGAAAGCCAACTCTCTGGACGAATCCTCTCAGCCAACTCGGACGACGAAGGTCGATTCGTCATCAAGGGTGTCGAAAGCGGTGCGGGCTACGAACTCTGCGCCTCGAAACAATCCGAGGGATACTTAGATCCCTATTTCCTTCCACTAGGTCTTTCGACAGGTGGTAAATGCAAGAAGATAACGGCCAGTGCCGGGTTGGAAGTTGACCTTGTGCTAGCTCCCAAGGGTGGGACGCTTGAGGGAGAGGTTCGAGATGCGAGAAACCGGAGCGCGATTTCAAATGGGAAGGCCATCGTCTATCGGCCACTGAAATTACTGCGCGGAACGTGGGTGTTGGTCAATCCACGAGAGGCCACTTGGGTGCCTACCGCCGAGGCTAACCTTGAAGAAAATGGCCACTTCAAAATCTCAGGTCTACCTGCGGGCACTTATTTTCTGAAAGTAGAAGTTCAAGGCCATAAAGCCTGGTACTTTAATAATCAGGTATCCGACGCTGCGGCACAACCAATTTTCATACAAAGCGGCGCCATCCGGAAGATCGTCGTGAGTATCCACTGAGGTGCCCACGGCAGGACAGTTATCCGAAGGACACTCCGGTATGACGACAGTTCGATTATGTTTCCATAACTCTACTCAGCGCCGGCGGCCATCACTTCCGCCTGGAGTTTTTCTTTCAGGGATGAACGCCAGGCGTTTTCCATCTCGCTCACATCCAGTTGAATCACTTCTGCGCCGTCGCTTTCAATTCTGAGGCGATCTGATCCGGCCTTTCCCAGCAAAGTCATGGGGCAACCTGCGGCGGCGACGATCTCTTCGATATCGCCCAGAGCGGACTGGTCAAAACTGATGATGATGCGCGAAGGCGTCTCACTAAACAGCCGCGTGGCCAGGTCGTAATCACCCGTGAGGTCGATTGTGGCGCCCAACGCTTCGCGATTCAGTGAAGAGAAACAGCATTCCGCGAGGGCGACCGCCAGTCCGCCATCGGCGCAATCATGTGCTGAGCGCAACAGCCCGGCCTCTGCGCCTCGCAGGCAAGCCGTTTGCACCGCTAACTCGGCTGACAAATCAAGCAACGGCACTCGGCCTTCGCTGACAATCTGATCAGTGCTTTTTCCTTCCACGACGGCAGCGTATTCACTGATTGAAAGATCTTCACCAGTAGCGCCGAGCAGCGCGATGAAATCACCGGCGTTTTTAAAGCCGGGCTGAATCACGCGCTTCACATCTTCGATCAACCCCAACATGCCAATGACCGGCGTCGGCAAAACACCGCGTCCTTCCGTTTCGTTGTAGAAGGACACGTTCCCCGAAACGACGGGCGTATCAAAAGCGCGACAGGCTTCGGCAATGCCGTCGATGACTTCTGAAAACGACCACATCACTTCGGGCCGTTCCGGCGAAGCAAAGTTCAGGCAGTTGGTGATCGCGATCGGTTGCGCGCCGACACAGACGACGTTGCGCGCGGCTTCGGCCACCAAAAGCTTCGCGCCTGCGCGCGGATCCGCGGTGCAATAGCGGCCGTTGCCATCCAGCGAGATCGCCAAAGCCCGCCGCGTCTCTTTGATTCGCACGACGGCGGCGTCGGCGCCCGGCAGGACAGCGGTGTTCGTGCGCACCATGTGATCGTATTGGCGATAGACCCATTCTTTGGAAGCGAGGTTGGGCGAAGCGAGAAGTTTTAGGAGACTGTCGTTGTAATAGAGCGCGGGCTTTGCTTGCAGCGCGGGCATCCTGCCCGCACTGGGCGCGACAGCGCGAACCTTGCCTTCGTCCAAAGCTTGAGCGCGAGCTTCGCTCGCGCTGGCGGACAGGATGTCCGCGCTCCGTTTCATTGGCCGTTCGTAAATAGGTGCTTCATCTGTTAGCGCCTTAACCGGCACGTCGCAGACAATTTCGCCGTGATGCGCGACGCGCATGCGACCGTCGTCGCGCACCTGGCCAATCACGACCGCATCAAGATCCCATTTGCGAAAGATGTCCCCCACTTCGCGCTCGCGTCCCTTGTGCGCAACGATCAGCATGCGCTCCTGAGATTCAGAGAGCAGCATCTCGTAAGCCGTCATGCCCGTTTCGCGTTGCGGGACTAAAGACAGATCGATTTCTATTCCAGTACCGGCGCGCGCGGCCATCTCGCAGGTCGAGCAGGTCAAGCCCGCGGCGCCCATGTCCTGAATGCCGGCCACCGCGCCGCTGCGCATCGCCTCCAAACAAGCCTCCAACAAAAGTTTTTCCAGAAACGGATCGCCGACCTGGACCGTCGGCCTCTTCTCAAGCGCTTCTTCGTCGAACTCGGCCGAAGCCATGGTCGCGCCGTGAATGCCGTCGCGCCCGGTCTTGGCTCCAACATACAAGACGGGATTGCCGACGCCGGTGGCCTTGCCAAAAAAGATTTGATCCTTGCGCACCAGGCCCAGCGCGAAAGCATTAATCAGTGGATTCAGTGCGTAGGCGTCGTCGAAGGAAACCTCACCGCCGATCGTGGGCACGCCGAACGCGTTGCCGTAATGCGCAATCCCGGCGACGACGCCGGCGACGAGCGATCGATTGCGCCGCCCGTTTGCCGGATCGTCCAGCGAACCGAATCGCAGGCTGTTCAGCGCGGCTATCGGGCGCGCACCCATCGTAAAGATGTCGCGCAGAATTCCACCCACGCCGGTGGCTGCTCCCTGAAACGGTTCGATAAATGATGGATGATTATGCGATTCGATCTTGAAACACGCGCACCAGCCGTCGCCGAGGTCTACGACGCCCGCGTTTTCACCGGGCGGCACAATCACGCGCTCACCCGTAGTCGGCAAGCGTTTCAAGTGGATGCGTGAAGATTTGTAGGAACAGTGCTCAGACCACATCACGGAGAAGACGCCCAACTCAACCGGGTTGGGTGCGCGGCCGAGCAGCTCTTTTATATGCGTGAATTCTTCGGGAGAAAGGTTATGGGCGTTTAAGACTTCAGAATTGATTAGTGACATCGAGTAAAGTTTTTTCTCTGTGCAAACTCCGTGTTCCTCTGTGTCTCTGTGGTGAATTGTGGATCGATCACCACAGAGACACAGAGAACCACAGAGATTGCACAGAGTTCTTTACTGCTTACTGCCTAACTGCTTATCGATCGCGGCGCGCAATTCCGCCGGCTTGATCGCGCCGAAATATTTGAAAACCACTTTTCCGTCCCGGTCATACAGATAAGTTGCCGGCATGGCGCCATCCCAGGCCGCGTCCACTGCATGGATGGCCGGCTCAGGATCTTTGACGTTCAGCAAAACGACGGGCATCTTTGCCTTCATCTTTTCGAGAAACTCCGGCACCGTGGTTTTGATCTCTGAAATATCGTCGAGCGTGATCGAGACGAAATTCAAACCCTTATCGCGATAGTCAGAATCGATCTTTACCAGATCGGGAAACTCTTCGCGGCAGCCATCGCACCAGGTGGCCCAGAAGTTAATCAGGAGTGGCCGCGTGTCTTTCGGATCGCGCGCCAGAATCTTCTTCAAGCCGTCGAGATCGATTTCGCGAACGCCAACAGAATTACTGCTATCCGTGGGCCGAGGGCTACTGCTGGTTTCGGGAGCGACAGCCGCCGGTGTTTGGGCGGGCGTCGCCGGGCAAACCAGCGCCGCCACAGCAACCGAGGCCAACGAAATGAATAAGCGCAAACGCATTTCTTATCAAACTCTCGCTGGTTCGGAGTACCGCCTTCAGGCGGAACCTCATGCGCTCAAATCTTTCCGCCTGAAGGCGGTACTCCGAACTCTGCGCAAGTTAACAACTTGCGCTACCAGATTTACGAAGCCCGCTTGATGGTGCACCCAAATGCCGCCCCGCCGGTCTTGCTGATCGGCTTGCCGGAGAGCAATTCATCGAGCGCCTCACGCAGATCGTTTGAGGTGATGTTCGCAGTGTTCTGCGAATTGTCGATGCGGCCGTGATAGACGAGCTTGCCGCCGGCGTCGATCAAATAGGCTTCCGGTGTGCGCGTCGCGCCAAGGCGATCGGCGATCTTGTTGCCGTCATCCTTCAGGACCGTAAAAGTGAAGTGCTTGTCGGCGGCGTGCGCCTTCACTGCGGATATCGGTTCGGTATTATTCGAGTTGACGCCGATAACGTTTACGCCTCTGGCTTTGTAATCCTGGGCCAGTTTTTCCATGCGCTCGTTATAGCCATTCGAGACGGGACATTGCACTGAGATGAAAATCAACACGGCTCCGTTTTTGCCCGACAGTGATTTGAGCGAGTGTTCGGCTCCGTCTGTACCAGGCAGTTTGAAGTCGTCGATCATCGTGCCGATAGCCGGAGGCGCTGGCAGGTCACTGGTACTGCCGCTTCCGGCAACGGCTGCGAAAGCAACGATAAGAATCGCAACGAGGAACAGGGGTAGCACGTAATGCTTCTTCATTCTACTAACTCCTTTCAAGAATGGATGGCGTTTGACTGGCAAGATTAGCAGCCAAAAGTTAGACGTGGCAAGTCTGCGAACAGTTCGGTAGTGGGTCAGTTTGAAAAAGCGTAGCGGTACAGAACCGGGAGCGGTAGCGACCGGATGCTATGCTCGATTATGCTTACAAATCAGATTTTCCGAACTGTTTGTCTGAATTCTCTCGT
>Ga0070698_100000180_pt1 | contig 59460 bp, 54 predicted proteins | sample KBSK1502metaG_FD_65477 | JGI IMG/M metagenome (GOLD analysis project Ga0070698, IMG submission 65477) | Corn, switchgrass and miscanthus rhizosphere microbial communities from Kellogg Biological Station, Michigan, USA - KBS K1-50-2 metaG | ecosystem: Host-associated > Plants > Roots >...
CGCGGCACGGTGTGCGCGCTCTCGAGCGCGTCCGGCCGCGCGGCTCGCCTTTGAGCCTGCGGCCTCCTTTTGGAACCGGATGGTATTTGCGCCGCCTCGGTCCCCGGCTCTCGCTCGTTTCGGCGGCGCCGGTTTCCGGACGCGATCGGCAAAGCCTCGCGTTCTGGGAGATCACGGCCTCCGCCGGTCTTCCGTCGCTCGCTGTGGGGTGGTGGGCGTCCGGGCCCTGGCCGGGAGCGGAGGTCGTCGGCAACGAGGAGATCCTTGCTCGCGCCGCGGACGGAATCGCTGCCGATCGGGACGCGCTCGTGGAGTTTGGACGGCGCCGCCAGGACGGGGAGCCGGTTCAGACCGTCTACCTTCCCGGTCTCGACATCCTTCGCAATGATCCGGAAAAACGGTCCGTCGAGCTGGCGCAGGTTCGTCGTTTCCTCGAGGACGAGATCTCCCGGGCTCTGGCCGGGCCGGGAGCGCTGATCGTGATCGCCGCCGACAGCCACCCGCGCTCTGGGGCTCTGGGGCGGATGACTGTTTTCGATGGAGCCGGCGAGTGGAAGATGATCCGCGCGCGCTCGTCGGATGTGGCGCCCTCGATCCTGGCTCGCGTCGGCGTTCCTCCGGCGCAGGATCTGGCCGGCCAACCCCTCGCCGCGCTCTTTCGCGAGGGAAGCCTCGAAACGACGACCGTTGCGACTTACGGTCCGCGTATCGCGCCCGCCGCTCCGCAGTCGCGTCAAAGCGACCGGGAGTACCTGGAGAAGCTCAAGTCGTTGGGGTATTTGAACTAGTCGACAGTCAACAGTCGACAGTCGACAGTTGACATGCTCGCCAAAGATTGGTCTCTTCCTACCGACTACCGACTACCGACTACCGACTACCCATGAAAGCTCTCTTCTTCGAAAAGCACGGCGACAACTCGGTACTCCAGTACGGCGAGCGGCCGACTCCGGAGCCGGGGCCGGGAGAAGTGCGCGTCGCGATCCGGGCAGCCGCGCTGAACCATCTCGACATCTTCGTTCGCAACGGCATCCCCGACGTGCCGCTGCCGCAGATTCCCGGAGCGGACGGGGCCGGAGTGGTCGACGAGCTCGGAGAAGGTGCGGAAGGAATGGCTCCCGGCGATCGGGTCCTCATCCAGCCCGGGCTCTACTGCAACGCATGCGAGTTCTGCCGCGGCGGGGAGCAGTGTCTCTGCGTGAAGTATGGGATTCTCGGAGAGCACGTGCCCGGGACATTCGCGGAGTTCGCCGTCGTTCCCGCGCGCAACCTCTTTCCGATTCCCGCGGGCCTCTCCTTCGAGCAGGCGGCCTCGTTTCCGCTGGTCTACCAGACCGCCTGGCGGATGGTCGTGACGCGCGCGGATCTTCGGCCAGGTCAGACGATCCTGATCCACGGGGCCGGGGGAGGCGTGGGGGGAGCGTGTCTGGAAATCGCTCTTCTTTGCGGAGGTCGAGTCCTGGCGACGACACGAGGAGAAGAGAAGGTTTCCCGGGTCCGAGAGGCGGGGGCCGAGTGGGTCTTCGACTACGGAACCGGAGACGTCGCTCGGGCTGTTCGCGATCAAACCGGGAAGCGCGGCGTGGACGTCGTCATCGACACCGTCGGCGAAAAGACCTGGATGTCGTCGTTGAAGGCGGTCGTGAAAGGGGGACGCATCGTCACCTGTGGCGCGACGAGCGGCCCGAATCCCAAGGAGGAGATCCGGCTCATCTTCTGGAAGCAGATCTCGATTCTGGGCTCGACGATGGCCAGCGACCTTGAGTTCCGCGCCATGCTCTCCGCGGTCGCGGCGGGAAAGATCAAGCCGATCCTCGACCGCGTGTTTCCGTTGTCCCGAGCCGCCGAGGCCTACAAGCGGATGGAGGAGGCAGAACAGTACGGCAAGATCGTGCTGGTGCCGGACGGGGGAGAACGGGCGTGGCCGGATGGGGATTAAGAGTCTCAGGTCTAAGGTCTAAAGTCTAAGGTGGGGCACGGTACGCGGTCATTCGAACCTGAGACCTGAGACCTGAGACCTTAGACCTTAGACTTAGACCCAATGGCCGCTAGACCCCTTTCCATCCTTCAAGTCCTGGAGAAGGGCCTCTTCTCCACCGGCAGCGTCGTGCAGATGTTCCAGCTGGCTCACGGTCTTTCCCGGCGCGGACATCGCACGGCGATCGTTTCGCGTACGGAAGGGGATGTCGACAAGCGGGCGCGCGAGGAAGGGATCGATTTCCTTCCGTTGCGGCTTCGGCACGAATTCGACTTCGACAGCGCCCGGCGCCTGGCGCGGATCTACGAGGAGCGGGAAGTCGACGTGGTGCACGTTCACAAAGGGATCGCTCACTCGATCGCTCTCTTCGCGACGTTCTTCGGACGCCGCCGTCCGGTCCTGGTGGTCAACCGCGGGGTTTCCTTTCCCCTCGATGCCTTCAACCGGATCAAGTTTCATGTGCGGATGGACGGCGTGGTCACGGTCTGCGAGGACATCAAGAAGGTCATCGTGGCTTCGGGAAAAATCCCAGCCGAGAAAGTCCACGTGATCTACGCGGGTGTCGATCTGGAGCGCTTCGATCCGAAGAAAGCGAACGGGGAGCGGGTCCGAGGGGAGTGGGGAGTCTCGCAGAACCAGACCCTCCTCGTGCAGGTCGGCGCTCGGGAATGGAAGGGGTGGAAAGACCTGATTGTCGCGGTGTCTCTTCTGGCGCCCGAGTTTCCCCAGCTGATGACCGCGATCGTCGCGTGCGAGGACGAAGAGAAGAAGAAGGAGGTTCTTGCCTTCGCCCGAGAGCACGATATCGATCACCGGGTTCTTCCGATCGGATTCCGGTCCGATATGCCCGACGTGCTCGCCGCCGCGGATCTGGTTGCGGATCTCTCCTACGAAGGGCTCGGCATCACGGGCACCCTGCGCGAGGCGATGGCGATGGGCACACCGGTGATTGCCAGCTCTGCCGGCGGAAACCCGGAGCTGGTGGTCGACGGGGAGTCCGGACTACTCGTTCCGCCGCGGGATCCGAAGGCCGTTGCCGTGTCGGCTCGGCGGCTGATGAAGAACTCCGAGCTGCGCGATCAGCTCACCCTCGGAGGGCGCGCGCGGGTGGAGAAGGGCTTTTCCTCGGAAATCCGGCTCGATCGGATCGAGGCTCTCTACCGGAAGCTTCAGGCTGCGCGGGCAGGCACCCGCCCGGCTTTCGCCGCAGGCGGCCGCCGCGCGGCCGGCGCCGAGGGAGCTCCAGACGAAAGCCCCGGGGACACTTCACCGCGCGGTTCCCGGTCCTAGGGGGCCCCACCCGCATCGAACCGCTCACTTACGGAAAAGTGAGAAGAGCAGAGACAGGAGAAGCGACAGCAGCAGGCAGGTGACGATCGGGAAAACGAACGTAAACCCCGGCCTGCGGATCACGATGTCGCCCGGCAGCCGTCCGAAGTAGCGGGAGAGCACGGGCCAGGCCAGAGCAGCCAGGATCAGCAGGGCTCCGAGGACCAGCAAGACGACTCGAACGGATGAATTGCTCATAGTTCAAACTGACGAGTGCCAAGTGACAAGTGACCGGCGGCATCCGCCCAACGCCGGCCACCTGCATGTTACTCGTCACTTGTCACTTGTAACTGCCGCCGCTGTGTGACAGGATCGCTTCCTCCTCCTCGGGCCGTCCGGCCCGTCCTCCCGGCCATTTCATATGACGGAATCCACTGTCGGATCGGTTTTCCGGATCCACGACCTTCCTGCCGAGGAGCGTCCCCGAGAGCGGCTGGCGCGGCTGGGCGCGGCCGCGCTCTCGAGTGAGGAGCTTCTCGCACTGCTTCTGGGCTCCGGCACGCGGGGCGAGAGCGCGCTGGATCGCGCTCGAAAAATCCTCGCCTCGCACGGAGGCTTGCCGGGCCTGGCCTCCCTTTCGGGACCCGAGCTGCAGCGGGAGCGAGGGATCAAGGGGGCGCGGGCCTGTACGATCGCGGCGGCTCTGGAGATTGGACGCCGTCTCGCGGCGGAGACCCTCTGCTCGCGAGACCTGCTGAACGAGCCGTCGCTGGTCAAAGACTATCTGCGCCGGGCGCGGGGCGAGGGGACGCAGGAGCGCACCGGAGCTCTGTACCTGAACGCCCGGAATCGGCTGATCCGCGATGATCCCGAGATCTATCGAGGAACTCTCGACCGCGCGGTCGTCGAGCCGCGGGAGATCTTGAAGCGCGCGCTTCTGGCCAACGCGGCCGCGATCATTCTGTATCACAACCATCCCTCCGGAGACCCGACGCCGTCGAGGGAAGACCGGGAATTCACCCGACGTCTGGCCTCCGCGGCGGAAGCCGTCGGGATTCGGCTGCTGGACCATCTCGTCGTGGGGACTTCCGGAGCGGTGTCGTTCCGGGAATCCGGCCTGATGTAGTTGCGCCCGATATGCTTAAAACATATGATCTATGCATGAGAACAACATTGGATCTCCCGGCCGACCTGCTGGAATCCGCGCGCCGAGCGACGGAGCTGCGGACCAAGAGGGAGACCGTCATCGCCGGCCTGGAAGAGCTCATCAAGAAGGGAAAACGCGAACAACTCCGAGGGCTCGCCGGAAAGATCCGAATTCGGGCCGATCTCGCTCGGGCGAGGGGACGCAGGAGCGCTTGAGCGACACGCTCGTCGACTCCTCGGCCTGGATCGCGTTTTTTCGCGGCGAGCATTCCGCTGTGCGTCGAATCGATCGGCTGCTTGCCGACGGGCGAGTGGCCACCTGGGGTCCGGTCGCCGCGGAGGTTCTTTCCGGGGTCCCGTCTCGAAAGGAGTTCGACCTCTTGAGAGAGCTCTTCGAGGGCCTGGTCTGGTTGGCCGATCCCGTTTCGCTCTGGGAGCGCGTCGCCGAGCAGCGGTTTCTTCTCGCAAGGAAGGGTTACCAGGCCTCGCTCGTGGACCTGGCGATCAGTCTCGCCGCTTCCGACGCCGGCCACGCGCTGCTGACTCGCGACTCGGATTTCCGGCGCATTCAGGAAGTCGTCGCGATCGAGCTCCATCTGTTTTGACGCGGGGCGGTTGGCTGTCCCTTCGGCCTGTCGACTGTCGACTGTCGACTGTAGACTGTCGACTTTCCTGATGAAGACCTTCTACATCACGACGCCGATCTACTACGTCAACGATCTGCCCCACATCGGGCACATCTATTCGACGGTCGTGTGCGACGTGGCGGCTCGCTTCCACCGGATGATCGGGGACCGGACGCGGTTTCTCACGGGAACCGACGAGCACGGACAAAACATCGAGAAAGCGGCGGCCGCACAGGGGATCGCACCCATCGAGCTCGCGAACCGCGTGGTCTCGCGCTATCACGATCTCTACCGCACATTCGAGATCTCCAACGACGACTTCATCCGAACGACCGAGCCGCGCCACCACGCGGGCGTGGAAGCCTTGATCGCCCGGATCGAGCGAAACGGGGATCTCTACGTCGACCGGCACGAGGGCTGGTATTGCGCCAGCTGCGAGGCCTTCTACACGGAGAAGGAGCTCGACGAAGAGCACCGGTGCCCCGTTCACGGAACTCCGTGCTCTCGGGAATCGGAGGAGAACGTCTTTTTTCGCCTCTCCCGTTACGGAGAGCGGCTGCTCGCGCATTACGAGGCGCATCCGGACTTCATCCGGCCGGAAACACGGCGCGCGGAGGTGGTCTCGTTCGTCCGACGCGGCTTGAACGACCTTTCGGTTTCTCGATCCAAGGTTCGCTGGGGAATCCCGTTTCCCGGCCGGCCCGGTCAGGTCGTTTACGTCTGGCTCGATGCGCTCGCCAACTACATCACCGCGCTCGGATTCGGCGGCCCGGACGACGGGCTCTACCGTGAGTTCTGGGAGAACAGCGAGGGGACACGGGTCCATTTGATCGGCAAGGACATCCTGCGATTCCATGCGGTCTATTGGCCGGCGTTTCTTCTCTCCGCCGGGCTGCCCCTGCCCACGACGGTGTGGGCGCACGGTTGGTGGCTCCGCGACGAGAAGAAGGTCTCCAAGTCGGTGGGCAACGTCGTGCGGCCCGACAACCTGGTCCGCGACTTCGGTCCGGACGCGCTTCGCTATTTTCTCCTTCGAGAGATGACCTTCGGGCAGGATGCGAGCTTTTCCGATGAGGCGTTTCTGACGCGTTACAACGCGGACCTCGCCAACGATCTGGGCAACACCCTCTCGCGCGTGGCCGCTCTCTGCCGCCAGAGCTTCGGCGCGACGCCGCGCGAGGTCTGTACGGACAACGAGGTCCGGACCACGTTCTTCGCGACGGTGCCCGAGTGGCGTGAAGCCATGGAGGACTTCGCCTTCAACCGCGGCCTCGACTCCGTCTGGCGTCTGCTCGCCATGATCAACGGCTATATCGTCGCGCGTGAGCCGTGGAAGATCCGGAAGGAAGAGGGGACCTCCGACCGGCTGCATCGCGTGCTCTCGGCCGCGGCGGAGGGGATGAGGATCGTGGGCGTTTTGCTCTTCCCCTTCGTGCCGGGAACGGCGCGGCGGATCTTTCAGACACTGGGGCTTCCGCCGCGCGACCCGCTCCCGGCGGACCTCGAGTGGGGAGGGCTGCCTTTGAACGTTCCCCTTTCGGAACAGCCGCCCCTGTTCCCCCGAGTCGACGGCGCTCTCTACCTTGGAGCAGCAAAGGAAGGAAGAATGGATGAAAAACCGGCTTCCCCGAATCCGACGGCGCCTCCGCCGATCGAGGCGACTCAAGCGGCGACACCATCGGACACTCGCATCGGCATCGAGGAGTTTGGCAAGGTCCGGCTCGTGACGGCGAAGGTTCTGGAAGCCGAGCGCGTGCCGAAGTCGAACAAGCTGATTCGGATGCGGGTCGACATCGGTACCGAGCAGCGCCAGATCGTGGCCGGGATAGGAAAACGGTATACGCCGGAGGAGCTCCTCGGCCGGAATGTGGTCGTGGTCGCCAACCTGAAGCCCGCCAAACTGATGGGGGTCGAGTCCGACGGAATGGTGCTCGCCGCGACGGTTGGCGAAGCGGGAGATCCGGTATTGCTCGACGTGCCAGCGGAAGTGCCGCCGGGCTCGAGAGTCAAGTAGATTGATTCCTTGATTCATTGATTCATTGAAGGATTGAGCGGGCAATCGACAATGACTCAATGACTCAATGAATCAATTCCTCGCGGATTCCCACTGCCATCTCTACATGGCGGAAAACCCGGGGGGCTGGCTCGAGCGCGCGCGGGCAATCGGTGTGACGCGGCTGCTCGTTCCCGGAACCACGCTCGAGGATTCCGCGCGCGCCGTCGCGATTGCGCAGCAGCACGAAGGGGTGTTCGCGGCAGTGGGGATCCATCCGCACGAGGCGAAAGACTTCGACGCCGACCGCGACGGAACCCGGCTCGAGGAGCTGGCGAGGGAGCGCAAGGTCGTCGCGATCGGTGAGGTGGGCCTCGACTTTTACTACGATCACTCTCCGCGGGCCAAACAGATCGAGGTCCTGGAGTGGATGCTCGATCTGGCCCGACGCCTGTCGCTTCCGGCGATTCTTCACAACCGCGAAAGCGGGAAAGAGATGCTGGAGATTCTCTCGCGCCTTCGGCGGCGCGAACGGCCGGGAGTCTTTCACTCCTTCACGGAACGCGCAGATTTCGGGCCAAAGGCGATCGACCTGGGTTATCGGATCTCGTTTTCCGGGATGCTCACGTTCCGAGCGGCGGAGAACATCCGCGAAGCCGCACGCGGGCTCCCGCTCGAAGCGATGCTGATCGAGACCGACGCCCCGTTTCTCGCGCCGGTGCCCCATCGGGGGAAGACCAACGAGCCCGCCTTCATGACCGAGACCGCGAAAAAACTCGCGGAGGTCAAGAACATCTCTCTCGACGAGGTCGCTTCCAGAACGACAGCCAACTTCGAACAACTGTTTTCCCTTCCGGTGGCTGACGGCTGACAGCTGATAGCTTGTTCCGGTGAGCTCCTCCCGGATCTCTCCGCGCGAATTCGAGACCTATGTCGAAGAAGCGCTCGCAGGCGTTCCCCCGAGCTTTCGCAAGTATCTCGAAAACATCGTGATCGTGGTCGAGGACGAGCCGGCGGACGAGGACTTCGACGAGACCGACACGCCCGACGAGGAAGAGCTCTTCGGTATCTTTCGCGGCGTTCCGTACTTCGAGCGCGGAGGCGTGACCTCTCACCTGCCCGCGCAGATCGCCATCTTCCGCGGCCCGATCCTCCGATCCTGCGGCAGCCGGGGCGAGGCCGTTCGAGAGATCCGGGACACCGTCGTTCACGAAATCGGCCACATGTTGGGGCTCGGCGACGAGGAGATGCCGTACTAGCGAGGCGCTGAGCGCCGACGGCAGATTCCTACTCCTCCCTTGCACATCGGGTCGGGCGTGGGTCGCCGGCGGGTGATCAAAAGAAAAGCGCGGCTTTCGCCGCGCTCCGTTTCGAACCCTGTCTATCTCTCAGATCAATGGACCCGTCCTCTCAGCCGCGGGGTGGGCGGCGGCCCCGATTGGGATGGCCGTGGTGCTCGCCGGGGCCGCGGCCTCCTCGGGGGAACTCGTCGCGTCCCTCGTCCTCGCCGGCCGCGCCGACGGGCGCCAGAGCCATCTCGGCCTCCAGCTCCTCCTTGGAGAGAGCCTGTTTGCGCGAAAGCTTGATCTTTCCCATCGGATCGACGGCGATGATCTTGACGGTGACTTCGTCGCCTTCCTTCACGACATCGGTGGTCTGTCGAACGCGGTAAGGAGCGAGCTCGGAGATGTGGACCAGGCCGTCCTGCCCCGGGAGGATCTCGACGAAAGCTCCGTAGGGCTCGACCCTGCGGACCTTGCCGCGATAGACCTTCCCGATCTCGGGCTCCTGCGTGAGCCCCTCGATGATCTCCATGGCCTTCAAGGCGGCCGCTTCGTCGGCGGAGGCGATGGAGACCTTGCCGGAATCCTCGACGTCGATCTTGCAGCCGGTGGCCTCGATGATCGAGCGGATCGTCTTGCCTCCCGAGCCGATCACGTCCCGGATCCGGTCTCTCGGGATCTGCATCGTGAAGATTCTCGGCGCGTAACGGGAAATATTCGGCCGCGGCTTGTCGAGGGCCGCCGCCATGCTCTCGAGGATGTGGAGGCGTCCCTGCCGCGCCTGCTCGAGCGCACGCTCGACGATCTCCCGGCGGAGTCCCTTGATCTTGATGTCCATCTGGAGAGCGGTGATGCCGTCGCGCGATCCCGCGACCTTGAAATCCATGTCGCCGTAGTGGTCCTCCTGGCCGGCGATGTCCGTCAGGATCGCGAAACGATCGCCGTCGGTCACCAGACCCATCGCGACCCCGGCGACGGGCGCCTTGATCGGAACGCCGGCGTCCATCAGCGCGAGCGTGCCGCCGCAGACGGTCGCCATCGAAGAGGAACCGTTGGACTCGAGGATGTCGGAGACGACGCGGATCGTGTAAGGGAAAGAGTCCTCGGAGGGGAGGACCGGCGAAAGAGCCCGGCGCGCCAGGCTTCCGTGCCCGATGTCGCGGCGAGACGGGCCGCGGAGGAACTTGACCTCTCCCACGGAGAAGGGCGGAAAGTTGTAGTGGAGCAGGAACGTGTGCTCGCTTTCCCCCTCGTACTCCTCGATGATCTGGGCGTCATCGGAGGTGCCGAGCGTGGACGTCACGAGCGCCTGTGTCTCTCCTCGCGTGAAGAGCGCGGATCCGTGCGTGCGCGGCAGCAACCCAACTTCGCACGTGATCGGGCGAACCTGGTCGAATCGGCGGCCGTCCAACCTCTGCTCCTTGCCGAGAATCGTCTCGCGCGTGAGCGTCTTGACGAGGTTCTCGACGGCCTTGGCGGTCTGGGCTCGCTTTTCCTCTTCGCCCTCGGGAACGAGCGAAACCGCGGCCTTCTTGAGAGCCTTGATCTCCGCATACGAGGCGATCTTGTTGGGCGTCGTGAGCGCCGCCATCATCGGGGTCTCCCACTGCGTGCGCACCTGCGCGAAGAGCGACGCCGGGAAGGCTTCCGGGGATTGCCAGTCGGGCTTCTGATACCCGCCCCGGTGCTGCAGCTCTTTTTGAGCCGCCACGATCTTGCGGACCGCGTCGTGTCCGAAGAAGATCGCGTCGATCAGGGCGTTCTCGGGCACCTCGCGAGCGCCCCCCTCCACCATCACGATCGCGTCTTCCGTTCCGGCGACGACGAGGTCGATGTCGCACTTGGCGCGGTCGGCGTTGCTCGGATTGAGAACGAGCTTGCCGTCGAGGCGGCCGACGCGAACGGCGCCGATCGGCGAATAAAAGGGAATCAGCGAGCAGGTGAGGGCGACGGAGGCTGCGTTCAAGGCGAGGATGTCGGGGTCGTTCTGGCCGTCGGCCGACAGCACGAATGCGATGACCTGAGTCTCGTGGTTGAAGCCCTTGGGGAAGAGCGGACGCAGCGGACGGTCAATGACACGCGAGGTCAGAATCTCTTTCTCGGTCGGCCGCCCTTCCCGTTTGAACCACCCTCCCGGGATGCGCCCGGCGGCGTAGGTGTTCTCGCGGTAGTCGACGGTCAGCGGGAAGAAATCGGCGTTCTCTTTCGGCTCCTTGTTGAAGACGGCGGTCGCGAGGACCACGGTTTCGCCGTACCGCACGACCGCGGCGCCGTCGGCCTGTTTGGCGAGCTTGCCGATCTCGATCTCGAGCGTCAGGGATCCTAGGGGTATGGAGACTTGATGTTGTGCCATAAGTTTTCCTCAAATTGGGGAGGCGCCGCGCGGGAAAGTCGGAATCTCGGCCGGCGTTCTGCCGTCCGACGGGGCTCGACGCGCGGGCAGCCGCCCCCTGTTACTTGCGAATTGCGAGACGCTCGATCAACTTGTGATAGCGATCGGCCGACTCTCTCTTCAGATAGTCGAGCAGACGCCGGCGCCGCGAGACGAGCTTCAACAGCCCGCGGCGCGAATGGTGGTCCTTGGCGTGCCCTTTGAAGTGATCCGTCAGGTACGCGATCCGGTTGGTGAGAAGGGCCACCTGGACCTCGGGCGAGCCCGTGTCCGTGTCGTGGGCTCGATACTGCCGAACCAGGTTCGGCTTCTCGGCCCGATAATCCGTAACGTTCACTGAGTCCTCCAAATCACTCTATCCACACACTTTTTCTATAAACGGAAAGCTTACCATGACTGGCGAGTCCGGCTCCAGTCCCAAGCAGTCGACAGTCGACAGCTCACATTCGACAAGCCCGCCTCAAACTGTCGACTGTCGACTGTTGACTGTCGACTCTCAGCTCATCAACACAATCTTCGGCTTAATCAACGAGACCGGCCCGCGGCCGATCGGGGTCACCTGTCCCAAAGCGACGACTTCGTCGGAGGGGCCAAGCAGGGCGACCCATTCACCTTCCTTCGCGCCGACTCCGCGCGCCGGAATCGCCTGGCCTTTGCGGATCTTCCACGCCTCCAGCGATGCCAGACGGACCCGCTCGAAGGGGAACGGAACCTGCGACAGCGGCACGGCGTGAGAGCCCTGGAGCCGCTCTTCCGTTCCGAGCGCCTCGAAGCTTTCCAGAGGAGCCGCGTCCTCGACCCGGAAAGAGCCGATGCTGGTCCGCCGGAGCGTCTCCAAATGCGCGCCGCAGCCGAGCTTTTCCCCCAGGTCGTTGGCAATCGACCGGACGTAGGTGCCCGAGGAGCACCGAATCCTGAAGGGGAGGCGGGCTTGATCGAGCGGTCCGAGCGAGAACTCCGACACGCGCACTTTCTTCGGAACGACCGGCACGGTCTCCCCCTTGCGCGCCATCTCGTAGAACCTCCGCCCGGCGACCTTCTTGGCCGAATAGGGGGGCGGAGACTGGAGAAACTCGCCGCGAAAGCCTTCGGCCGCTCGCTCGATCTCCTGGGAGCCCGCTCCCGCGCAGTCGCGCAACGGGCCGGCCGGCTCGCCGTCGCGATCGTAGGTCGCGGTCGCTTGCCCCAGCCGGATCACGCCCTCATAGGACTTGTCCATTCCCGTGAAAAAGCCTTGCAGTCGAGCGGCGCCTCCCGCGCACAACAACAACAGGCCCGTCGCCAGCGGATCGAGAGTTCCGCTGTGACCGATCCGAGACATTCCGGTGGCCCGCCGAGCTCGTTCGACGACGTCGTGGGAGGTCAGGCCGGCAGGCTTGTCGATCATAAAGAGAACGCCCCGGGCAAGGAGCTCGCGAGCATTCATGAAGAGCTACTCCTCCCGCGGCGGCAGGACTTTCGCGAGCAGCTCCTCGACACGCGCTCCCCGCTCGAGAGACCGATCCAGGAAGAAATGGAGCTCCGGCGCGAAGCGCAGGCCGCAGCGCTGTCCCACTTCCCTGCGCAGATATCCCGCGGCCCGATCCAGAGCGTCGGTCGCGATCTGCTGCTCCTCTTCCCCGCCGAGCACGGAGAAGTAGATCCGGGCCGACCGCAGATCCGCCGGCATCGAGACCTCCGTGATCGTGACGCGCTTGAGCTCCGGATCGTGGGCCTCCATCAGGATCAGGCTGGACAACTCCGATCGAACCAGGTCGGCCACCCTTTGGCTTCTGCGAGACTCTTTTTTCATTTCGATGGGCGCTAGGCGCTAGGCGAGAGGCGCTGGGCGAAGAAGGGCCCGGAAAAACCAGCGCCCAGCGCCCAGCGCCCAGCGCCTACCCGGTCACACATGAATGAACTCATTCTTGTAATCCAGAACTTCTCCGTCCAGATTGCTCTCGACGAAGTGAAGAATGCGCTGCAAGAGGGCGTCGAGAGGCTCCTGATCCGGCCCGACGACGCCGACTCCGATCTGAGCGCGCTGCAAGAGGTCCTGACCATCGACTTCCGCGACCGAGACCTCGAAGTCATTGCGGATCCGGCTCTTCAGGCTGCGCACGATCATGCGCTTCTCCTTCAGGCCCCGGCATCCCGGCAGGTGGAGATCGAAGAGGGCGTAGGCAATCACCATGGATGAAGCTATCAGCTATCAGCTATCAGCTATCAGCTATCAGCCGGAGACGGAATGGAAGGATGTCGGGAGCTGAAAGCTGAAAGCTGAGAGCTGAAAGCTCCTACGCGTTCATCACTCCGGCCACCTTCTCCACCTGATAGGCCTCAATGATGTCTCCGACCTTGATGTCCTGATACCTCTCCAGGCCGATGCCGCATTCGAACCCCTGCTTGACCTCCGAGACGTCATCCTTGAAGCGACGCAGGGAGCCGACCTTTCCTTCGTAGATGACCCGGTTGTCCCGCAGAAGACGGAGATTCGAGTTGCGAGCGATGGATCCCTCGGTCACGTAGCAGCCCGCGACGATCCCGAACTTCGGAACCTTGAAGGTGTTGCGCACCTCGGCGCGTCCTTTCGCGACCTCTTTCAATGTCGGGTCGAGCAGACCCTCCATGGCGGCCACGATTTCGTCGGTCACGTTGTAGATCACCGTGTGGAGCCGGATCTCGACGCCCTGTTTCTCCGCCTCGTCGGCGGCCTTCTTCTCCGGCCGGACGTTGAAGCCGACGATGATCGCCCCGGAGGCCGATGCGAGGAGGACGTCATTGATGTTGATCGCGCCCACGCCCGCGTGGAGCAGGGAAACTTTGACTTTCTCGTTGGAAAGGTTCTTCAAGGACTGGGAGAGGACTTCGAGCGATCCCGCCACGTCGGTCTTCAGGATCAGAGGCAGATCTTTGATCCGGCCTTCCTGGATCTTGGAAAACAGTTGATCGAGAGAGAGGCGGGACGTCGCCGCCATGGCCTTGTCGCGGTCCTTCTGCTGCCGAAAGGCGGCGATCGAGCGGGCCTTGGCCTCGTCCTCGACCACCTGAAAGAGGTCGCCGGCCTGGGGGAGCTCCTCGAAGCCGGTGACTTCGATGGGTGTGGCGGGAGGCGCCTCGTCGACCTTGCGTCCCTGGTCGTCCTGCATGGACCGCACGCGGCCGAACACGGAACCGGCGAAGAACACGTCTCCGACTCGAAGAGTGCCCGACTGCACCAGAACGGTCGACACGTTGCCACGGCCCGCTTCCCGGCGAGCCTCCAGAACGACTCCGCGAGCGTCGCCGCCGACCGGCGCGGACAGCTCCTGCATGTCGGCGACGAGCAGGATGAGCTCGAGAAGATGGTCGATCCCCTGGTTTTTCAGGGCGGAGATCTCGGCGGACGGCACGTCGCCTCCCCAGGCCTCCAGCAGCACGTTGCGGTCGGCGAGCTCCTTCTTGACGCGATCGGGATTGGCGTTGGCCTTGTCGATCTTGTTCACCGCGACGACGATCGGGACTTTGGCGGCGCGGGCGTGGTCGATCGCTTCGACCGTCTGCGGCATGACGCCGTCGTCGGCCGCCACGACGAGCACGACGATGTCCGTCGCCTTGGCCCCGCGAGAGCGCATGGAGGTGAAGGCTTCGTGGCCGGGCGTGTCCAGGAACACGATGGGCCGCCCGTGGACATCGACGCGGTAGGCCCCGATGTGCTGGGTGATTCCGCCGGCCTCGCCCGCGGCGACCTTGGTCGAGCGGATGGCGTCCAAGAGCGAGGTCTTCCCATGATCGACGTGGCCCATGACGGTCACGACGGGGGCGCGTGTCGTGCGCGGGAGGGCGGGAGTTTTCTGTTCTTCCGCGGCCGCCGGAGCGCCTTCGCGGGAGGCCCGCGAAAGCTCCATCTCTTCCTCGAAGGAGACGACCGCCGCATCCACTCCGACCTCCTTGGCGATCTGGATCGCGGTCGCGGCATCGAGGTTCTGGTTGACGGTCGCGAACACGCCGCGCTGGAGCAGAAGCCGGATGATGTCCTTGGCCAGGACTCCGAGCTTTTCCGACAGCTCCTTGACCGTGACGCCTTCCGAGAGGAACACGGGGCCGCTCGGCAGCGGTTTCTTGAACTCGAGCAGCTTTCCCGAATCGTGCGCCCGCGTCTCCTTGGCGGCGCGCCGCAACGCCGATTTTGAAACGCGAGGAGCCGGCTCTTCGGTCTCCGCGGTCTTTTCGATCAACGGGAGAGAAATGTCCGAGTAGGTGTCTTCCTGATAGGTCCCGACAAACTCTCGCAGATCGACCTCGTCGGCGACGGTGATCTTCGGTTTGGCGCCCCCCTTCTTGGCGGGCTTCTTCGCATCGTCCTTGTCGTCCTTCTTGCGTTTGGCCGTGCCTCGATCGCTGACCGGAACAGCGGCCGCCCCTCGGGCAGCGACGGCGCCGGGCCGGCCGGCCGGCCCTGTCGGAGCGCCTGGCCGTCCCGTCGGTCCCGGTCGACCAGCCGGTCCACCCAGCGGTCGAGCGCCCGGGCCTCCGGGTGTGGGCCGATACACAGACGGACCCGGGCGGGACGGACCCATCGGCGTCGTGCGCGCTGCCGGCCGTGCGGGTCCCATCGGGCGCCCTGCCGTTGCGGTCACCGAGGGTCGCGCGGGTACCGTCGGGCGCGGAGGCAGAACGATCTTGCGCGGCGGCGGCGCGGCGGCGGGTTTGGGAGCTTCGGGTTCCGGCTCCGACGCCACGACTGCCGTGCGTGTGGGCTCCGCCTGCTTTGCGGGCGGGGCCTTCGGCTCCGGCTGGCGGGACTCGCGGATGGGTTCCTCGGGCGCCGTCTCGGCCGGGGCCGAGCCTGCAGGCCCGACCACCTTCTCGATGATCTTGATTCGAGAGAGCGCGCTCTTCTGCGGCCGGAACGCCTTGGATTCCGTGTCGCGTACGATCAGCTGCTTGGGCGCGTGAGTCTTGCCTTGCAGGATCGCGAGGACGGTGGATTCATCCAGAGCCGCCTGCGGAGACTTCACATCGACGCCGATCGACTGGAGCAGAAAGAGAACCTCTTTGCTCCCAATGCCCATCTGGGCGGCCAGTTCTTCGACTCGAATCTTTCCCATGTTCCCTGATTACTCCCGGACCGTGGTCTGTTCGGCCGTTTCCGTCACGTTCTCGTTCTCGGCGGCGGCGGCCTCTGCTTCGGCGGCGGCCGCTTCTTCTTCTTCCTGCGCTTCCTGCTCCGCGAGTGCCTGTTCGAACGCTCGCGCGGCCTCGAGAAGCTTCTCGGCCGTCTTTTCTCCGATTCCCTCGACTTGCGCCAGCTCCTCGGCCGATTTGTCAAGGAGTTCTCCGAGCGTCGTGACTCCCGCCTCGGCGAGCTTCTCGGCTGTCTTCTCACCGATCCCCTCGATCGCGGTGACCGGAGACGAGCGCCGCCGGGACGCCTCGAGCATCCGGGACAACGCCTCCGCCACCTCGCCCTTGACCTCGGTCTCTCCCTTGATCTCGATCTTCAATCCGATCAGGGCGGACGCGAGCCGGACGTTCTGCCCCTTCTTGCCGATCGCCAGCGAGAGCTGTTCATCCTCGACCACGCAGTCCAGACTCATCGTCCCGTCCTCGTGATGGATCGGCGAAACGCGCGTGATCTTCGCCGGTGCGAGAGCATTCTGAGCGAACGTGATCAGGTCGTCGGAATAGAGAATCACGTCGATCTTCTCTCCGTGCAGCTCCCGCATGATCGCCTGGACGCGGCTGCCCCGCATGCCCACGCACGCGCCGACCGGATCGACGTCCCGCTCGCGCGAGCGGACGGCCACCTTGGCCCGTTCGCCCGGCTGCCGGACGGCCCCCTTGATCACGACCGTCCCGTCGTAGATCTCGGGAACCTCCATTTCGAAGAGCCGGATCAGCAGTCGAGGATCCGTCCGCGACAGAACGAGCTGAGGTCCCTTCGGATTCTTGTGGACGTCATAGAGAATCGAGCGAATCCGCTCTCCCTGGCCATAGCGTTCGGCGCGCGATTGCTGCTCCCGAGGGATCACTCCTTCGGTCTTTCCGAGATCGACGATCATGTCGCCGCGCTCGAAGCGCTTCACCGTCCCGCTCATCAGCTCGCCGACCTTCGGGAAGTACTCGTTGTAGATGTTCTCGCGCTCGGCCTCACGGACCTTCTGATAGAGAACCTGCTTGGCCGTCTGAGCGGCGATGCGGCCCAGCCCGATGGGTTCGCGATAGAGACGGACGGTGTCGCCCAGCTGAACGTCGGAGACTTCCGTCGGAGGCTCGCTTTCGCCCGCGGGCCGGAGGACCCGCAGGTCGGCCTTCGTTCCGTGCTTGGCAACCAGCTCCCGGGCCTCCTCGAGCAGGATCTGGGGCGGCGGCTCCTCGGATTCGGTGTCCAGCTCGGCGACGACGGCCCGCGGGGCATAAACGGTCATTTCGCCGGTCTTTCGATCGATCGCCGTGATGACGGCCCGGTCGTGGTAGAACTTCCGCGCTGCCGAGGACATCGCTTCCTCGAGCGCCCCGAACATCTTTTCCGGATCGATGTCTTTCTCGCGTGAAACCTGTCGGATGACCGACGGATCAATGATCATGGAAAAACCGTACCCCTCATTTCGCTCTCACCGGCCACAGAAAGTCGAGTTTCGCGACCCGGATATCGCCGAAACGGACATTATAGATTTTGCGATTCTCCTCATCAACGACAGTGAGAAGGTCTCCCTCGACACCGCGCAGCGTTCCCGCGAAGCGGCGTGAAGGCGCCCCGGGGCGCACCGGCGCGCCCTCCAGTGGCTCCGCCACGACCGGACTCTCGGCCGTCACACGAACCCGCCGGCCCACGAATCGGATCGCGTCTTCCAGGGAGTAGAGCTTGCGGTCCAGCCCCGCCGACGAGACCTCGAGAGTGTAGCGATGGGGGATCTCATCTGAGGCATCGAGCACTGCCGAGACATCCCGGGAGACCCCCTCGCAGTCGTCCACGGTCACCGGCTCGCCGGTCGCCCGCTCCAGGACCACGCGCAGGACCGAGTACCGGCCCGCCCCCGCCCCTTCCAGGGCGAGAAGACGGCACCCCCTGCGCTCTGCGACCGCTCGAATTGCTTCCGTCGTCATCTCACTCAATTTCATCGAACAAAAAAGCGGGCGCGAGCCCGCTTGGTTCCCCCAAACGCTTGATTCTTTTATCAGATAAAGACGCCGCAGCGCAAGCCGCGGAGACCCGGAGCTTCCGACTCGGGACCGCCGGACGCGAGAAGATTCAGTCGCTTGCCCGAGTCCCAAGAGGAAACCGTCCCGAGTGGCTGCGCGCGGCTAGGGACGGGCTTGTTCGAAGGCTTTCCGGCTCGGATAGGCCAGCACGAGACCGGCGACCGACAGGCCGAGAAAGAGGAAGACCGAGCCCGCCGGCGTCCCGAGAAAATGAAGCGTGATCCCGAAGGTGGCGATGGCCCCCGCCGCGGCGAAGCGGATCAGATATCCGGACCGAACGCGTTCGAGGGCGCCTCGCGCGCTCAAAGAGGCCCTGCGCCGAGCCAGTATCGTCGCAAACAGGTACTCTCCGGTACCGAGAGCCAGCAGTGTCCAGCGTACCCTCACCGAGGGGGCTGAGGGGCTGGCCGGAACGGGAAGCCAGGCGACGAGGAGAAAGCAAACGCCGACTGCCGCGATCGTGGCGACATAAACGACTGTGACGATCCTCCGGACTTGTTCGGTTTCACCCATGCGTTCCAAAAACTTACAACGAAACGAAATCGGCGAACCGAAGCCCACGTTAAAGGGAAGGGGTTCGTGTGCCCCTCCAACGAGAATTCGTGTTTGATTTTGAGCGAAAGGGTGAGCCTTCAGAACCTGAGGAGGACTCCGCCCCGAGATCGATTCTGCACCTGGAGGGGCCCACGTTGGCCCCTCCTCGACCCCCTTCCCCGGCGCCGGCTCCGCCGGCTCGGACGAATGGCGGCCCGGCAACGCCGCTCTCCCCGCTGCCTCCCTCGGCTCCGCTGGCTCCTTCGGCTCCGATGCCTCCCTCCGGAGGTCGCCGACGCGATCCTCTCTCTCTGTCGGCGCCTTCCTCCGCTGTCCCCGAGCTCGAGGTCCCGGAATTCGAACGCGACCTTCAGCCGTCCAATCGCCAGCCCATTCCCGTCGAGCGCGCGATTCTCCTTTCTCTGGGACTCCATGTTCTTCTCTTCCTCCTACTGCGCTGGCTGCCGGCGGGAGGAGTAACCGATTCGCGCCACGGCCTCTTCGGCGCGCTCTTTCCGGAGCCCAAGCCCGTGGACCGGATTCCGCTCGTTTTTCGATCTGCTCCGGGACCCGAGCGCGAGAATCCGAAGCGGTCCGATCTTTCGGACAAGACGCGGCGCGCCGGCGGAGGCGATCCCTCGCGGCCTCGGTCGGAAACGCCGTTTGTTCGCGAGAGGCCGGGGATCGAGGGCCTGGCGCCCGGAGCCGGCAAATCGGCCCGAGCCGCGGCACCCCGCACCTCGGGAGACAACGGCGAGCGCACTGCCGCGGCGAGCACCGAGACAGCGAAGTCGACGGCGCCCGATGCGTTCGCGATTCCACCGCCGGGAGCGAAGAGCTCGGGCCGCGCCGGGCAACCTTTGACCGATCTCGATCGCGCCATTCGCGATGCGGCAAAAGAAGTAGGGGCGGGGGAGTCGGGAGCCGGCATTCCGAATCCCGATGGAGGCTTCGTCGACTCGGGGCCGGTTTCCTTCGACACGAGCTGGTACGACTGGGGAGCCTACGCGGACGAAATGGTCCGCCGGATCAAACTGCATTGGGACATTCCCGAGCTCGCGCGGCTGGGCTGGAAAGGGAGGCTGACCGTCCGCTTCTACATCATGGCGGACGGGCGCGTCGCCGACGCGAAGTACATTGCCAAGTCCGGCGTTCCACCCTTTGACTTTGCCGCATTCCAGGCGATCATCAAGTCCGATCCCTTCCGTCCTTTGCCAAAGGACCTGCTCGCGCAGGTGCCCGGCAAGGATCGAGAGGGAATCACTGTGACGTTCTTCTACAACATGCGGCCGAATAGAGAGTAATCAGTTATCAGTTGACAGTTCTCAGTTCCAATCCACAAACTGATAACTGAAAACTGAGAACTGAGAACTTCTCCGATGAACGACACGGATCAAATCCGCCGCGCGCTCGAGACCGCCGAGACGATCGCGGTCGTGGGCTGCTCGCCCAACCCGGCGCGGCCTTCGAACTCGATCGCGCGCTATCTTCTCCAGAGCGGCTACCATGTGATCCCGGTCAATCCGGGACATCGCGAGATTCTTGGTGAGCGTTGCTATCCATCCCTTGCCGACATACCGAGCGAGATCCGCATCGACATCGTGGACGTGTTCCGCCGCTCCGAGCACGTGGCGCCCGTCGCCGCTCAAACTCTCGAGCGTGGGGCCGGATTCTTCTTCATGCAGCAGGGAATCGTCGACTCGGAGTCCGCGGCCCGGCTCGAAGCCGCCGGTATCCCCGTCGCGATGGACCGGTGCATCCTTGTCGAGCGCGAGCGCCTGATCCGCTCCGGCGTGCGAGGCTAGGAGAGCGCGCGAGTGATGGAGAACGAGAATTCATGCCCGTGAGCCATCAGACGCCAGTCCCAAGCAGGCCAGCCATCTCGTCTGCCGCATGCAGATTTCGGGGAGCAGATCCCTCGCTGCGCTCGGGATGACAGCATCTCTGCTCTTGCCCCAGAAGCGAGAACTCTTCCTTCGCCGAACGGGGTACAGTGTGGGTCGCGGCGCGCGAAGTCTCCCAGAGGGGAGGAGGCGCGCCGCGGGAGCGTGAGCGAGGGAGGGACCAGGCGCGCGGTCGAGGCCCTTTGGCCGAGCCACGAGCCGGTGCGCCGGCAGGCGCAGATCCCGACCGAGCGGAAGCGACGTGGAGTAAGCGGTAGCGACGTGAGAATTGGGAAGAAACGGGAAACGTTGACCTGTTGATCCCGGGTGGAGCCCGGACGAGGAGTAACGCGATCCATGCAAAAGTCCACCAAACAAGCGCTTTCCTTCTCCGTCCTGATCGCCGGCGCCGTCATTTTTGGAATGGTCGTGGCCGGCGCCGTCAACGTCACTCCGCGCACGGAAGCGCAACACGAAGCTCCGGCGGCCCGGGTGCGTCCCCCGTCGGTTGTCGCTCCCTCGTTCGCAGACATCGCCGATGGGGCCATGCCCTCCGTTGTCTCCATCACCTCGACAGAGACCGTCAAGGGGTCCGCCCAACGCCGGTTCACCGCGCCCTTTGGCAACGGCGAGGACCCCTTCGAGTTCTTTTTCGGACAGCCTCGGGACCGCCGCGGCCGACCCAAAGACGATGACGAGCACCGCGAGCAGCAGAGCGGCACCGGCTTCCTCATTTCGGATGACGGCTACATCGTGACGAATTTCCACGTCATCGAGGGAGCGGAGAAAATCGAGGTTCGCCACAACAAGGAGCGGTTTACCGCCCGGGTGGTGGGTAAGGATCCGGCGACGGATCTCGCTCTTCTCAAGATCGATTCGCGCGAGCGTTTCGTGGCGCTTCCGTTGGGGGATTCCGACAGGCTTCGCGTCGGCGAGTGGGTGATGGCAATCGGCGATCCGATCATCTTCGACAAGACCGTGACCGTCGGGGTGGTCTCCGCCAAGGACCGCCAGGGCATTTCGGCCGACCAGACGACGCGCTCCTTCGAGAACTTCATCCAGACCGACGCGGCGATCAACCTGGGAAATTCCGGAGGACCGCTCATCAACGTCAACGGTGAGGTGGTCGGCATCAATACGGCGATCTACCGGCCCGCCCAGAACATCGGGTTCGCCGTACCCGTGAACACCCTGCGCACCATCCTGCCGCAGTTGAAAGACAAGGGGAAGGTCGTGCGCGGCTACCTCGGGATCAACATCGAGAACGTCGATGCGGACAAGGAAGCGGCCTTCCGGCTGAAATCCAAGGAGGGTGCCTTCGTTCAGTCCGTACTCCCGGGAGAGCCCGCCGAGAACGCCGGTGTCAAGCCGGGCGACACCATCGTGCGCGTGGACAGCGTCCCAGTCAAAGATACGCGCGATCTGATCGGCTACGTCTCGAGCAAGAATCCCGGCAGCAAGGTCAAGTTGACCCTGATGCGCGACGGTCGAGAGATAACGGTCAACGCCACGCTGGCCGAGAGGCAGCTCGAGGGCGGCTCCAGCGGCGAAAAGGGGAACAGCACCGCCGACGAGCCGCGGGGCAAGATCGGCATCTCGGTGGCGCCCGTGACGACCCAGATCCGCAAGTCCCTGGGGCTGGAGACATCGGTGGAGGGCCTCTATGTCGAGCATGTGAAGGAGGTCTCACCCGCCTATGACGCCAACATCCGGGACGGAGACATCATCACGCAGGTGAACGGCCGGATGGTGACCTCGACGGACGAGTTCGCGAAGCTCGTGAAGGCAGCGGGCAAGGGGGAGTACCTCCGTCTCTACGTGTTCCGGCCCCAGGCGAAGGCCTCGTTCTTCGCCCTGGTCAAAATCGGAGACTAGGGCGCGAAGCAGAGGCACCGACCCTCAGGCACCACGCTCATTGGACCCCCAGAGACGCGAATTCGAGAAACCTGACGTATGAGAGTCTCGATTTCCGTTTCCCGTTTCCCGATTCCCGCCCTCAAGGGCGCGGCCTTTGCTAGAAGGTAGCCCGATGGCCCGCCGAATCTTGGTAGTCGACGACGACGCGGGGATCCGGGACGCCCTCCGGATGATTCTCGAGTACGAAGGCTACGAGGTCTTGACGGCTCCCGACGCCCGGACGGCCCTGGCCGACATCGACGCCAATCCGCCCGACGCCATCTTGATGGACATCAAGATGCCCGGGATGGACGGCTTCGAGGCGCTCGATCGGATCGTGGCGCGGGAGACTTCTCCTCCGGTCCTGATGATCTCCGGGCACGGAGACATCGCGACCGCGATCGAAGCGACCCGGCGAGGGGCCGTGGATTTTCTCGAGAAGCCTCTCCAGCGCGAGCGAATCCTGGTTTCCCTGCGCAACGCCCTTTCCCGCAACACGCTCGCCGCCGAGAATGAGCGTCTCCGCAAGAAGCTCGAGGAAGAGTCGGTTCTCGTCGGCCACAGCGCGCCGATGGTCCGCCTGAGGGAGGAGGTCGCCCGCGCCGCTCCCACGTCGGCCACCGTCCTGATCGTAGGAGAGAGCGGTACCGGCAAGGAGCTGGTGGCGCGCGAGATCCACCAGGGCTCGAAGGTGGCCAGCGCTCCGTTCATCCAGGTCAACTGCGCGGCGATCCCCGAGGAGCTGATCGAGTCGGAGCTCTTCGGGCATGAGAAGGGCTCCTTCACCGGCGCGGTGAGGAAGCAGACCGGCAAGTTCGTGGAGGCCGACGGCGGGACGATCTTCCTCGATGAGATCGGCGACATGTCCGCCCGGGCCCAGGCCAAGGTCCTGCGCGTGCTCGAGGCCGGTGAGGTCGAATCGGTCGGGGCGGCACGCGTGCGCCGGGTCAATGTCCGCGTCATCGCGGCCACGAACCGGGATCTGACGGAGTCGATCAAGGAAGGCCGTTTCCGGGAGGACCTCTACTTCCGATTGAACGTCGTGCCGATCCGCACACCGCCGCTGCGCGAGCGAACGGACGATATTCCGGAGCTGGTCGAGCATTTCACGCGGCTCTTCTCCGAACGCGACCACCGCCGTCCCCGCCGGTTCGCAGGCAGCGCAATGGGGCTACTGAAGGCGCGCGCCTGGGCGGGCAACGTGCGCGAGCTGAAGAACTTGGTGGAGAGAGTTCTCATCATGGCGGACTCCGATCCGATCGAGGCCAAGGATCTGCCGCCGGAGGCGCGCGTGTCCCCGACCGAGATCTCGGAACGGGGCCTGACTTTAGCGACGCTCTCCGAGTTCAAGGAGTATGCGGAGCGGGAGTTCCTGGTGACCAAGCTGCGCGAGAATGGTTGGAACATCAGCCGCACGGCCGAGATGATCCGGACGCCGCGCTCGAACCTCTACAAGAAGATCGATCACCACAAGATCTCGAGGGAGGGGGATGCGTAGACGAGTTCTCAGTTTTCAGTTCTCAGTTTCTAGTTTCGCGCTCTGAACTGATAACTGATCACTGACAACTGATAACTTCTCGTCGTGATCACCCTCCAAGACTTCAAGGACACCGAGGCTCTCCTCACGGGCCACTTCCGCCTCTCCTCGGGTCTCCACTCGGCTCAATATCTCCAGTGCGCGCGCTTGTTGATGTGGCCTCGCCGAGCGGAGGCGGCCGGCCGGGCGCTGGCTGAAAAGCTGAAGGAATTCGAGGTGGCCGCCGTGGTCTCTCCGGCCCTGGGGGGAATCGTGATCGGTCACGAGACGGCCCGGGCTCTGGACGTCCCCTTTCTTTTCGCGGAGCGCCCGGACGGGGCATTCCGTCTGCGCCGCGGTTTCCGCCTGGACCCCGCCGCGTCCGTCGCCGTCGTCGAGGACGTCTTCACGACCGGCAAGTCGACGAGAGAAGTCGTCGACCTCTGCCGGCACTCGGGAGCCTGGGTCGCGGCTGCCGGCTCGATCGTGGACCGGGGGATGTCTCCGGGCGCCCTGCCGGTCCCGTCACGCTCGCTGCTGTCACTGGAAGTCCCGACCTGGGCCGAATCCGAATGTCCTCTCTGCCGCGAGGGGAAACCGCTCGATTCGCCGGGGAGCCGCCATGGGAGGTGATTTCGGATTGCGAATTTCGAATTGCGAATTTGCATGAGCTCACAGATCAAAATTCGAAATTCGAAATTCGAAATCCGTTACTATTGATCCAATGGACCTTAAAAGAATCTGCGTCTACTGCAGCAGTTCCCCCAATGCCCGCGACCCTGTCATCGAAGAAGAGATCCGCAAGTTCGGCCGCGAGATCGCCCGGCGAGGCATCGGCTTGGTCTACGGCGGCTCGTCCCTGGGGCTGATGGGCGCGCTCGCCGCCGAAGTGATCGGCGCGGGTGGGAAGGTCACCGGTGTGATTCCGAAGGCGCTCGAGGGACGAGAGGCGGCGCATCACGGATTGACCGAGCTCAAGGTCGTCGCCACGATGCACGACCGCGAGCAGATGATGTTCGACCTCGCCGACGCCTTCGTGGCCTTTCCGGGCGGCTTCGGGACGCTGGAAGAGATCATCGAGATGTTGACCTGGAAACAGCTCGGCATTCACGGCAAACCGATCATCTTCGCCAACATCAGCGGATATTTCGCCCCCGTGCTCGCGCAGTTCGATCTGGCGATCCAGAAAAAGTTCGCCCGCCCGGAGGATCGCATCCTGTTCGCCGTCGCGGACAACACGGAGGCGATTCTCACCTTCCTGGAAGGCGCCCCGGTCATGTCCCGTAAAGCCGGAGATTGGGCTTAGTAACGAGTTTTCAGTTCTCAGTTTTCAGTTCTCAGTTCATAGATATATCAAATCTGATATAAACCAGAACTGATAACTGATTACTGCTAACTGAGAACTTTCCTCCTAGGCGTCCTCCGCTTCGACCGGCTTCTCGTCCGTTGTGCGCCGGGCCTCGCCCGACCAGCGCCGGCGCAGCTCGCCGCCGCGCCCCCGGCCCTCGCGCAACTTCAGATCCTCGAGGAACTCCCGGTTCAGCGCCATGAGATCCGCCAGCAGAGCGATCAAGAACGTCACCATTCCCGTGATCAGGAAGACAGCCGACACCCAGAGAGCGAGCTCGTGGCTGCGCGGATCGTTGGAGAGGTGCGCCGCAAGGACTCTCAGCCCGAAGAGCGTGCCGACACCCAGAAACACGGCGGCGAAGGCCGAGAAAATCTTTAGGGGCTTGTACAACGCGGTGATCCGCAGGATGTTGGCCCCCTGGATCAGCACGTACTTCGTCGGGGACGCCAGCAGGCGGGAAGCCCGTGGAACGGGATTGGCGCGGACAGGAACCGAGGCGACCCGAAGGTCCTTGAAGCCGGCCTGGATCAGCGTCTCGAGCGTGTAGGTCATCTTCGAGAACACATTGATCCGCCGGGCGGCTTCCCGGGAGAACGCGCGGAAGCCCGAGGTCGCGTCGTGCACCTGGAGCCCCGAGACCTGCCGAACCATCCAGGAGCCCAGCCGCTGAAGGAGCCGCTTGGCAGGCGAGAAATGGGCGAGCTTGCCCGGACGCCGGTCGCCGACCACAATATCGGCCTTGTCCGCGAGGATCGGCGCCACGAGCGCGGGAATGTCGGCGCCGTCGTACTGGAGGTCCGCGTCGAAGTTGACGACGACGTCGGCGCCCATGGTCAAGGCTTCCTCAAGGCCGACCCGGAAGGCCGTCGCCAGGCCGCGGTGAATCGCGAAGCTGACGACCCGGTCCGCTCCGTTCAACCGAGCGACCTCGGCGGTCCTGTCTGTGGACCCGTCGTCGATCACCAGAATCGTGACCTGGGAAAAGCCCGGGACCGAGCGGGGAAGCGCCGCCAGCGCGCGCGGCAGCATCGCTTCCTCGTTCAAAGCGGGCATCTGAATCACCAGTTTCATGGGGCGGGTCGCTCCACCAAAGGCCGGACTGGCCTTCCAACACTCCTCGTCTCTGTTCTCTAGACGAACGAACGGGCCTTCTGGATTACTCCCTTTTGGCTACGATCACACGGAAGTAAGAGCGGACCCAGTCCTTTTCCAGCAGGTGGTCCTCCAGGGCGATCAGGCGCGTCAGGATGCCGGTCGTGTCGCTGCGCAATCGCTCCATGTCGAGGCATGGGAAAACGAACCACAGGATGTTGCCGCCGTAGGGGCGGTCTTCCAGAACTCGGAACAGCCGCGCCGTCTGAGGATGGATCGCGCTCGAGCGAATGGACTCGAGCGGATCGTCGAGCGGCAGCGGAATCATCAGCTCCGGGCGATTCTTGACTTCTTCCGGAAGGGCTTCGAACGCGCTGCGGGCGAAGGACCAGTCGGCATCGGTCCACTCCGTCCGCGAAGGGCCCATGTACTCGTCCAGGTAGAGGAGTCCCCCCGGCTTCAGGCTTCGACGCACCTGGGTCAGCACCCGTTCCACGGATCGGACGTGGTGAAGCGAGCCATGAAAGAAGGCGATGTCGTAACGCTCTTGCGGAAGGTCGAGAGCATTGATGTCTTCGAGTCGATAGGCGAGCGCTCGAGACAGGCCCGCCTCCTCGGCCCCGCGCCGCGCCTCTGCGACCGCCTCTCTGGAAAAATCGATCCCTTCCATCGCCGCGCAGATGCCTTTCGCGACGGCGTCCCGCTCGAGAAGGCCCTCGCCGCAACCCACAGAGATGCCGAGCGGCAGAGGGGAGCCCGCATACCGGCGTCGAAACCAGTCCATGGGCCAGCAGTTCGGATCGCCCGTCACCCGCCGATTGATCGCCCGGCGCACGAGGGGCTGCGCACCCCAGTAGTGATCTTCGGGCTCGCCGGGCGCCCCTTCGTCCCAATAGCGCCGGGCCGCCTCTGTCTCCGCCCGCGCCTCGCGAGACGAGCTCCAGCGGCGCGCTAAGGAGTGGAGCGAGTCGCGGATGGCGGAAGCCATGCAGTGTCGGCAGTCTAGCAGGCGATGGGAGGGAGACGGTAGACTCGTCCGCGTTGCGCTCACCGGGCGGGTCTGCTAGATTCTCCAGTCCTCGAAGCGGGTCTTCGAGATTGCTCTTTATCAACCAGGGACGAAGGCCGGACAGAAGGGCGGGGAACTTTACGGTGACCCGGCCCCGAGGAAATGCCCCCGCGGGCTTCCGGCCCGTAGCCCCTCGGGCGAGCAGGAGTGAGCTGGGGACCTTGCGGTCCCCCGAACCCCAGGCCCGGGACGAAGGACAGGCTCGTAGCTCAGGGGGAGAGCACTACCTTGACACGGTAGGGGTCAGCGGTTCAAATCCGCTCGAGCCTACCAACTTTCGGAAACGAAGGCGCTTAGCTCAGCTGGGAGAGCGCTACCTTCACACGGTAGAGGTCAACGGTTCGATCCCGTTAGCGCCTACCAAAACGAAAAGAGGACGCGGGGCAACCCGCGTTTTTGTTTTTCGGAGGAGATCGCAGGACGAGGCTCATGGAAGCACAGCAGGAGAGGGTCACGGTCACGCTGCCCGACGGATCGACCAGGTCGGTTCCGAAGGGGAGCACCGTGCGCCAGCTGGCCGAAATGATCGGTCCGCGGCTGGCGCGCGATGCCGTCGCCGGGAAGCTGGATGGCCGGGTGGTCGACCTCGTCACGCCGATCGATGGCGACGCGAAGCTGGAGATCCTGACCTGGAAATCGCCGGACACGCTCACGATCTACCGTCATTCCACGGCGCACCTCACGGCCCAGGCCGTCAAGCGCCTCTTCCCCGACGTCCAGATCGGGATCGGTCCGCCCATCGAGAACGGCTACTACTACGACTTCCTGCCCAAGCGCCCGTTCACGCCCGAAGATCTCGAATCCATCGAGCGGGAGATGCGCAAGATCATCGGCGAAGACCTGGCGATCGAACGTCTCGAGATGCCCACGTCGGAAGCGATCGAAATCTTCCAGAAGCAGAACGACCCGCTGAAAGTCGAGATCGCCCGCGGCCTCGGAGACGAGCACGTCTCCTGCTACCGGCAGGGCGAGTTCATCGATCTCTGCCGCGGGCCGCACGTCCCCTCGACGGGAAAGCTCGGGGTTTTCAAGCTGACCCACACGGCGGGCGCCTACTGGAAAGGGGACGAGAGAAACCCGATGCTCCAGCGCATCTACGGGGCTTCTTTCCTCACACAGAAGGAGCTCGACGAATACCTCGAGCAAATGGAACAGGCCAGGGCTCGCGACCACCGCAAGCTCGGCAAGGAGCTCGACCTCTTCCTCTTTCATCCCTGGGCGCCGGCCTCCCCCTTCTTTCTGCCCAAGGGCGCGGCGCTCTATAACGGCCTGCTCGATTTCCTGCGCGAGGAGTACCGGAAACGGGACTACCAGGAGGTCATCACGCCTCAGATCTTCGACGTCGAGCTCTTTCGGACGTCGGGACACTACGTCAATTACAAAGAGAACATGTACTTCACGCAGATCGACGACCGGGAGTTTGGCGTCAAGCCGATGAACTGTCCCGGGCACTTCCTGCTCTTTAAGGAGAAGCTCTGGTCCTACCGCGATCTCCCGGTGCGTTTTGCCGACTTCGGGCGTCTCCACCGCTACGAACGCTCCGGCGTGACGGCGGGGCTGACCCGGGTCCGCACGTTCTCGCAGGACGACGGGCACATCTTCACCCCCTTCGAACAGGTGGAATCGGAGATCTTCGCGTTCCTCGAGTTCCTCGATTTCGTCTATGCCGCCTTCGGCTTCGAGGACGTCGAGATCTCTCTGGGCCTGCGGCCGGAGAAACGGATCGGCGCCGACGAGCTGTGGGACAAAGCCGAACAGGCGCTCGACACTTCGATGAAAAAATCGGGCCGCCCCTACGTCGTCACGCCCGGCGACGGCGCCTTCTACGGCCCGAAAATCGATTTCCGCGTCAAGGACGCGATCGGGAGGCCCTGGCAGCTCGGCACGATCCAGTGCGATTTTGCGCAGCCGGAGAACTTCGACCTGACCTACATCGGTGAGGACGGAAAACGTCATCGGCCCGTCGTGCTGCACCGCGCGATCCTGGGCTCGGTCGAGCGCTTCCTGGGGATCCTGATCGAGCACACGGCCGGCAATTTCCCATTCTGGATCGCGCCCGTGCACGCCGTCGTCCTTCCGGTGTCCGATCGCTTCGCGGACCGCGCGCGCGAGATCGCCGCGCAGCTGCGGGCGGCGGGCCTGAGGGTGGAGACGGACGACCGCAGCGAGAAGCTCGGAGCGCGTATCCGCAAGGGAGAGCTCGCGAAGGTGCCGTGTATGCTCGTCGTCGGCGAGAAGGAAGCCGCCGCGGGAACGGTTTCGGTGCGTTTGAGACACGGCGGCGACGCCGGCACGATGACGATCGAGGAGTTTCTGTCCAATGCCCGACGGGCGCTGGAGAAAAGGGAGAAGGAGATGATCGCGGAGGTGAAGAATCGATAAGAAAAGCATCCGAGTAAACGAACAGATTCGCTGGAAGGAAGTCCGCCTGATCGGAGAATCGGGCGAGGCGCTCGGGGTCGTGGCGATGGCCGATGCGCTTCAAAAGGCAAAGGAGGCGGCCCTCGACCTGGTCGAGATCGCGCCGACGGCCACACCTCCGGTCTGCCGGATCATGAACTTCGGGAAGTTCATCTACCAGCAAAAGAAGAAACAGCAGGATTCCAAGAAGAAACAGAAGACAACACAGGTCAAGGAAGTGAAGTTCCGCCCCAACATCGACGACCACGACTACGACTTCAAGATGAAGAACATCGTCAAGTTCCTCGCCCACGGCGACAAGGTCAAAGCGACCGTGCAGTTTCGCGGCCGCGAGATGGCGCGCCGGGAGAATGGCCAGAAGGTGCTCGACCGGCTCCTCTCCGATCTGCAGGGCAAGGCTGTGGCGGAATCGCGGTCCGAGATGTTGGGCAACCGCCTCTACCAGATTCTCGCGCCGGTCAAACACCCGGAGAAGGCGGCCAAGAGAGCGTAGGAATGCAGGCGATGGGCGCTGGGCGATGGGCGCTGGGCGAGAGCACGGGTAACCGGCTCCGGTCACCAGCGCCGAGCGCCAAGCGCCTAGCGCCCTGAGGAGAACCAGATGCCCAAGTTAAAGACCCATCGCGGAGCCGCGAAGCGCTTCAAGCGAACCGCGTCGGGAAAATTCAAGAGAGCGAAGGCCTTCAAAAGCCACATCCTGACCAAGAAGGCGGCGGGCCGTAAACGCGGCCTCGCCAAGGCGACGATGGTCTCGAAAGCCGACACCAAGAGGGTCAAGGACATGTTGCCGTACGCCTAATGGCGCGGAACTCGGGACTCGGAACTCGGGACACGGTGCGGAAAGCATCGTTCGAGTCCCCAGTCCCGAGTCCCGCGTCCCGGCCCAGAGGAGAACCCAATGCCCCGAGTCAAACGAGGACCAAAACGAAAGAACAAGCGAGCCAAGACCCTGGCTCTGGCCAAGGGCTACTACGGCACGAAGTCGAAGTCGTACCGGATGGCCAAGCTCCAGGTCGAGAAGTCGCTGGTGTATGCCTATCGCGATCGGAAGGCCAAGAAACGGGACTTCCGCGGCCTCTGGATCATCCGCATCAACGCGGCCGCCCGGGAAAACGAGATCTCTTACAGCCGCTTGATGGACGGGTTGAAGAAAGCGGGCAACGACATCAACCGCAAGATGCTCGCCGAGCTCGCCCGGACTGATCCGGCCGCCTTCACGCATCTGGTCGGGGTGGCCAAGAAGGCGCTGAAGACGGCATGAGGATTCGGAAGACGGTAGACGGTAGACGCTAGACGCTAGACGGATGACGTGAAAGACGAAGAAGACAAGAGCCCCCCGTCACCCGTCTCCCGTCTCACGCCTACCGGCTCGCCCGATCCCGTCGGGGACGTCCTCTCCCAGTTTGCCGAGGAGTCCGGCCGCGGGGTGTCCTCCCGGTCTGATTTCGAGCGCCTAAAGGGTCGTTTCCTCGGCCGCGAGAAGGGGCTCGTCCCCGGTCTCTTCGCTCGGCTCAAGGACTTGCCACCCGCGGAGCGCGCCGCCTTCGGCTCACGCGCGAACACCGCCAAACACGAAATCGAAGATGGGGTCAGCCGCCTGGCGGAGGAGATCTCCAAGCGTGAGGCGGAGAGCCGCGACCGCGGCGATGCGGTCGACATCACGCTGCCTGGCCGTCGAGCCCGCGTGGGAGGTCTCCATCCGGTCACGGCGGTCCGGCGGAGGATCGAGCAGATTTTTCTCCGGATGGGTTACTCGGTCGCCGATGGTCCCGAGATCGAAAACGACCGGTACAACTTCGAGGCGCTGAACTTCCCGCCGGACCATCCGGCGCGCGATTCCCAGGACACCTTTTTCATCGACCGGAAGGCGCCGTCGCCTCTGCTCCTGCGCACACACACCTCTCCCGTGCAGATCCGCGAGATGGAAAAGCGGGGCGCGCCGCTCAAGCTCATCGTCCCGGGACGCGTCTACCGCAACGAGAGCGTGGACGCGACGCACGCGGCGGTCTTCAATCAGGTCGAGGGGCTCGTCGTGGATCGCGGGATCTCGATGGCCGACCTGAAGGGAACGGTCGAGGAATTCTTCGCCGACCTATTCGGGCGCGACACGCGGGCCCGTTTCATCCCGACGTTTTTTCCTTTCGTCGAGCCGGGAGTCGACGTCGCCGCGAGCTGCATCTTCTGCAAGGGGGCCGGGTGCGGCAAGTGCAAGGGCTCGGGCTGGATCGAGCTCGCCGGTGCGGGGATGGTGCACCCGAAGGTTCTGGCCGGTTGCGGAATCGATCCCGAAGAGTTCACGGGCTTCGCCTTCGGCCTCGGGCTCGATCGCGTCGCGCTCCTCCTCTACGAGTTTCCCGATCTGAGACTCTTGCTGGAAGGGGACGTGCGCTTTCTCCGGCAGTTCGCGCGCGAGTCATGAAGTTCTCTCTCTCCTGGATCGGCGACTTCGTCGACACGGCGGCGGCCGGCGGCGCCGAGGGCGCGCAACGTCTTCTCGAGCAGGCCGGCTTCCCGCTCGAGTCGTTGGAGCGGTCCGGTGGCGATGCGATTCTCGACGTCGAGATCACGCCCAACCGCCCGGACGCCATGAGCCATCGGGGCCTCGCGCGCGAAATTGCCGCCATGGCCGGTGTGCCTTTTCTCATCCCGTCTCCCCTCATCCCCTCTCCCCCCGCGCCGGGGGGAGAGGGCCAGGGTGAGGGGGGAGTCTCGGTCCCTTCTGTCCAAGAGCTCACTTCCGTCGAGATCGAAGTCCCTCGCCTCTGTCGCCGCTTCGGTGCCCGCGTCGTGCGTGGAATCAGCGGGGCGCCTGCGATCGAATCGGTCCGCTCACGGTTGTCGTCGATCGGATCCAAGCCCATCTCCGCGGCTGTGGACGCGACGAACTACGTCTTGTGGGAGACCGGACAGCCGCTTCACGCGTTCGATCTCGACAAGCTGGCGGGGGGGCGCGTCGTTGTTCGCCGCGCCCAGAAGGGAGAGAAGCTCGTCCTGCTCGACGGCGCCGAGTACGAGCTCGTGCCGTCCGACGTGGTCGTGGCCGACGCCGAGCGCGCGGTTTCTCTGGCGGGAATCATGGGCGGGCTCGACACGGCCGTTACCGCGAAGACGGAGAACGTTCTGCTCGAGGCCGCATGGTGGGATCCGGCCGCGATCCGCAAGACCGCGCGGAGACTTTCCCTGCACACGGACGCTTCGCATCGGTTCGAGCGAGGCGCCGATCCCGAGGCGATCCCGGAGGCTCTCGACCGCGCGGCGAAGATTCTTCTCGAATCGGCGGGCGGAACGATGGCGCCGGGAAGGATCGACGCGCGGGGCGCGGCGTGGAAGGCACGGAAGGCTTTCCTGCGCCTGGCCCGGCTGCGCCTTCTGGCGGGAGAGGACAAGCTCGACTTGGATTTCGCGGCCGAGGCTCTCTCGCGTCTGGGCTTCGCCGTTTCCAAGCGGGGAAAGCGCCTGCAGGTCGGGGTCCCGACTTTTCGGCCCGACATCTCGATCGAAGACGATCTCGCCGAAGAAGTTCTGCGGGTCTACGGCTACCACGGACTCCCATCGAGGCTCCCGTCGACCCGGGGTGGAGGCGGGTATCTCGAACCCCTCCGTCAGATCGAGGAAGCGATGGCCGACGCTGGTGTGGCTCTCGGCCTCTACGAGACGATGGCGAGTCCTTTCGTCGATCGGGCGACCGAAGAAAGGCCTTTCCTCCAATGGATCGCCGTCGCAGGAGGGGCCCCGCAGCCGCTCTCGGTCGCGAACCCCCTGGATCAAACGCGCCGGGACTTGAGGTCGACGTTGATCCCCGGGCTCCTCGATTCGGTCGCGCGGAACGTTCACCGTGGCGAACGCACGGTCGGACTCTTCGAAGTCGGACGTGTCTTCGATCGCCCGGGGGACCCTGCCGACCCTCCCTCCTTCGAGTCGAGGCGATTCGCCTTCGCTCTCACGGGCGACTGGCGTGGACATTGGAGCGCGGGCGGACCCTCGAGCCGGTCGGATTTCTTCGACGCCAAGGGGGTCCTCGAGCGTCTCGTGAGTCCCTGGATGGAACCTGAAATCCTTCGTTGGAAACCGTTCGCGGCCGACGGTTTCGTTCCGGGCGCCGCGGCGCTGGCAGAGACTCCGGCCGGCGAAATTCTCGGCGTCGTCGGGCTACTCTCCCGCTCCGAGCGCGAGAAGCGCAAGCTCGCGGAGGCCGTCTTCGCCGGAGAGATTCGAGTCGAGGCGATCCCTCGGCGCGGTACCCCCGCCCGCTTCGAGCCCTACTCGGCGTTTCCGCCCATCGAGGCCGATCTCTCTTTCGCTCACTCGCGCGAGCGGACCTGGCAGGTTTTGGAAGAATTCGTCCGGGCGCAGAATCTCGCCGGTCTGGATTCGATTCGACTCGTCGATCGTTACGAGGGCCCGGGCGTCGAAGAAGGACGCGCCAAAACGACGATTCGGCTGACCTTCCGCGCGCACGACAGAACGCTGGAGCAGGAAGAGGTGAATCGGGAAGTTCAGAGGCTGGCAGCGCAGCTGACGGCCCATCTCGGAGTCGTTTTCGGATGAGAGGCACTCTGTCTGTTTTGGATGAGACGCACTCTCTGTCATCCTGAGCGTAGCGAAGGATCTGCTTGGGTCTCGGAGACGAGAGAAGATTCTTCGGGCCTTCGGCCCTCAGAATGACAGGGATGGAGGAGAGCGATGGACAACGCGAAAATCTTCGACACTCTGGAACGGAAAATCGAGAAGCTTCTCTCCCGGCTCAAGTCCCTCGAGCACGACAACGACAAGCTCAAGGCTGACCTCGCGGCATCTCGTAAATCCGAGAAAGACGGTGCCGAAGCAAGGGGAGAGCTCGACCGGCTTCTCAAGGACCAGGAGACCGTGCGAGAGCGCCTGGAGAAGCTGATCGCCTCGCTGGAGCAGGCGGAGAAGGGATAGTTTGCGATCGGGTGATCTGGCGATCGGGTGATCGGGTGATCTGGTACGGAATTCGTTTTTTTCGACGAAATCACCCGATGAACCGATCACCCGATGAACCGATTGGCACAAGTGCCGGCACGTTTCTCAACCAGTTGACTCCTCTGGAGGACACGGCTAGACTTTGCCGCGAAAGGAGTCTGCGTCTCGATTGGATAAGCGGGGCAGCGTGACTCAGGTGGAGATCTTCGGCCAGACCTACAACGTTCGGGCCGAAGGCGACAGCTCTTACATTCACGACCTGGCCCGTTTCGTCGATTCTCGGATGAAGGAAGTAGCCGAACGGACGGCGACGGTGGACACCACGAAAATCGCCATCCTGGCGGCTCTGAACATTTCTGACGATTTGTATCAAGCGGGTAAGGGCCGGAAAGACGATCCGACGAACGCGGTGGCGCGGGCGGAGCGGCTGATCCGGAAACTGGACGACGCCTTGGGCGCCTGAGAGCGCGGCGTCGGCATCCCCCACGGAACGGGGACACGAAGGAAGCGAGTGGTTCGTCTGAGAGCTCTGGAAAAGCGACTGCTCTACGCTGTGCGGGAGCGAGACTTCCGCATCGTCGTGTAAGCCGACTACGCCCTCGGCGCCCCGGAAAAGGGGAGCCGAAATGAACACAGATCTCGCGATCGCGATCGCGGTGGGACTGATCCTCGCCGCCGTCGCGACCGTTATCGCCCTGGTCCTTCTTCGCAAGAAGGTGGGACAAGAGCGCGCGGAGATCCACACCGCCGCGGACCGCGCCCTGGCCGAAGCGAACCGCGCGGCCGATGCCAAGCTGCGCGAGGCCTCCGTGGAGGCCAAAGAGCGGGTGCTGGCAGCTCAGGCGGAGTTTGACAAGACGGTTGCGGTTCGCCGCCAGGAGATGTCCGCTCTGGAGAAGCGGATTCTCCAGAAGGAGGAAAACCTCGACCGAAAGCTCACCCAGCAGGAGCGCAAGGAAGAGGAGTTCGGCCGCAAGGAGCGATCTTTGACCGATGCGCAGAAGCGCATCGAGGAGACCCAGTCGGAGGCGGACCGGCTCGTGGACGAGCAGCGCCGCCGCCTCGAGCAGATCTCCGGGTTGACGGCTGTGGACGCCAAGCGCGACCTCGTCAAGTCCATCGAGAACGAGGCCCGTGTCGAGGCGGCCGGCCTGATCCGGCGCATCGAAGAGGAGGCCACCGAGCAGGCGACGCAGAAGGCTCGGCGGTTGATCGGGATGGCGATCCAGCGTCTGGCGTCCGACGCGGTCGTCGAGGCGACGGTTTCGGTTGTCGAGCTTCCGTCCGACGACCTGAAGGGTCGGATCATCGGACGCGAGGGGCGAAACATCCGGGCGCTGGAGGCGGCCACCGGCGTCGACCTGATCATCGACGACACTCCGGAGGCAATCGTGATCTCGGCGTTCGAGCCTCTGCGGCGCGAGGTCGCGCGTATGTCTCTCGACCGATTGATCGCCGACGGACGCATCCACCCGGCCCGCATCGAGGAGGTCGTCGAGAAGGTCCGCTCCGAGCTGTGGGAGAAGATTCGCCAGGAAGGGGAGGCGACCGCGCTAGAGTTTTCGATTCCCGACCTGCATCCCGAGCTCATCAAGCTGCTCGGACGGTTGAAGTACCGGACGTCCTACGGACAGAACGTGCTCCAGCACTCCAAGGAAGTGTCGTGGCTCGCGACCAACATGGCGGCCGAGCTCGGAGCCGACGTCGAGGTCGCCAAGCGCGCCGGGCTTCTCCACGACATCGGAAAGGCGATCGACCGTGAGATGGAGGGGACCCACTTGGAGCTCGGCCGGGAGGTCTTGAAGAAATTCGGGGAGACCGGCGAGGTCATCCATGCGATGGAGTGTCATCACGGAGACTACGAGCCTCGCTCGCTCGAGGCCGTGCTGGTCAACGGAGCCGATGCGCTCTCAGCGGCGCGCCCCGGCGCGCGGCGCGAGATTCTCGAGACCTACGTCAAGCGCCTGGAGAAGCTCGAGCACATCGCCGACGGCTTCAAAGGTGTGCAGAAGGCCTTCGCGGTCCAGGCTGGACGCGAGCTTCGGATCGTCGTCGAGGCCAACCGGCTTTCCGACGACGAGGCTCTCTGGCTCTCGCGCGACGTCGCCAAGAAGATCGAGGCGGAGCTGCAGTATCCAGGGCAGATCAAGGTGACGGTGATCAGAGAAACTCGAGCGGTGGAGTACGCCAGGTAATTTCGAAATTCGAATTTCGAAATTCGAAATTGAATATGAACATCCTCTTCGTCGGGGACGTGGTGGGCCAGCCGGGAAGGCGGGCCCTGGACCAGGCGCTCACGAAAGTGATCGACCGGCATCGGATCGATTTCACGATCGTCAACATCGAGAACGCGGCCGGGGGATTCGGTCTCACTGTGGAGCTCTTCGAGGAGCTGTCGAAGATGCCCATCGACGTCTTCTCTTCTGGAAACCACATCTGGGACAAGAAGGAAATCTACGACTCGCTGAACGCGTCGGACCGGCTTCTGCGGCCCGCCAACTATCCTCCGGGCAATCCGGGGCGCGGCTGGACGGTGCAGTCGACTGCGGCGGGGATTGCGGTCGGCGTTCTGAATCTCCAGGGGCAGGTCTTCATGCCCGTCAACGCGGACTCTCCTTTTCGCGTGGCGGATGAGGAGCTGGCGCGCGCCGGAGAGGTGAAGGTCATCTTCGTGGACATGCACGCCGAAGCCACCTCGGAGAAGATCGCCCTGGGCTGGTACCTGGACGGCCGCGTCTCGGCTGTCGTCGGAACGCACACCCATGTCCCGACGGCCGACGAGGCCGTTCGCCCGGGCGGGACCGCGTATCTCACCGACGCCGGCATGACGGGCGCCTACGAGGGCGTCATCGGCTTCTCGAAGGAGCGGATCATCGAGAAATTCCTCTCCCAAACGCCGCGCTCCTTCGAAACGGCCAAGAAGGATATTCGCCTGTCCGGGGCGGTGGTCGACGTGGACGAGGCGACCGGAAAGGCGCGCCGCATCGAGAGGGTGCAGGTCAAGGTGGATTGATTCATTGATCCATTGACTCTTTGTCAGATTGACTCGGAAATCGTCGGCTGCCATCAATGGATCAATGACTCAGTGATTCAATGAAACAATCTCTCACCGCCATCGTCCCCACCTACAACGAAGAGTCCAACATCATCGACTGCCTCTCTTCGCTCTCGTTCGCGGACGAGATCCTGGTGGTGGATTCCTTTTCGACAGACCGAACCGTGGAGCTCGCCCGAACCGTCGAGAAGGTCCGCGTTCTCCAGCACGTCTACGAAGGAAACGGTCCCCAGTGCAACTGGGCGATGGATCAGGCGTCCCATCCCTGGATCCTCGTGGTGGACGCGGATGAGCGGGTCACGCCGGCGCTTGCCGGAGAGATCGAATCGCTTCTCGCCTCGCGGCCCGCGGCGGATCTCTATCTCCTGCGCCGCCAGAACCTGTTCCTGGGCCGGGTTCTGAGAGGCTCGGGTTGGGGCAGAGACCGCCTGGCGCGCCTCCTGCGCCGCGGCGCGGCGCGATACCCCGAGCGGCGGGTTCATGCCGATATCGAGGCGCCGCCAGACGCGCCGACCCTGGCGGCTCCGCTGCTTCACCACACCTTCCGGTCCTTCGATCACTATCTGGAAAAACTCGACCGCTACGCCCGCTGGGGAGCGGAGGACCTGGCCGCGCAAGGGCGGCGATCCGGCCCCACCAAGGTCGCGCTGCGTCCCGCCTGGCGGTTCCTGCGCTCCTGGATTCTGGAAGGGGGAATCCGTGACGGCACGCGCGGCCTCCTGGTCTGCGGCTTGCAGTCATACGGCGTGTTCTTGAAATGGGCGAGGCTGTGGGAAATGCAAAGGAAGAAGTGATCTTTGGAGTAAATGATGCTCGAACCCGGCGATGAGGCTCCTGACTTCACCGTTCAAGACCACACAGGCAAGACTCGCCGTCTCTCCGACGACCGCGGCAAGACCGTCGTCCTGTGGTTCTACCCGAAGGCGGACACTCCGGGTTGAACCAAAGAGGGTTGCGGGTTCCGCGACCTTTACGGCGAATTTCAGAAGCGCAACACCGAGATTCTCGGCGTCTCCTTCGACTCTGTCGAAGATAACGCGGCGTTTGCAAAGAAATTCGGGTATCCCTTTCCGCTGCTCTGCGACGAGAAACGGGAGATCGGAATGGCTTACGGCGCCTGCGATTCTGCCGATGCGAAGACGGCCAAGCGCATCACTTACGTCATCGGTCCCGACGGGAAGGTTCTGAAGGCGTATCCCAAGGTCTCGCCTGCCGAGCATCCCGAGCAGATTCTGCAGGAGATCGTGACGGCGGCGTGATCCCGCCGGTGCCGGCTACTTCCCTACTTCCCCGAAGCGGCGGGAGCGAAACGCTTGTAGAAAGGAAGCGCTTTCTCCACGAACTTTTCGGCGGTGAAGTTCAGGGCGCGCGCTCTCGCCTTCTCGCCCATCTCGTTGCGCAGCTCCCGAGAGCGGGCCAGCTGTCCCAGGCGTTCCGCCAGCTCCCCCACGCGGCCGACGATGAACCCCTCCTTCTCGTCGGTGATCAGATCGCCCACACCGGGGAGGTCGAGCGCGACAACCGGAAGACCCGAGGCCATCGCCTCCAGAATCGCTCGCTGACCCTGGTCCGAGCCGGAGGCGGTAAAGAGGAAGGCGTCCCAGCAGCGGTAGAGCTCGGGAAGCAGCGCTTCCTGGTAGCCGGTCCAGAAGTTTCGATCCCCCGTCCGGAGAGAGGCCGCCAACTTCTTGAGCCGCGGCATCCATTCCCCGTGCCCGACATGGACCCCATCGACGGACTCCTCGGTTCGGGCGACCGTGTGGATCGCTTCCTCGTGACCGCGCCCGGCGGCCATTTTGCCGATCGTCCCGACTAAGAACCGGCCCTCGGGCAAACCGAATCGGCGCAGCGTCACGATCGGTTTCGGCCCGGGGCGGAATCGTTCCGTGTCCACGACCGGGGAGTGGACGGGGCCTCCGCTCGGAAACGCCTCCGCGATCTCACTGTTGGCGTAGGCGAAGCCGCGGGTCCGCGAGTAGACGATTCGCTCCGCCACTGGCGGACGGGAGTGGCGGAGGTGGTGAAGGGTGCGCAGCAGAGGCACTCGAGTGCCCGCGATCGCCAAGGCCGCGACATGATGATCGTGCGATGTATGGGCGTGGACGATGTCGAACTTCTCCCGAAGTATGGTTTCGCGCAGCCGCCGGACGTCCCGAACGTAGGCCCCCGGCCAGCGGGGGGGGCGCTCGAAGAGCGGCCGAGCCCAACCCGTCGGCAGGAGCCGCTCGGCCAGAGGGCTGTCGCGTACAAAGCCAAACTGCACTTCGAGACCCGCGGCCACCAGGGCCGCGGTCTGGTCGTAGACGACGGCCACCGGTCCGGTCCATTTTTCACCGGCAACGAGATTGAGAATGCGCATGGGGCGAGTTCTCAGTTCTGAGTTTTCAGTTCTCAGTTCGGGATCTACAGTTTTCGGTTTATCCGGCGGGGACGCTAGAATTGGAACTGAAAACTGAAAACTGACAACTGATTACTACTCACTTAAATATAGACTCTCAGAGGTAAGAAATGGCCGTCGATCCGGAGCTTCTCGCGATTCTTGTCTGCCCGAAGACCAAGGGTCCGCTCGAGTTGATCGAGCTGAAGGAGCCCACGCGCCGGGCTCTGGTGGAGAAATACCGCGAGAAATTCCGTGGAGAGGAGCCCGTCGTCACGCAGGGTCTCTACTCGAAGGACGCCGATCTGGTCTACCCGATCGTCTCGGACATCCCCGTCATGCTGATCGACGAAGCCTTGCCGGGCTCGGAAGCCAGGTGAGGGGAGAGGAAAGGCCGGTCATCGGAAGACGAAGCGGGTGACACTCCGGAAAGTCCTTTTCCCGCTTCTCGTCGTCTTTGCGTTTCTCACCTTCCTGATTTCGCCCGCCTACATCGTCGCGGGCCTGCTTCTCCTTCTGTGGCTGGTGGACGTGGCTCGCCGGCGTCGGTGGTCTGCCGCGTTCGCCCGCCCGGAAGTCGGGTTGCTCGGTCTGCAGGTCCTCTTCATCGCGCTTTCGACGCTCTTCTCTCGCGATCCGGCAGCGAGCGCCCGGCACCTGGCCGGAGTGTCTCTTTTCCTGATGTTCCCGATCGCGATCGACCTGCTCGATTCGCCCGAGCGTGGGCGCGCCGTCTTTCTCGCTCTCGGGTCGAGCGGAGTGCTGCTGGCGCTCATCGGCTTCTGGCAGTTTCTCCATGGGGGGGACGATCTGGAGAACCGCATTACGGCGACCCTTTCCCACTGGATGACCTATTCGGGTCTGACCATGATCGCGGGGTGCGTGCTGCTGGGCTTCGCGTTCGAAGAGAGGGGAAAATGGCGATGGATCGGGATGCTGGGGCTGCTGCCGCTGGCGGGGATGCTGCTCACCTTCACACGCAACGCCTACGTGGGCGCGCTCGTCGCCGTGATCTTCTTCCTCGCGATTCGCAAGCCCCGGGGTCTGGTGCTGCTGGTGCCGGCTCTCGCTCTCGTCTTCTTCCTTTCACCCGGCCCAATCCGGGCGCGCATCCTCTCGATCGCGTCCCTCCAGGACATCACCAACCGCGATCGCATCTCCATGCTCCATGCCGGCGAGCGCATGATCGCCGACAGCCCTCTCTTCGGGATCGGCCCCGAGATGGTGAGGAGGTACTACCCCCTGTACCGGGACCCGGACGCCGCGCAGTGGCACGTTCCCCATCTGCACAACAACACGCTCCAGATCGCGGCCGCGAACGGCACTTTCGCGGCGCTCTCCTATCTCGCCTTGATGGCGCTTTTCTTCGTGCGAACCGTCCGCCTGCTTGGGCGCGAACGACGGCCCCTCCCAGCCGCTCTTCTCGCCGGGGCCCTCATGGCCGGCGTCGCCCTCTTCGTCGCCGGCTTCTTCGAATACAACTGGGGCGACACCGAGGTCGAGATGGCAACCCTGCTCGTGATGGCGGTGCCGTTCTCGCAAGCGACTCGCTCAGTCCAGCACCAAATTCTCGAAGGTGAAACCCGGCCTTAACGGACCCCTCTCTCGGCGGCGCTGTCCTTCTGAGGAAATCCTCCGTTGCTTGAATCGGGGGCATCGGCCGCCCGCAGTAAAATGCCCCGATGTCTTCTCGACTGTTTCCCGCCTCTCCCTCGCCCGCGCAGCCCCGACCGTACCGCGTCTCCGAGCTGCTGACGGAAGTCGGCCTGCGGCTGAAGGGAGACTGGCGAAACATCGCGGTCGTGGGGGAGATCGGTCGGTTCGACCTGCGGGGCGGGCACGGCTATTTCACGCTCAAAGACAAGACGGGTTGTTTGAACGTGATCATCTTCGCATCCGAGTTGGATTTGGTTCCGTTCCGCGTGGAGTCGGGGCTCGAGGTCGTGGTGCGCGGGACGCTCGACCTCTACACGCCGCAGGGGAAGTTCCAGCTCAAAGCCTGGTCGATCGAGCCGGTGGGCGCCGGCGCTCTCCAGCTCGCCTTCGAGCAGTTGAAGGCGAAGCTCGCGGCGGAAGGCCTCTTCGACAGGGCCCGCAAGCGCGCGATCCCGGCCCTCTCGCGGCGCATCGCGATCGTGACTTCACCGGCAGGCGCCGCCATCCGCGACATGCTGAAGGTCCTGCGGCGCCGGTTCGACGGTCTCGCGATCACGATTTATCCCGTGCGCGTACAGGGGGACGGAGCCGCCGTGGAAGTGGCGGAGGCCGTCAAGACCTTGAACCGACGGGGAGGCTTCGACGTCCTGATCCTGGCCCGCGGAGGCGGATCGGCCGAGGACCTGGCCCCCTTCAACGACGAGCGGGTCGCTCGGGCTCTGGCGCTCTCCGTCATCCCCACGATCTCCGGGATCGGCCACGAGACGGACGTGACCATCGCCGACCTCGTCGCGGATCTGCGCTGCCCGACCCCCTCGGCGGCCGCCGAACAGGTCGTGTCCCGCAAGGAGGATCTGACGCGCCGGGTCGGAGACCTGCGCTCGCGTTTTGCGCTCACGGTCAAGGGACGCATCGGCCACGCCCGCGCACGCTGGTCCGGCCTCGCGCGCGCCGATGGGCTCCTGCAGTTTCGATACCGCCTGCGCGACTTTCGGGAACGGATCGCTCAGAGCCAGTCCGCGCTGCTCGTCGCGCTTGAGCGGCGACCGGCTCGAGACGCGTCTCGCCTGGATCGAGCGAGACGTTCGCTCGAGGATTTCTCTCGCATCGTCGAGCTCGATCGCCGCCGGGAGACCGTGACCCGCCGGATGGCCTTGCTCGAAGAGCGGAGCCGCCGGGGGCTCGAACGCCGCGACGAACGGCTGCGGTCGGTCCTTGCGAAATTGAACGCGCTTTCGCCGCTCGCCATTCTGGCACGCGGCTACGCCGTGGCCTCCCGCGAAGGCGCCCGGTCCGCGCTCCGGTCCGCGGAAGATGTGAAGATGGGAGACCGGATTCGTGTCCGGCTGCACGAGGGAGAGATCCGGGCGGTCGTGCGCGCGACGGGAGTGCCGCGGCAGGATGCTCCACTCTTCGGCGAGGATACCGCGCCGGCGGAGAATCAAATCCCCATGTTCGACCCCGAGCAGGAAAGGAAATAGGGATGGCGGTTCGCGTCAAGAAGGATCCGACCTTCGAGGAGGCGATGGAGCGTCTGGAGACGATCGTCGCCCAGATCGAGTCCGACGAGCTCGGCCTCGAGCAGCAGTTCGAGCTCTTCCGCGAAGGGATGTCGCTCGCGCGCTTCTGCGACGCGAAGCTGACCGAGGTGCAGAAATCCGTCGAGATCGTCCTGAAGGAATCCGCGGGGGAGTGGAAGACCGTTCCCTTCGAATCCGGGGAGGCCGAAGACTCGGACGAGGACGACGATCGCGCCTGAGAGTCTTGCGGAGTACCTCGCCGTCCGCAAGGCGGACGTCGAGCGGGCGCTCGAGCTTCTGGTTCCGCCGCCGGACGCCTGGCCGGACAAGCTGCACCGCGCGGTGCGGCACTCACTCTTTGCCGGCGGCAAGCGGCTTCGACCGATTCTTTGCCTCGCGGCCGCGGAAACCCTCGGGGGAGATCTCGGGGCGATCCTCCCTGCCGCGTGCGGTCTGGAAATGATCCATACGTACTCGCTGATCCACGACGACCTGCCCGCGCTCGACAATGACGATCTGCGGCGAGGCGTCCCGACCTGCCACGTGGTCTTCGGCGAGGCGATGGCGATTCTCGCGGGGGACGCGCTGCTGACTCACGGGCTGGGCGTCTTCGCCCGCTACCCGGAAGAGAAACGCTACGACGCGGCAAAGCTCGCGGTCCTCAATGCCGTGGTGGACGCCATCGGAACCACGGGAATGATCGGGGGACAGGTGGCGGATCTCGAGGCCGAGGAGATTTCCGATCCGAGCCCCGAGCTCGTCCTGTCGATTCACGAGAGCAAGACCGGCCGGCTCATCCGCTGCTCGCTCCAGGCGGGCGGTCTCCTCTCTTTCGCCAAGGACGCGGAGCTCGAACGGCTCGACACCTACGGACGGGCTATCGGTCTGGCCTTCCAGATCAAGGACGATCTGCTCGATGTTGAGGCGGACGCCGCCACTCTCGGAAAGTCCTCGGGAAAGGACGCGGCGGCCGGGAAGGCGACCTTTCCCGCAATCTGGGGCCTGGAACGCTCGCGTGAAATGCTCGCGGAAAAGATCGCCGAAGCCGTGGCCGCGGCGACGGCGCTCCCGCGTGCAGGCGGCCGCCTTCCAGACCTGGCGCGATTCGTCGGAAGCCGGGTTTCTTAACGAAGTGACGAGTGACAGTGACAAGCGGAGAATGACGACCCAAGTGTCCATGGCCGCGAAAAAAAGATTGGAATTCTGAAAGCGTGCAAAGAAATGGGTAAGCGAGCGTTGTTCGATTTCTTTCTCGTCACTCGCCACTTGTCACTCGTCACTTCCCAATGAAGGCCTTCGTTCAGAGCGCCGTCCGAGAGTTTTCACTGCGCGAGCTGCCAGTGCCGCGCGCGGGTCCCGGGGAAGTCGTGCTGCGGGTCCGCACGGCGCTGACTTGCGGGACGGATCTGAAGCTTCTCTCGCGGGGACACGCGCAGATCGCGTTGCCGGTGACGATGGGACACGAGGGGTGCGGCGAGATCGTGGAAGTCGGTAAAGGGGTGACGGGTTTTTCCGTGGGCGACCGCGTCGTGCCGGGAGTATCGGGCCCGTGCGGCTCCTGCGAGGAGTGCCGCCATGGCCTGCCGAATCTGTGCGCCGCGGGCCACGGGGATCGGACGTGGGGGACATTCGCGGAATTCCTGCGCGTACCGGCTCTTGTTGTCGCGCGCAACCTGCACGTGATCCCGCCCGGCATGTCGGACGAGGTCGCCGCGTTTCTCGATCCGCTCGCGTCGGTGTTTCACGGTTGGAATCGTCTCTCTCATCGCGGAGACCGATTTCTGATCTACGGCTCCGGAGCGCTCGCGCTTCTCTGGGCACTCGTCGTCCGGTGGCGCGGCGGCCGGGCGACAGTGGCCGGGCGGCGCCCCGACCGGTTCGCGCTCGCGCGCACGCTCGGCGCGGAGTCGCTCGACGTCTCGGGCGGCCCGCCGGATCGCTTTGCCGCGGATTTCGCCGTCGACTGTACCGGCAGCGCGGATGTCTGGGAGCGTCTGGCCGACCTCGTTTCGCCAGGCGGACAGGTTCTTCTTTTTGGGGGATGCGCGCCTCGGGCCCGCGTCTGCTTCGATGCGGGCCGCCTGCACTATTCCGAGATCTCGCTCGCGGGGTCGTTTCACTACACGCCCGACGACGCCCGCGCGGCCCTCCAGGCACTCGCCTCGGGCGAGCTCGATCCGCGTCCCTTGATCAGTGGCCGCGGCGGTCTTTCCGAGCTTCCGCGCTTGCTCGACGCTCACCGCCGCGGCGAGGGAATCCGGTACGCCATATCGATGCCTTGAGGAATCGGGCCATCGGTCCATCGGGTCATCGGTTGATTTGCCCCGCGCCGGGTCTTTTCAGTTTTGTTGAACCGATGATTCAATGAACCGATGAACCGATCGATGATGAAAGCTGTGCAGGTTCAACCGGACGGCTCGGTCTCAGTCGTCGAGATGGAGGTTCCGAAAATAGGTCCTGGCGACGCGCTGCTGCGCCCGTCGGCCGCGGGAATCTGCGGCTCTGATTTGCTCGATTGGTACGTGAGGCGCAAGGCGGGGACGGTCGTCGGCCATGAGATCGCGGGCGAGATCGTGGAGGTGGGCAAAGGCGTGGCCGGCTTCGCCGCGGGCGACCGAGTGGTCCCGCACCACCACGCGCCGTGCCTCGCCTGCGAGCAGTGCCGCGCCGGCAGGTACGTGCATTGCGCCGCATGGCGCTCCTCACGCCTCGACCCGGGAGGGATGGCGGAGTACGTCCGAATCCCGGCCGAAAACCTGTCGAGCGACACGCTGAAGGTTCCGGCGCACCTCTCCAACGAAGAAGCGGCCTGGACGGAGCCTCTCGCGACGGTCGTCAAGGCGACGGCGCGAGCGCGGTTGGCCGCCGGCCAGTCGATTCTGGTCATTGGCCTGGGATCGGCGGGCCAACTGGCCGTCCGTCTGGCGAAGGCTCGCGGAGCCGCCCGAATCGCCGGCGCCGATCGGGTCCGATCGCGGCTCGACTCGGCGCAACGCGGCGGGGCCGACGAGCTCGTCGACGTCTCCAGCCAGGAGCCCGCAGGGACTTTCGACGTGGTGTTCGTCTGCCCTGGCAAAAACGACGTCATCCAGCAGGCGGCGACCCGAGTGGCTCCCGGCGGCACGCTGCTTCTCTTCACGATGGCCCCTCCGGAGGAAACGCTTGCCCTCTCCTCGTACGAGCTTTACTTCCGGGAGATCAGCCTCGTCCCTTCTTATTCCTGCGGGCCCACCGACACCCGCGAGGCCCTGGAGCTGATCGGTTCCGGAAAGGTGCCGGTCGCCGATCTCGTCACCCATCGGTTCCCCATCGCGCGCGCGCCCGAGGCCTTCGCTCGCGCCCGCGATCCGGAGGGCTCGGTGAAGGTGATGGTCACGTTCGAAGCTGACAGCTGACAGCTGACAGCTGAGATGCCCAAGACCCGGCTCGACCTTCTCCTCGTCTCCCGCGGTCTCGCGCCCACGCGGGAAAAGGCACAGGCCGTCATCCTCGCGGGCCTCGTGGAGGTGGAGGGGCGCCGGGCCGACAAGGCGGGTGCACAGGTGGACACGGAGGCTGCCATCCGGGTCTCGGGGCCCGCGCATCCCTTCGTTTCGCGCGGAGGAGTCAAGCTCGCCGCCGCTCTCGACGGCTTTCGGATCGATCCGTCGGGGCTCGTGTGCCTGGACGTGGGAGCTTCGACCGGCGGCTTCACCGATTGTCTGCTCCAGCGCGGCGCGCGGCGAGTCTACGCGATCGACGTCGGCCGCGGACAACTGGACGCGAAGCTTCGGGGCGACCCCAGAGTCGTCGTCATCGAAGGCTTGAACGCGAGGTGGATCTCTGTCGAGCATGTGCCGGAGTCCATCGATCTCGCGGTCATGGATCTCTCTTTCATCTCCTTGCGTCTGGTGATGCCCGGCGTGCGGAAACTGCTCGCGCCCGGCGCGCGTCTGATCGTGCTCGTGAAACCACAGTTCGAGGCGGGCCGCGGGGAGGTTCCCCGCGGCGGAGTCGTTCGCTCGGCAAAGATCCAGGAGCGCGTCGTCGAGGAAATCGCGCGGTTCGGGGAGCAGTTGTCTCTCGACGTCGTCGGAGAGCTCGCCTCGCCGATCCTCGGCGCGCGCGGGAATCGCGAGTTCCTTCTCGCCTTCCGCGACAGACCAGATAACCGGGGAACGCGAGGGGCGCCACGGTTCTTCAAGTGCCGGTCTTAAACCGCTCGCTCTTCGTGTAAATTGAGCCGAATGAAGGGTTCGCGTGCCCGGCGTCCACGTCGATTTCGCCGGATCGGTCTTGTCGCGAAGGTCCTCTCGAAGGAGGCCCTCCGGCTGACCGCGTTGCTCGAAAAGGAGCTGACCCGGCGGAAGCTCGAGATCCTGATGGATGTCGACACCGCGAAGGCGATGGGCCGCGAGGGAGGAATCTCCCGCCGACGGTTGGCGCGCGCCGCGGACCTCGTCTTCGTTCTCGGCGGCGATGGCACCCTGTTGTCGGTCGCGCGAGAGACGCCCTCGTCCACTCCGGTCCTGGGTGTGAATGTCGGCGTGCTCGGATTTCTGGCCGGGTTGAAGCGAGCGGAGGTCCTGGAGCGGTTGGCCGAGATTCTCGGCGGAGGCTTCCGCGAGGATCGGCGCCGCCGGCTCGACGTCCGCGTCTCGGCGGGGCCGTACCGCGGGCATTACCGGGCTCTGAACGATGCCGTTTTGCACAAAGAGGCCATCGCGCGCATTGCCACGTTCTCGGTGTGGGTTGGCGGCAAGGCCGTTTCCCGCTTTCGCGGCGACGGCGTGATCGTCGCGACCACGACCGGCTCGACGGCTTACAACCTTTCGGCGGGAGGTCCCGTGCTCTACCCGTCGCTGCCGGCCCTCGTCGTGACTCCGATCTGCCCGCACACGCTTTCGCAGCGGCCTTTGGTCGTGCCCTCTTCGCTCGCGATTGGATTGCGGGTCGTCGAGGGGAGCCGGACCGGGGTGCGGCTGACGCTCGACGGGCAAGAGGGCTTTCCGATTGGAACGGGGACGGAGGTCCTCGTGCGCCAGAGCGCTTCCTCGGCGACGCTTCTGCGCCCTCCCGAGGCGGACCACTTCGACAAGCTGGCCGAGAAGCTCAAATGGGGCGTCTGATCGGCGACCCGGACCGGTGAACGCGTCCGTTCCGATCTCCGGTCGGGTCGATTGACGATGGCCAAGAACCTCCGTCCGACGGAAGGAGTCCACGCGCATCGTCTTTCGGCTGTCCGTCTCTACTCGTTTCTCCTGCTCTTTCTCATTCTGGCCGGCTACGCGATCTGGAAGTCCGATCGTTTCCAGAATCTGGTCCAGGGGATTTCGAAATCGCGCCTGAGCCAGGCGCTCGGGGCGCCCGTCTCCTTCGAGACGGTGGACCTGCGATTCTTTCCTCCCTCCGTGCGCCTCGCCAACGTGCGCATCGGGAACGATCCGGCGCTCCGTCTTCCGCCGGACCAGCCGCTGCTTCAGGTGGACGAGGTTTCCATCGGCGGCGGAGTCTCTCTCATCGCCAACGAGTTACGCTTGGGACGGATCCTGGCGGTGCGGCCGCGCATCCGTCTCCTCCAATCCGCCGACGGCCGATTCAATCTTCCGCCCGGCCTGTCGGGGCCGTCCAAAGGGGGCCTGAAGATCTCGATTCGCTCCGTTCTGGTCCAGCAGGGAACCCTGGAGTTCGAAGGGCGGCGGGCGGGCGTCGACGGCCGCTTCGATGATTTCACGGCCGAGCTCGTCGCGCTCTCGCGAGACCGCCACGAGGGCCGGTTTCTCGCGCGTCGCGCCTCGCTTCAATTACCCAACGCCGAGCCGCTCGTCGCGGAGATCTCCGCCCGCTTCCTGCTGGACCCTCAGCGGGGCGTCACCGTCGACGATCTGCGACTGGCCGGGTCCTTCGGGCAGCTTCAGGTCACCGGCGAGGTGGAGAACCTCGACAAGCCGCGCACATCTTTGACCGCGGCCGGCGTGGTCGTCGCGGAGGAGATCGAACGCATCTTCCGCTCGCCGCTCGGTTTTTCGGGCAGCGCCCGTGTTCGGGCGCAAATCGAGATCCCCCCGGGCGGTGGCTTCCTGGTGACCGCCAAGGTCACGGCTCCCCGCGCGCGCATGGGCCAGTTCCCGTTCGAGGACGTCACGGCCACTGTCGTCGCTCGGCCGGAACTGCTGGTCGCCGAGATCGAGCAGGCGGGCTACGCCGGGGGACGCGCGAACGGTGTGCTGCGGATCGGGAACCTGACGGGCAAGGTCCAACCGATGACGCTCGAGCTCGACGGCAAGGGAATCTCCGTCGAGCGCTTCTTCGGGGACCTCGGTCTGAAAGGCACCGGCCTTGCCGGCGCTGCCTCGTTGCAGGTGGGTCTCCGGTGGCAGGAGGGCGGCCTCGAGCGCGCGAATGGCGGCGGGCTGATCCAGATTCAATCGGGTCCAGCGGTCTCGCTCGTGCCGGGCCGCTTCGGAATTCCCACCGCCGCCGAGGGCGCGCTGGCAGTGGTGAATGGCCGGATGAACTTCGAAGGAGTCACCTTCCGGTTTCCCCAGTCCACGTTGGAGCTCACCGGAGGCCTGAAGATCGGACAGTGGCAGCCGGACTTCGACATCAATCTGAAATCGCGGGATCTCTCGGAGGTGGACCGGCTTTTTCAGAACTTCCTGGCGGCGACCGGGGGAAAGCCGGAGCCGCTCGGTCTGGGGGGCTCGGGACAAATCCAGGGGCACGTCGCCGGAACCTGGGACAACCCGGACGCGGCGGTGCAGATCTCAGCCGAGGAAGCCCGCTACGCGAGCGTCCCCTTCGGCAGCGTCCGGGGCGCGGTGCAGATGCGGGACGGAGCCTTCTTCTTCCGGCCGCTGAGAGTCTACGAGGGAGATTCGACGCTGTCGCTGGAGGGGATGGCGCGCTATCGCATCGTGCCCGGGCAACCCCGCTTCGACCTGGCCGTGGCCGCTCGGCGGTATCCGATCGCCCGGCTGCTCCAGTATCTGGACTTTCACTATCCGATCGAAGGGTTGGTGACCGGCAGCTTCCCGGTCTCCGGAACTCCCGAGGCGCTGGCGGGAGGGGGGCCGATCGAGCTCGCGGATGCCACTGTCTGGGGAGAAAAGATTCCGCTGGTGCGAGCGACGGTGCGTTTCACCCCGGGACGCTTCGCGCTGGACGATGTGAACGCCGAGTTCGGCGGAGGCCTGGTGCGCGGCTCGGCGGCAGTCAACATCGCCGACAAGACCTTTGAAGTGCGGGCCGCCGGGGACGCCGTTCCGATCGAGTCCATCCACGCCGCACAGAGCCTCGCGCGAGACGTCAGCGGCCGGCTCTCTTTCCAGCTCTCCGGAGGCGGCTCCCTCGACCACCCGGATCTGGAGGTGACGGCCTCGCTGTCCCAGGCGCGCTTCTTCGCACACCCCGTGCCCAACGAGCTCGAGCCGCGCGCGGTCGTGCACATGAAGAAGGGAGTTCTCGACGCGACGGTGGAGGTCCCGCGCCGATGGATCCTGACCGCGCGCGGAGACGTCTTTGGATCCCCGGCGAAGGTTGACGTTTCGCTGGACGCGGCGGATCTCACCGGCCTCTTCCTTTTCACGCCGCTCGACGTGCCGCCCGGCCGCGGGGGCTCCCTCGCGATGGAGGGAAACTTGACGCTTCCCTCCAAGCCCGGGGAGTTTCCCTCCGGAACTTTCACGGTCACACGGGCGAGACTCGACCTGCCGGAGCGCCCCGGAATTCTCGCCACCTCGGGTACCGTGCGGATGTCGCTCGCGGATGGAAAGCTGGTCTTTCAGGAGTTCTCCGCGGTCGGCGAGGGCACGGATCTCAAGATCAACGGAAGCGTCGCCGTCGGAGCGGAGCCCGTGGTCCTTGCCCTGGCCGTCTCCGGGACGTTGGACGCGAGTGTCCTGGCTCTGGCGCTGCCGGACGTGGCTCTGCAGGGCAAGCTCGCCGTGGATCTCAAGGCGGGAGGAACGCTTGCGAAACCGGCTCTGTCGGGGTCGCTGCGCATCGAGAACGGCAAGTATCGCCTGACCAGCCTCGCGCAGATCCTCGACAGCGTCCAGGCGAGCGTGACGTTCCATGAGTCTCGAGGAGACCTGGAGGGGCGGGCGCACTTCGGGGGCGGGGACGTCTTCGTGGGAGGCAACTTCGCCTTTGCCGGCCTCTCGCTGGAGGAATTCCGGGTCTCCGTGCAGGGCCGCCATGTCCGACTCCCCGCCACGCAGGACTTGCGGCTGATCGCCGACGCCGATCTGGTCGCGACAGGGGGCCCGTCCGGAAACACCGTCCGCGGCGAGGTGGTGCTCTTGCGCGGAACGTATTCGAAGGACTTCGACATCACGCTGTCCGACCTCCTCGCCCGCAGCCGTCCCTCGGGGGGTGCTCTGCCGGAACCGTGGAAGCAGAGAACGACGCTGGAAGTGCGCATCGTCTCGTCGGCCTCTCTGGAAGTGCGCAACAACATCGCCCGGCTGACCGGCACCGTCGACCTGGTCGCGCGCGGCACGGTCGCTGACCCGTCTCTGCTCGGCCAGATCGTTCTCGACGAGGGGGGGCGGCTGACTTTCCGCGACGTCCGGTACGACATCGAGTCGGGCACGGTGACGTTTGCCAGCTCCCGCGGATTCGCTCCGATCCTCGACATCCACGCCCGGGCGGAGGTGAAGGGATACGACCTCGTCGTGAGCCTCGTCGGAACCTGGCCGCGAATCCAGACCACGTTCTCCTCGGAGCCGCCGCTGCCCGACGAGACGATTCTCGCGCTCCTCCTGACGGGGACGGCTCCTTCGAGGGGGTCGACAGCGGACAGTTCCGGTTCGATCGTGACCGCGACGGGACAGATCGTGGGAAGCGCGGCGACGGGCGTGCTCACCCGGCCGGCCCAGCGCATTCTGAGGCTCGAGCGCTTCGAGATCGATCCCGTCTTTACGGGCGGGCAGCTGACCGACATTCGGTCGACGATCGGCAAGCAGATCACGCCCGACATCCTCTTTACTTACTCGCAGTCCTTCGAGACGAGCAAGCTCCCGATCTTCCAGGTCGAGTGGCGGATCAGCAACACGGTCGTCCTGCGCGCGCAGCGGGACGAGAACGGCATCTACCTGCTCGACGTCCGCCGGCGGCAACGGTACTGAGTGAAGTCGACAGTCGACAGCTCGTGCTCCGCAGCGGGCGGCTGCCTCGCAGAGGAGCATCGACAGCTCGTGCTTCGCAGCGACCTTCCTTCGCCCTCCGAAGCGGGCTTCGCGAAGGCGGGAGCGCTGCTTCGCAGAGTAGCATCGACAGCCCGGGGTGCGGGCCGGGCTCGCGCTTTGCTCCTCCCCGCGATTCTTCTTCTGGGAGCCTTTGCTTTGCGAGCCCAAACATCCGAGGAGAAGCTGCCGGAGGTTTACGGCCGGGACGTGATTTCGCTCGCGTTTACGTCTGATGGGCCTGTCGACCGATCTCGGTTGGAGGGCTTGATCGAGATCCGAACGGGCCGGCCGTTGACCGAACGGGAGACCGGGACGACGATTCGCAACCTGTTCGCCACCCGGGAATTCTCGGACGTGGAGATCGAGGCGCGGCCCGAGGGAGAAGGCGTCGCGGTCCTCGTCCATCTCTTCCGCGCCTATCGGGTCAAGCCGCTCAAATTTACGGGGAGCCTGCCCTTCTCGCGCGAAGAGCTTCGCCGCGCGCTCCCCTTTGGCGAGGGCTCCGTGTTCGTGCAGTCCGAGGTCGACGAGGGCGCCGCGGCGCTCAAGCGCCGGCTCCAGCAGGACGGGTTTCTGCAGGCCAACGTGACGGCCGGAGTCTCGCTCCATCGGGCGACATTCGACGCCGCCGTGGTCTATCGCATCGATCCGGGCGCGAGGGGCCGCGTCGCGAGGATTTTCTTCGACGGCGAGACGGCGCCCTTCACGGCCGCCGAGCTCTCGGCGCGCGCGAAGTTGAAGCCCGGCGACCGCTACACCGAGGCCAAAGCCAAGGCCGCCGGCGTGCGGATGACGGCGTTCCTTCACAAGAACGCTCGGTGGAAAGGCTCCGTCGAGCTGATTGCCGCCCAGCCGACCGACGACGGCCGGATCATGCCGATCTATCGGATCTTTGTCGGAAAGAAGGTCCTGTTCGAGGGGCGCGGCATCAAGCCCGGTCGGCTCCGGCGCGAGATCCGCGATCTGATCGAAGCCCAGGGTTTCGACGAGGATCTCGTCCTTCAATACGTGGAGGCGCAGAAGGAAAAGCTCCAGAGCAAGGGACACTATCGCGCGAAGGTCGACTACTCCATCTCCGAGAGCGACGACACGACCACGGTCACGATCACCGTCGAGGAAGGCCCGCACTTCGAGATCGACAAGGTGGCGTTCACCGGCAATCAATCGGTTTCCGCCAAGACGCTCCAGTCCCTGATCCTCACCCACAAGAAGGGGCTGCCTCTGATCGCGCCCGGCCACCTCGTGGATCGGGAGCTGGAAGACGATCTCTCCGCGATCGCGGGCTACTACCACACCCGCGGCTGGGTCAGCGCAAAGGTCGCCAAGCCGGTGATCACGGAGGGCTCGACCCCGACCAGGCTGGTCGTGACGATCCCGATCGAAGAAGGCCCTCGCGCGGTTGTGGCCAGCCGCAAGATCGTCGGAGCGGACCACGTGGATGCCGACACTCTCGAAAAGCAGCTGGGACTCAAGGTTGGCGAGCCGTTCAACCCGGATCAGGCTCGCCAGGACTCCTACAACCTCGTCGCCTACTACCACGATCATGGCTGGCGCGAGGCTTCGGTTCGGGACGAGGCGGTGCTCACGCCCGACAAGACGGCGGCCGACGTCACCTACCGAGTCGAGGAGGGTCTTCGCTCCTTTTTCGGAAAGACGATCGTTCGGGGCAACACGCGCACGGATGTCGATCGGGTCCAGCAGCTGGTGACGTGGCGGGAGGGAGATCCCTTCTCCGAGACCAAGGTCGTCGAGACCCAGCGCAACCTCGCCCGCGCCGGTGTTTTCCGCCGCGTGGAAGTGAAGCCGCAGCCGGCGGATCCGGCCACGCAGGTGCGCAATATCGACATCGAGCTTCAAGAAGGCCGCCCCCTCGGAATCCTCTATGGTGTCGGATACCAGTACGCTCCGGATGCGGTTCAAAACCGCAGCGACCCCTTCGTCGTCGGAGGCGTCTCCTACAACAATCTCTTCGGCAAGATGCTCTCGGCGGGCATCGAGGGCCAGCTCGCTATCTCGGGCCGCTTTCGCCTCCAGCTCTCGTTTCGGGATCCTTTCCTCTTCAATCGCGACTATCCGTTCACGTCGTCGCTCTTCTGGACCCGCGAACCCATTCAGGACATCGACCTGGACCGCCTGGGGTGGGTCAACGAGGTCTCTCACTACTTCGGGCGGTACCTGAGGGCGGCCGTGCGAGTGGAGTATCAGCGGATCCGGCCGGTCAATCCCGGAGATCTCTCGCAGATCGAGCAGCAGAATTTTCCCCGTTTCGACCAGCCGATCGAGGAGGCCACGACGGGGCCCAACGTGTTCTACGACCGGCGTGACGACGTGCTCAATCCGCACCGCGGTTACTACGCCACGGGCGCCGTCAAGTATGCGTTCCCGATCCTGAAGGCGGAGGCGCGCTATACGAAGCTGACCGCCCAGTACGCCTATTTCTATCCGCTGGGGCATAACGTGCTGGCGGTATCCGGTCGCGCCGGAGCGATCTTTCCCTATGGGCCTTCCGACATCCAGGTCCCGATCAACGAGCGGCTCTTCGGCGGCAAGAACTCCACCAATCGGGGCTTCGACACCGACCTGCTCGGCATTCCGAGGGAGACCGTCGATTACGACACGCACGCGACGCTGCACACGGGATCGGGAACGGGATCCTGCGCTTCGTCCTTTCCACAGCTGCCACAGTACGACTGCAGCGCGGGGCCGCGGATCCTCGGCGGCAACGGGATGCTCGCCTTCAACGCCGAATTTCGATTCCGGATCGCGGGGCCCGTCGAGGGGGCCGTCTTCTACGACGCGGCCCAGGTGTGGAAGAACTTCTCCGACGTGAACTTCCACTTCGAAGGGCGCAATGGGCTCCGGCAATCCGTGGGCATCGGACTCCGGATCGTGCTGCCGATCGGCCCGCTGCGGGCCGACTTCGGCCTGCCGCTCCAACGCCGCACGATTCCGTTCAACGTCACGACGACCGGCCCGGACGGGAAGACGTTGTCTCCGCCGCTTGCCAGCGGCACCGTCAAGGAGAAGGGGCACCTGTTCGTGTCGATCGGGTATCCGTTCTGAGAAAAAAGTCGACAGTCAACAGTCGACAGTCAACAGTCGAGCTGCGCCGCTTATATCATTTCTGACATAACACGGTCATCGACTTTATCTTCCGGCCAACGCCCAGCGCCCGATTACCGGAACGTCCCCGGCGAGAAACCGTAGACACGCGGTTTCTCCGGGACGTCTTCCGGCGTGAAGAGCGGCTCCTGAATGGCGAAGTCTCCCAGGCGCTTGCCGCGCCACGCGAGGAACCCGGCGGCGCGGGACGCGGCGGCGCCGATGCGGCGGAGGTCTGAGAGCCCGACGGCGGCCGCTCTTCTCCGCAGCTGGAGGATGGAGTCGACGGTCTTCGGGCCCAGACCGGGCACTCGAAGGAGCGTCCGTCGATCGGCAGTCGTGATCTCGACGGGGAAGCTGTCGGCGTGGGTGAGCGCCCATTCGAGCTTCGGGTCTCGGCGCAGCGGCAGGTTGCCTGATTCTCCAAAGACCAGCTCCTCGGGTGAGAAGCCGTACCGCCGAATCAGATAGTCGGCCTGGTAGAGCCGATTCTCGCGAAGGACGGGCGTCTCTCGCGCTTGCTCCATCGGTGTGTTCTCGATCGGACGGAAGGCCGCGAACTGCGGATGATGAATCGTCCCGTCGCGCCAGAGACCGGCGGTGACTTCTAGCACCTCGCGATCCGTCTCGGGCCCCAGCCCGACGACCACCTGTGTGGTGGCTCCTGCCGAAACGGCAGGGCCCGGGGGTCGCGGGTCCCCGGCCAGGCGGCCCGGCCCCGCGCTCGTCCGGATCGTCCGGACGCGATCGAGCACGGCCAATCCCTTCGCGAAGCTCTTGCCCGTCATCGTCCGGTCGAGGGTGGCCTGACAGACCGCTTCGAGGTTGTAGGAGACGCGATCGCACAGAAGCGCGAGCCGCTCGACCTGTTCCGGCTCGGCTCCGGAGACCGCCTTGGCGTGGAGGTATCCCGTATAACCGCGACGGAATCTCAGCGTCTCCACGAGCTCGATCATGCGGTCCATCGCCCAGCGGGGGTTCTTCGGGATTCCGCTGGTGATGAAGAGGCCGGAGACCCACTGCTTCCGATAAGCGGTCAGGAAAGCGTCGGCGAGCGTCGCGGGAGGCAGCGCGTGCCGGGGCAGATCCCGCCCCTCTCGCATGGGGCAATACGCGCAATCGAAAGAACAGGCGTTGGTCAGGAGGATTCGAAAGATGCGGGTCTTGCCGAACCCGCGGTCCGAGAGCGAGCGGATGTTGATCGGATCCAATGGCACTCGAGTCCGCCAGCCTTCGGAGAGGTCTTTGAGCGACCCGTTCCCCTCCTGATCCTGAAGGGCTTGCGACATCAGGACGCGGATTTTCTGGTCGGTGTCCATGAGGGCGTAAGTTTGGCGTAAGAAGCGTGAAAAGTCAAGCCCGCTGAGCCAGTTCGTTGCTGTTTTCCTTTCGAGGAGCGAGGCCGAGGAAAGCGGGAGTTTGCCCGCTCCGTTCCTTCAGCCGGTCAGGCCCACCGGCTCGCGGGAGAGCTTCTTTTCTTCCTCGGCGATCAGCCGCCGCAGAGGCTCCGGGTCGTCCTGAGTGGAGGAGGAGAGGTGAGTGAACGGAGCCTCCGCCAGGGATTCGCGCCACGGAAGGGAAGGCAGACCTCCGTCGCGCAGAGCATGGATGAGCTTCAGAGTCTGGAAGGCGTCGAACCATGTGTGCAGGTGGCGCAAGAGGGTGGCCTCATCATGCGACTTCGCCACGGCTTCGCGAATCGCCTCGAAGGCCCCGAGCTTGCGCAACGCTTCCTCCAACAGGTCGGCCCGGAAAAAGGGATTGCCCTGCGGCAGAACTCCGAGGACCTTCGTGAGGTCTCCTCCTGATCGCGCGATCTCGCGGAGCATGTCGAGCCAGCCCGCCAGGTGCGCGAAGACCAGAGGGTGAAAGAGGCGAAAGTTGGCGAGACCTCGTTTCTTCGAGACGAGGTCCCGGATCGCGCGGCCGGTGCCGAAGGGCACGCGGTCGGAAGGGCGGCCCTCGAGAAGAACCGGAGACCCGGCCAGGCGAAAGATCGATCCCACCTTGGCGAGCTTGTTCAAAACGTAGAAGTCCTCGGCGGCGTTTTTCCTCGGGAATCCGCGCACGGCGGCATACGAGTCCCCCGAGATCACGACGCAGCTGCCCATGCTCTGGTACGCGTAGGGCGATCCGGCCCAGGCGAGGCCGAGGACGTAGTAGCGCAGTGAGATCTCGTAGAGCCGCGCCGCCTCGGCGAGCCCCGCGTCCTCTTCGAAACGATGCTCGAAAAAGTAGATCGCGGCGGCGGCTTCCTCCGGGATATCGGTCATCTGATCGAAGTAGTCGCGCGGCAGGAGGGTATCGGCGTCCGTATTGTGGAGCCACTGGGAGGAGAGGCGATCCCCCGCGGAGAGAGCGAGCGCGACGTCGTTTCCGATTTTTCGGGCGAGGCCCACGCCCTGGCCTTCCGGCAGAAAGTGCCCGGGCGCGGCTCGATCGATCGCGAGGAGAGATCCGCCGGCCAGACCGTACAGGCGCGCCGGGGGCGAGTCGGAAAGTGTCTGGAGCAGAGGAAGCTCCTTCTCGAGACGCGCGCGCACCGCCGCGTTGGCTTCGTGAACGGCAGAGGGAGAATCCGCCCGTGCGTTGATCACGAGGATGATCAGCACAGGTCCAAGGGGACCGACAGGCACCGATCCCAGGAGAGGAAACAGGCTGTCGCGTTCGCCGTAAGCGGGAATGATGAGCGCGTGGCCGAAGCCTCCGGAGATCTTCTCCGCGAGGGACGCCTCGGGCTCCGCGTGGCGGGAGAGATACTTCTGGAGGGCCTTCATGATTGAATCATTGACTCATTGATTCATTGTTGGATTGGGACTCGACGAGAGGCAATTAACCAATGAATCAAAGAACAAATGAATCAATTCCCTGTCAGTGCACCGCCGCCCGCAGCGGCAGCTCCGCGATGACAGTGGCCTCGACGTCGAGAAGGTCATCCAGGCGTTGCCCGATGGTCGCTTCATCGAAATAGACGCGGGCCAGGCGCAGGAAGAGGCCGCGGTGGCGCGCCTCGGCGGCCGTGAGGGTTTCGTAGAAGTCTTTCAGGGCTCCCGGTGAGAGCGCCTCGGCCACCAGTCCGAATCGCTCGCAGCCACGCGCCTCGACGATTCCGGACACGAGAAGACGGTCCAGAAAGTACGGCTCGCTCCCTTGGCGGAACTCCCGCGTGAGGCGATTGACGTAAGGGTCCTTGGCGTCGGGAGAAAGGACCAGACCGCGCTCGGCGACCCGCTCGTACACCTGGCCAAAATGAGAGAGCTCCTCCTGAGCGAGCTCGATCATCGCGGAGACGAGCTCCCGCCGGTCCGGGTAGTGGAGCAGGAGCGTCATCGCGGTCGCCGACGCCTTACGCTCGCAGGCGGCATGATCGAGGAGGAAGGAATCGAAGTCCTTCAGCACCGTCTCGATCCAGAGAGGGGAAGTGGGGACTTTCAGTTGCACCGGGACCGAAGTGTATCTCCGGGATTTCGACTGAGGACTGAGGACTGAGGACTGAGGACTCAAGTGGCTTTGGCCTCAAAACAGACTTGGGAACAAAGCGTCGACAATCGAGAGTCGAATGGTCAGGGACTACACTGGGGCAGTGATCCGCTCCAAAGTTTTTTTCGGGATCGTGGTACTCGCGTTGAGCCTGCTCGCGGCCGCGGGCTGGAGCGCGACTGGGGAAGCCCCGTTCGACGTCCTGATCGTCGGGGCGCGCATCGTGGACGGGAGTGGCGCTCCGTGGTTCCGGGGCGACATCGGCATTCGAAAGGGTCGAATCGCGCGGATCGGGAAGCTCGCCGGAGCGCCCGCGGCGCGGGTCGTGGATGCGGCCGGCCGGATCGCGGCCCCCGGCTTCATCGACGTCCACGTTCACGTCGAAGAGAGCCTGCTCGCCAACCCGGACGCGCGCAACCTGTTGGCCGATGGCGTCACCACGATCATCACGGGAAATTGCGGCGCGTCCGATCGGGACGTCGCCGGCTGGCTGTCGCGCTTCTCGGAAGCGGGTGTGGCGGTCAACGTCGGCACGCTCTACGGGCA
>Ga0070698_100000181_pt1 | contig 59362 bp, 53 predicted proteins | sample KBSK1502metaG_FD_65477 | JGI IMG/M metagenome (GOLD analysis project Ga0070698, IMG submission 65477) | Corn, switchgrass and miscanthus rhizosphere microbial communities from Kellogg Biological Station, Michigan, USA - KBS K1-50-2 metaG | ecosystem: Host-associated > Plants > Roots >...
CGTCACACCTCGGCGATACTCCGCGCTTCCTCGGCGCGCCTCCGCGTTCATGAGATTTTCCGACCTGTAGAGCCAGCGTTCTGGGCAGCCCTACCGTGCGCTCGCGAGCGCGCTGTCGTGCGCTTCCTGCAGCTCGGCAATGTCGATCTTCTTCATCTTCATGAGCGCTTCCATGGCGCGCTGTGTGCCCGGCGATTCCGGATCTTCGAATAGCTTATCGACGTTCGCCGGAACGACCTGCCACGACACGCCGTAGCGATCCTTCAGCCAGCCGCAGATCTGCGCGGCGGGATCGCCTCCAGCGGTGAGTCGCTGCCAGTAGTAGTCGATCTCTTCCTGCGTTTCGCAGTGAATCTCCAGCGAGACAGCTTCATTGAACTTGAAATCCGGGCCGCCGTTGAGCGCGCTGAACAACTGGCCGTCGAGCTCGAACCGCACAACCATCACGGATCCTGGTTGCTTCTTGTGTGTTTCGAAGCCGGCCGAACTGTATCGAGTAGTCGTCTTGATGCTCGAGTTCTTGAAGATGCCCGTGTAGAATTGGGCCGCCTCTTCTGCCTGGTTATCGAACCACAGGCAAGGGCTGATGCGCTGAAGCTTGGCCATGATCCACTCCCGGTCTCAGCTACAGCCGACGGTGCCGATGAACATCAGCACGGAATTCCGTCGGCAAGTTTTGACTGAAACCCGCGAATGAACTCGATGATCCACTGGTGGGAACGTGAAGCAACTCTTCTGGCTAAGGCACGAACACTCTCCCCAGGTCGTTGAGCGCGCTCTGCAACAGTCGCACCTTGGGTTGGTTGCACGACCCGGCGTCGGTACCAAGTTGTGTCGCCAGCTGGCTCAGGGAGGTCGCACGCTGCGGCCCCGTTGCCCGCTCGGCGCGTGAAATGGTTTGTCGCACCGACGCGATCCGATCCGTCGTCAGGCACTTCGATCGCTCGAGCTGATCGACGTACGCCTTGGCCAGCGCAAAGCTCGGCGGCCACTCGATTTTCGGCTGCCCCTGTGCGTTGAGGTACGTCCACCGCACCGTCTTGGCGGCGTCGATCTCATTCTGCGTCACGAACTCGCTCGGCACGAGTTCAGCGACGTCCATGCCACGCGCGATCTCGGAGCTGTAAATGGCTCCGTTGTACCAGTATGCCGACCACGAGCCAGCACTGGTCAGCCGGGTCGAGTCCACCGGGCCGCGGTCGAACGACGCAATCTCGATGGGATTGGACGGATCGGTCCAGTCGAAGACCGAGATGCCACCCTGATACCAGCCCTGGATCATCACGTCGCGTCCGGGAATCGGGATGAGCGACCCGTTATGCGCGACGCAGTTCTCGTTCGCCGTCTGCGCGGCGGGCATCTTGTAGTAGCTCTTGAACACCAACTTCCGGTTCACAACGGTGAAGATGGCGTTCCCACCCCACTCCTTCTTGTCGCTGGCGCGACAGCGTGCCGCCCGCCCACCGCCCCACTCATCGGTGAACAGGATACTGGTGCCGTCGTTGTTGAACGTCGCCGAATGCCAGAACGCGAAGTTCGAGTCGCTGGCCGCGTCGATGCGCACCGGATTCACCGGGTCCTTGATGTCGAGCAGAAGGCCATGGCCCCCACACGCTCCGCCGGCCAGCCCGAGCGACGGGTACACCGTGATATCGTGGCACTGCCGCGTCGACGCGATCGGCGACACGCCCGGAACGACGGTGTTCGCGGTGGGCGCCATTTCGCGATCCACGATCGCCTGGAGATTTGCTCGCAGCCTGGCACTGTCCGCGCCTGTGGGGTTGCCCGTGCCGCCGCGCGCCCTCACGATCGTATCGAGCTGTGCGCTGACGAAGTTGTTGCCGAGGAGGATATCCTGGCCGGTGGTCGGGCTCTTGGCGACGAACCCGACGCCCGTCCGCTTTGCCGTCTCGAGCGCGCGCTGCTCGTTCGCGATGTCCTCGGCCGCGGCGCCGTGCACCGCCGGCGCGCGGAGACCCTCGAAGATGTTGGTGCGATTCACGATTTCGGCGCGCTCGGGGTTGGCCACCGGTACCTTGATGACCTCGATCCGCCACAGCGAGGAGTTCGGGTCCTGGTCGGGCCTCTGCCGCACGCACCCGGGCAGTTCGTTAGGCGACCGAACGCTGGACGAGCCGGAAACATAGATGTAGATGTTGTCGCGGTCCTTCGGGTCCTCGAGCACGGTGTGCGTGTGCGACCCGCGACACGTCTGGACGTTCTTCACCAGCCGTGGATTGCGGATGTCGCTGATGTCGAAGATGCGCACGCCGCGCATCCGGTCCTGGCTCACCGTGTCGCGGACGCCGCCGGGTTTACAGTCCACGCGCCCGTTGGTCGCCTCGGCAGACATGAACAACAGGTTCTTGTACACAGAAACGTCATTCTGTGAGGCGGGGCAGGTGTACGCTGTCACCAGCACGGGCGACCCTGGGTTGCTGATATCCCAGATCACCGGGCCGTTGTAGTTCCCCTGGATCGCGTAGTTGCCGACGAACGCGAGGTCGGAGTTGGTAATGCCGAGGAACCCGCTCGGCGACACGGCCTTGGCCACCACTTTCAGGTTCGAGACTGCCTCGCCGGCGTTCATCAGACCGGCCTTGAGACCGACGCGCGGATCGGCAGGAGGAACGTCCGTCTGCGGCGGCGTGGTCCGACCGCAGGAGCAGAGCGCGAGCATCATCATCGCGGTGATCGACGAGCGGTTTACTGACATGGGGAGTGAGGAAGAGAGCCAAGGCTCGAAGAGGAGGACAGCTTACAGCTCCAGCAGCATCTGCCGCATGCGGACGATTTCCGTTTCCTGGTCGATCTCGACGTCGTTGGCGAATGCGAACACGCTTTCGTCCTGGCCGGCGCCCTGCGCGCTGAACAACTCGCGCACCATCGTGATCGCGCCCTGATGGTGCTGGATCATGAAGGTGAGGAACAGCCGGTCGAATTCCTTGGCACGGGCTGCGTCGAGCTGGGTCATTTGCTCGGGCGTCAACATGCCGGGCATGAGCATCACGTGCTCCGTGCCACCCATGGTCATCTTCATGCCGGCCGGATCAGGTTCCGGAACGGGCTGGCGCCGGTCGCGCAGCCAGGACTGCATGAACGCGATCTCGTCAGTCTGTGCCGTCATGATGCGCTCCGACAAACGGACGACGGCTGCACTCGCGCCATGCGTTGCGGACCACTTCGCCATCTTGATGGCCTGGGCGTGATGACTGATCATGCCCGACAAGAAACGGATGTCGGCGGCGGTATAGGGAAGCCTGACACTGTCTGCACGCGCCCGCGCGACTGCGGCTTCCGCTCCCATCGCTCCCACAGGCAATCCTGTAGTGGGATCGATAGTGCGTCCGCTGCAGGCGAGCAGGACCAGGAATGGCAGAAGGCGGATGGCGAGCTTCATCTGAAGTCCAGAACGTACACCGCTGCGCGCTTGCTGCGACCCCCTGCCCAGATCAGGCCGCTGACGGTCTCGGAGTCGCGACTGTGGTGCGTCGCCGCACCTGCATGACGATGATACCGATTGTGGCAAGCGTGATCGCGATAACCTGGGCGAGCGTCAGGGACCCGATGTAGCGATCGTCCTTGGCCCGGAAGAATTCAATGAAGAACCGCTCGGCGCCCGCCAGTACGAGATACATCCCGAACAGCCAGCCCTCGGCATGTTTGTGCTTTCGGAATCGCCAAAGGATCATGAACATCACGAAACCCAACGCGGTCTCGTACAGCTGCGTCGGGTGAACGGCGAGCACTGTACCGGGCGACGTGCCCTCCGGGATCGGAATGCCGAAGAGCTGCTGCATGTTGGCAGCGGTGGATGCTGGAGCGCCCTCGGGAAACATCACCGCCAGAGGACCGTCCCATGGTCGGCCGTAGTCGTCGCCGACGGCCCAACAGCCAGTGCGCCCGACCGAATAGCCGGCCGCGATAGCGATACCGCCGACGTCAGAGAAGCGTGCGAACGAGAGCTTCTTCCACCGGATGACAATCCAGCAGGCGATCACCGATCCGATGAAACCGCCCCAGAACACGAATCCGGCGCGGCTGAAGAGCTCGGACCAGTCGCCTACCACAAGGGTCGCGTAATAAATCTTCCCGCCAACCAGTGTGCCGATGACGCAGGCGAGGATCAGGTCGGGAATGGCGTCGGACTCCGTCTTGTAACCGCGGCGAAGCAGCTCGTGCTGCGACACGATCTGCGCGATGACGAACGCGAGCAAGACGGCGATCCCGAAGCCGGTGATCGGCAGCGGGCCGATGTTGAATTGGAACGGATGGTGCGTGATGGGCATTAAGGGGGCTGGTTTTAGTTACCAAGCTTTCGCGACGCGTAAGCATTCAGGCTCCACCCATCGCGTTTCCCACGTTCGGCGTAAAACAGTCCGGCTCTCGCAATCATCGCCGCGTTATCGGTCGCCAGTCGGACCGATGGAGCGTACACCGCCGCACCGGACTCGGCCACCCGCTCCCGAACGAGGCTGACCAGCGCCTGGTTGCACGCGACGCCGCCACCCAACACCACGCAGTGACGATCGTGCTGCTCGACGGCCCGGCGCACCTTCTCTGCCAGCGTTTCGATGAGCGCATCCTGAAACCCGCGCGCGATGTGCGGCGCATCGTGCGTCAGGTCTTCTGACGCCCGGACGGTGTGAAGCACTGCGGTCTTCAACCCGCTGAACGACACATCGTAGTAATCGTCGTCCCCCGGCTGCTGGTTACGCCGCAACATGGGCCGCGCGAAACGGAACCGCGATGGGTCGCCGTCCTTCGCGAGTCGTTCGATGTGTCGCCCGCCGGGATATGGCAATCCAAGGAGCTTGGCCACCTTGTCGAACGCTTCGCCCGCCGCATCGTCTCGAGTGGCGCCCAGCACGCGGTAGTCACCCCAGGCCGGCACGTCGACCAGCAACGTGTGCCCGCCTGAGACGAGCAGCGCGGTGAATGGCGGCACGGCGTCGGGATGTTCGAGCGACTGCGCGAACAGGTGTCCCTCCATGTGGTGAACGCCGATCACCGGCTTGCCGGCGCCGAACGCGAGCCCCTTTGCGTAGCTGACACCAACGAGCAGCGCGCCAACGAGTCCGGGCGCATTGGTCACGGCGACGACATCGACCTCACTGAGACCGACGTCCGCCTCGCGCAGCGCCTGATCGACTACCGGCACGATCGCGGTGACGTGAGCGCGCGATGCGATCTCGGGCACCACACCCCCAAAAATTCGATGCACGTCCTGCGACAGGATCACGAGCGAGCGCTGTGTGACGTCGTCACCGGTGCCTGACACGACGGCGGCAGATGTTTCGTCGCATGAGGTCTCGATGCCGAGAACCAGCAATGATGACTTGTGACTCGGCACTACCTGGGGCTTGGGGCCTGGGGCTTGGGGCCTGGGGGGGCAGCGACTCCGAGCAGTTGCGCGACGAGCGCGCGATTGGCGGGCGAATTCCAGTCGGACGCGCCCGCGATCCGTTTGCGGATCAGTCCATCGCGACCGATGAGATACGTCGCCGGAATGCCACGCGTTTCGTAGTCGGTCTCGATCTTTCCCGAGCCTTCGCTCAGGATCTCGAACGTCAGTCCCTTGCGCGCGACGTAATCACGCACGCGCTGCTCGAATCCCGGATCGTCGACCGCGACCGCGACAACCTTGAGCCCAACGGCCGAAAAATCCCGGTGCAACGCCTCGATCGACGGCATCTCCAACTCGCACGGGCCACACCAGGTGGCCCAGAGGTTGAGCAGGACGACCTGGCCCCGGAAATCGGCAATGGTCTTCGCGACAGGATGTGTATCCAGCGTGATGGCGTGGAAATCCGGCGCCGGAGAGCCGGGACTTACTCGTGAGGCAATCGTGTTGAACGCGCCGGCATACGCCAGCCCTGTGATCGACAGGATCACACCCGCGACGACGACCAGCACGCGGCGCGACATCATGCCTGCTCGGCGCAACGTGCGCGCAGCTCACGGATCTCGGCGGCAGCATCGGGCGCTGAAAAAACCGCGTTGCCGGCTACGAAGGTGTCAGCGCCGGCGCGCCAGCAGCGCGTGATCGTGTCTCGCGCAATTCCGCCGTCGACTTCGAGCACCGCTGAAGATCCGGCGGCGGTCAACATGTCGCGAGCCCGCGCCACCTTCGCCACCGCGCCTTCGATGAACCGCTGGCCGCCAAACCCGGGGTTCACCGTCATGACCAATATCAGGTCCAGGTCCGCGATCACGTCGCGCAGCGTTTCGACCGGCGTCGACGGGTTGATGGCGGCTCCGGCGCGACATCCGAGCTCGCGGATCCGATGCAGCTGACGGTGGAGATGCGGCGCAGCCTCCTGATGAATCGTCAACACATTCGCCCCGGCGGCCGCGAACGCGTCGAAATACTGCTCCGGTTCGACCACCATGAGGTGCACGTCGAGGGGAAGTTTCGTCAGGCGGCGCAACGTCTCGATCACCTTGGCGCCGAAGGTCAGGTTCGGCACGAAACGGCCATCCATGACATCGACGTGGATCCAGTCGGCGCCACCTGCCTCACAACGCGCGACCTCATCGGCAAGGCGGCCAAAGTCGGCACTCAGCACGGATGGTGCGATGCGAACGGTCACGGGCGCCCCGACACGCGGACCGTGATGACATCACTGACGGTGACCGCCGATCCTGCCGACGGTACCTGGGAGACCACCAGCCCGGTGGGGAGTGCGCTCGTCGAGTCGTATTGCGTTTCGCCGATGCGCAGTCCGAGCTGCTCCAGCGTCGCGCGTACCTCGAACAACTCGCGGCCCACGAGGTCGGGCATCAGTAGTTGTGAGGGGCCGGCGCTCACCACCAGTTCCACCGGCGTGCCCTGCGGCACCTGCTGACCTGCTGCCGGCTGTGATGAGACCACCGTGCCGCGGGCCTCGGATCCGGGACGTTCAACCACCTGGCCCAGCTCCAGGTTCGCGGCACGGAGCGCGGCCGTCGCGTTTTCGCGAGACAATCCGACGACGACCGGAACGGCGGCGCGGAGCTGTCCGGCGGAGACGTCGAGCGTTACCACCACTTCCGGACCGACCGACGTGCCGGCGGCCGGCGTTTGCGCCAGGACATACTGGCGGGGGGCGGTGAGTGACGGGACGGTCTCGCCTAACGCTGCCGTCAACCCGGCTTCGCCGAGCTTGCGCTCGGCCTCCTCGAAGCGGAGGCCAACGACGGACGGAACAACCGCGCTTGGCGCCGGTCCGGTGTTCGGGAAGAGCACGAAGGCGACCAGCAACCAGGCGACGGCGAATGAAACGCCGCCGATGATGGCATGGGTCTTCGCGAGCGGTGAGCGCATCCAGGCGTAGATCGCCTTCAAGCGGTCCACGACCGTCACGCGCGCCTCCGAAGGCGGGCGGCGAAGGACCCATCCGTGCCGTGACGCTGCGGCAGCACGCGCAGACGTCCACCGTCGAGCACGACGTCGGGGACTGAGCCCAGCGGTGGCGGATCGAGAGTCCACTCCGGATGCCGGGACAGGAACGCATTCACCTGCTCGTCATTCTCCTCCCGTTCGAGCGAGCAGGTGCTGTAGACGAGCAGACCGCCGGGAATCACGCGTTCGGCGGCCGCGTCGAGCAGCTCGGCCTGTGACGCGGCCAGGATCGCCAGGTCGGATGGGCGAAGGCGCCACCGGGCGTCGGGATGCCGCCGGAACGTGCCCGTCCCCGTGCAGGGTACGTCGAGCAGGATCGCGTCACGGCGGGACACGGCCGGGGCGACGGCATCCATCGCCACCAGCGCCACGTTAGGCGCGTCGAGCCGCTGGATGTTCCGGGCCAGCCGGGCCAGCCGCGCCGGCGAGCGATCGGCCGCGACCACGAGCCGGGCGGTGCGCGACAGCTCGAGCGACTTGCCGCCGGGCGCGGCGCAGAAGTCGCCGATCGTCGCGCCGGCGGGGAACGCTGCATAACGAGTGACCAGCGTCGCGGCCGGATCCTGGACGAAACAGTGACCCTGGCGCCAGGCGGCGAGTTCGAGGAGGGCCGTGCCCGGCGGGAGCTGCAGGCTGTCGGGGACGAGCGGGATGTCCACCGGCGTCACTCCGCTCACCTCCAGCGACGTCTCCAGCTGCTCGCGAACCAGGCCCCACGGCCGGAGGATGACGCGAGCTTCCTCGTTGTTCTTCTCGAGGAGCAGCGCCGTGTCGGCGCTTCCGAATTGGGCGATCCACCGTTCAACCAGCCAGCGCGGATGCGAATACTTCCGCGCCAACCGGCCCGCGTCGCTGTCGTCAACCAACTCGCCGTCCGACAAGTGTTCGCGCTCACGGTCGATGCGCCTGAGCACCGCGTTGGCGAGTTTGCTGGCCCCGATCCCGTGCCGCAGTTTCGCGAGCTCGACGGTCTGGGCGATCGCGGCGTACGGCGGGACACTGCCCATGTACAACAACTGGTAGACGCCGAGTCGCAGCAGGTCGGTAAGGTCGGCGTGAATGCGCGCGATGCCGCCCCGAACCCGTGGGTGGAGCGCGGCGTCGAGATCTTCTCGCCGGCGGAGGAGGCCGTACACCAGTTCCTGTGTCCATCGCCGGTCGCGAGCGTCGAGCGCCGCGGTGCGCCGGTCGAAGGCGGCATCGAGGAGCGTGCCCTCACGCAAATCGGCCAGAACGTCAGCGGCCGCTGTGCGAGAATCAGTCACTGACGAGTGCGGGAGGGCGGCGAGCATACCTAAAGATGGATACATGAGGCCAGAGGCCACAGGCCAGAGGCCAGAGAACTGCGAGATCTCAGGTCGGACGCTTCCCTCACGTCTCGAACTTGTCCCCCACGGCGACTCCTCGTCCTTGCGCCCAGTCCAGCGACGCCAGCCTCCGGCGACCGGCTGGGTGGGCATACGCGATGCGCACGCCACCGGCGCTGCAGGCCACGAGCATCCCCATCTCGTCGATCTCCATCACGACGCCAGGATCCCCGGTGGCATCCCTGGCGACGCGTGCGCCGAACAACTTGACCTCGGTGTCGCGCAGGACGCTGAACGCACCAGGCACTGGATCGAACGCGCGAATGGTGCGCGATACGTCTTCGGCCGGCTTCGTCCAGTCGATCCGGGCCTGGTCCCGAGTCACCTTGCCCGCGTAGGTGACGCCTGCCTCGGGTTGTGGTTCACCAGCCGCGTCGCCTAACGTCACGAGTGTGAGCGCCTCGACGATCGCCAGCGCGCCCAGTTCGGAGAGCCGATTCGTGAGCTCACCGCCGGTCTCATCATCGAGGACGGGTGTTCGTGCCTGCAAGACGACCGGTCCGGCATCGAGCTTCGGCACCATGCGCATGATCGAGACGCCCGCTTCCGTATCGCCGGCGAGAATGGCGGCCTGGATCGGCGCCGCGCCACGCCAGCGGGGCAGCAGCGACGCATGAATGTTCAGCGTGCCGAGCGGGGGAAGGTCGATCACGTCCTTTGGCAGGATGTGGCCATAGGCGACCACGACCGAGAGATCGGGCGCCAGCTCACGCATCGCTGACATGAAGGCGTCGCCGCGCGGACGTTCCGGCTGCAGGACCTGCAGCTCTTCCTCGAGCGCGACGACTTTGACCGGTGGCGGCACGGTCGTGCTGCGGGACCGTCCCTGCGGCTTATCGGGCTGGGTGACGACGCCGACGACGTCGCATCCCTCGCCTAACAACGCGCGAAGGGGCGGAGTCGCGAATTCCGGCGTGCCCCAGAAGAGGACACGCATTCACCGGCTCTCGTCTCCGCCGGCCGGCTCGGCGGTCACGGGCGCCCCGACAGTCAGGACACGGCGCTGGCCGGGGTACTTCTCCTTCAGGTCTTCCCAGCGCGCCATCACACCGCGGCGCTTGAGGAAGCTCAGGTAGTCGATGAACAGCTTGCCGTGGAGGTGATCGATCTCGTGCTGAAAGGCGCGCCCGAGCAAGTCGGACCCCTCACGCTCGAAGACCTCGCCCTCGAGGTTCGTCGCGCGAACGGTCACGCGTGCCGCGCGATCGACGTCGCCATAGATGTCGGGAATCGACAGGCACCCTTCTTCAGCGCGTTCACTGCCGGATTCAACGATGATCTCGGGATTGATGAGCACGATCGGGTCGTTGTCGACGTCCACGATCGCGACGCGCTCGAGGCGGCCCACCTGAGGCGCGGCGAGCCCGATGCCCTGGGCGGCGCGCATGGTCTCGAACATGTCCTCTACCAGGCGCCGCAGGTCATCCGTGATCTCGGTAACCAGCCTGGTCTCGCTGCGGAGCACCGGCGACCCGAGGACATGGATTTCCAGCAGGCTCACGCCGTGGCTCCAACGGTTGGCGACCCGGCCACTCGTGCGATGCGGCCGCGTTCCACGACAACCCGGGACTCGCCGGTCTTGATGGTGACGTGGTCCTCCATCGTCGTCGACTTCTTGCCTTCCTCGACGGCCGATTCCCTGATGTGGACGACTTCGCCGACGATCCCGCCGGCGGTGACGACGCTGTCGCCCTTCCGCAGGTTGCGAAGACGCTCTTCGTGCTGGCGGCGCTGCTTCTGCTGCGGCCGGATCATCAGGAAGTAGAAGATCGCGAAGATCGCCCCCATCTGGATGAGGAGCGGGAACATCGGGTTGGTCCCGCGTGCGGGGGCGGCGGCCTGGATGGCGAACAACGTAAAAGCGACGGTCATGTTTCGGGGTCCGGTCCGGAGGCCAGGCGGAGTAGCCATTCGCTGGCCCAGCTGTCAAACGCGCCCGCCTCGATGGCGGCACGAGCGCCGCGCATCAGCGACACGAGGAAATGTACATTGTGCAGCGACAGCAGGCGCAGCCCCAGGATCTCGTCGGAGACGTAGAGGTGTCGCAGGTAAGCCCGCGAGAATCGGCGGCAAGCGGCACAGTCACACGCCTCGTCGATGGGCCTGGGATCCGTCCGGAAGTCGGCGCGTTTGATGTTGAGCCGGCCGGTGCTCGAAAACGCGGTGCCGTTGCGACCCATGCGCGTTGGCGCCACACAGTCAAAGAGGTCCACACCGCGCCGCACGCCCTCGATGAGATCCTCGGGAAATCCAACACCCATCAGGTAACGCGGACGGTCCTGCGGAAGTTCAGGGTGCAGGAGCTCGAGCATCGCATACATGTCCGGCTTGCTCTCCCCAACCGAAAGACCGCCGATGGCGGTGCCGTGCCAGTCGCTCATGCCTGCGATTGTGCGGGCCGCTTGTTTCCGGAGTTCTGCGTGAATGCCGCCTTGGACAATCGGAAACAGGGCCTGGGGCTTGGGGCCTTGGGCCTGGAGCTCGCTATGCGCTGTGACGCAGCGTTCGAGCCAACGAATCGATCGGTCGGAAGCCTCCTGCGACTCGGAGAATGTCGACTGGCCCGGAATGACATGATCGAACTGCATGATCACGTCGGCGCCGAGGTTTCGCTGGATCTCGATGACCGACTCCGGCGTAAACCGGTGCCGCGAGCCGTCGATGTGACTGCGGAACTCGACGCCGTCTTCGTCGACGCGGCGTAGTCCCTCGAGTGAGAAAACCTGGAACCCGCCGGAGTCCGTGAGAATCGGACGGTTCCACGCCATGAACTTGTGCAAGCCGCCCAACTCGCGGATCACCTCGTCGCCCGGTCGAAGGTGCAGGTGATAGGCGTTGGCGAGAACGATCTCCGCGCCGGCGCCCACGAGATCATCGGGGTCGAGTGCCTTGACTGTGCCGAGTGTGCCGACCGGCATGAAGACGGGAGTTTGCACGGCGCCGTGCGGCGTGACGAACGTGCCGGAGCGCGCCGCCCCGCTTGATGCATTGACGTCAAAACGAAAAATGGGATTTGACTCCATTTTCAGGTGATGAGCATGGCGTCGCCGTACGAAAAGAACCGGTAGTTGTTGGCCAGCGCGACTCGATATGCCTCCATCGCAAGGTCGTAGCCGGCAAAGGCCGCAACCAGCATGAGCAACGTTGAGCGAGGAAGATGGAAGTTGGTGACGAGGTGGTCCACTGCGCGAAAGGTGTAGCCGGGTTGAATGAACAGGTCGGTTTCACCAGCTGACGCGTGCAGATGCCCGTCAGGCGTGACGACCGTTTCCAGCGTTCGCGCCGACGTCGTTCCCACCGCCCACACCTTGTGTCCGGAGCCGCGAATCGCGTTGAAGCTGGCCGCCGCCGACTCTGACACGTCGTAGTGCTCCGAATGCATAACGTGGGCCGAGGGATCCTCGACCTCGACGGGTTTGAAGGTGCCCACGCCAACGTGCAGCAGGAGGTCGATGCGCCTGACACCGCGCGCCTCGAGCGCGTCGAGCAGTTCATCCGTGAAGTGAAGGCCAGCCGTGGGCGCGGCAACGGAGCCAGACTGTTGGGCATAGACGGTCTGGTATCGCTCGGAATCGGGCGGCGCGTCGGGGCGATGGATATACGGAGGGAGCGGCACGTGCCCGTATTTCTCGATGGTCTCCTCGACTGGATCGGTCGTCTCGAGGCGGACGATACGCGTCCGGCGCTCGGTGACTTGCTCGACGTGCACGTCGAAACCGGGCGCGATGTGGACGACGCGTCCGGCGTGGAGCTTCCCGCCGGGATGCACGAGGGCCTCGTAGCGTCCACGCTCATCGGTCGGGCGCAGCAGCAGGACCTCAGCAGGCGCACCCGAGTCGCGTTGACCGAGCAGACGGGCGCGGAAGACGCGGGTCGTGTTCAGCACGATCGCGTCCCCCGGTGGAATGAGATCGACAAGATCGGCAAAACGCCGGTGCTGAAAGGTGCCTGACGAGCGATCGACTACCAGCAACCTGCTCTGATCGCGACGTTCAGGCGGAGACTGCGCGATGCGGTCCGGAGGGAGGACGTAGTCGAAGTCTGAGGTCTTCAAAGAAGGCAGTTCAAAACATCGACGCTTGTTCGTCGCGAACCGGCAGCGTATAGCCAAAGTGCCGATACGCCTGCGCCGTGGCCACGCGCCCGCGCGGCGTGCGCTGCAGGAATCCGTTCTGGACCAGGAACGGCTCGTACACTTCCTCGATCGTCTCGGCGTCTTCGGCGACGGCGGCCGCCATCGCGGCGATTCCCACTGGTCCACCGTCGAATTTCTCAATGATCGCGCGGAGGATGCGCGCATCCATGTCATCGAGACCGAAATGATCGACGTCGAGCATCGCCAGCATCTGCTCCGCCACCGCTTTCGTTATGCGGCCATTGGCCCGTACCTGCGCATAATCGCGGATGCGGCGCAGAAGACGGTTGGCGATGCGCGGTGTGCCGCGCGACCGCTTCGCGATCTCGAGACTTCCTTCAGCATCAATCTCTACCTTCAGCACGTCCGCCGTGCGCCTGACGATGAGGTCGAGGTCTTCGACCGGATAGTAATTCAGCCGCTGGACGATGCCGAATCGTGCCCGCATCGGCGGCGTCAACATGCCCAGGCGCGTCGTCGCACCGATCAGCGCGAACTTTTCGACCGGCATCGTAATCGTTTGCGCGCGCGGTCCTTCGGACAACCGAATGTCGATCCGGAAGTCCTCCATCGCGGGGTACAGAAACTCCTCGATCACCGGACGAAGGCGATGGATCTCGTCGATGAAGAGGATGTCGCCTTCCCGCAGGTTGGTCAGCGTCCCAACCAGGTCAGCCGGCTTCTCGAGCGCCGGCCCTGACGTTGCCCGGATATTCACGCCGAGCTCCCGGGCCATCAGTTCGGCCAGGGTCGTTTTTCCGAGCCCCGGAGGGCCGAAAAACAGCGTGTGGTCGAGGTGCTCGCGGCGGGACAGCGCGGCGTCGATGTAGATCCGGAGGCTCTCCTTCACCTTTTCCTGGCCGATAAACTCGGCCAGGCGCTGCGGCCGGAGGGTCATTTCGACCGTCCCATCCTCGGGCAGTTCGGCCGGCGTGGTGATCTCGCGGGTCATGCAGCGGGCGGGTAAAAGGGCGGTCGGAGACCCGCCCAATATATAGCCCGAAGAGGGCCCGAAGACGAGAGGACGTTGTCGTGACCGCTTTTGGTTCCGGCGCGTCGTTCCGGACAGGTCGGTGCGTGGGAGCACTGACCTGTGTGGGTTTGGCCGTGGTGCGCGCCTGATCAGCGCGATGCCGTGGCGTTTCCCCCGGTACCTCCACCACCGTCCCCGCGCTTGCCTTCCTCGCAGACTAATCGACGACCCATTCGTCGCGACCGTTTGACGAGCCTTCGCGCGTTCGCGAGCGCTCTAGTTCGCCCCCGGCAGACGCCACCCGACCAGCTGCGCGGGAGCCCTGCGGTGCGAATCCTGGCCACGCTTCCCGAAGGGAGCGTGCCGGCACTCATCATCGGCGTCGCCTGCATCATTTTCCTTTCGCAAACAGGCGCCCGGAACCTCCTCAGCGCGGGCGCGTTCATCGCGGTGGCGATGGTTCTGCTCGTGCTGGTCCGGCGCGTCGCGTCAGTGAAGGACGACGTGACCATCCTGGCCATGAGCGAAGCGAGGTTCCGCTCCCTCGTCCAGAACTCCTCGGACGTCATCCTCATCGTCGAGACGGATTCGACGATCCGTTATGCCAGCGCCTCGGCGAGAAAGGTGCTCGGCCTGCATTCGAAGGAACTCGTGGGCACGAAGCTGATCAACCACGTGCACCCCGACGACCGGCCGATGGCCAACCGGTTTTTCCTGACGCTGAACGAATCGCAAAACGGGGAGCCCGGGGTGCAGGACTGGCGCCTCCTGCGAACGGATGGCTCGATGGTGTGGACCGAAAACACCGGCACCAACCTCCTCCGCGAGCCCACCGTCGAGGGATTCGTCGTCAACACCCGCGACGTCTCGGAGCGGCGGACGCTGCAGACACGGCTCGCACACCAGGCATTCCACGATGAGCTGACCCGGCTGGCCAACCGCGCGCTGTTCCTGAATCGCGTCGGACACACCGTGGCGAGAGTTCCGCGCGGCAAACATCCGTCAGCGGTCCTGTTCCTCGACCTGGACGACTTCAAGAAAGTGAACGATTCGTTAGGTCATGCGGTGGGCGACGAGCTGCTGGTGGCGACGGCTGCGCGCCTGACGACTTGCGTGCGTCCGGGCGACACCATCGCCCGACTCGGCGGCGATGAATTCGCGGTGCTGCTCGAAGATGTCGACGGGATGGCCGACGTCGTCGTGGTGGCCGAGCGTATCTCTGCCGCGGTGAGCTCCCCGTTCCACCTCAGTGGCCGCGATGTGTTCGTTGGGGTGAGCATCGGGATCGCCAGCCTCGAGATGGGCGACTCGCCGGACGACGTGCTCCGAAACGCCGACCTGGCGATGTACTTCGCGAAGAGCCGCCGGAAGGGCCACTTCGCCGTCTACGAGCCGTCGATGCACGACCAGATGATGGAGCATCTCGAGCTCGAGGTGGACCTGCGCGGCGCGGTCGAGCGGAACGAGTTCGAGATCGAGTACCAGCCGATCGTGAACCTGGTGACCGGCGAGGTGCACGGCGCGGAAGCGCTGCTGCGCTGGAATCATCCAACCCGCGGCTACGTGCCTCCGTCGCGATTCGTGGAACTGGCCGAGGAGACGGGACTGATCATCCCGCTCGGCCGTTGGGTGCTCAAGGAGGCGTGTGAACGGGCTCGCGACTGGCACGCGCATTATCGCGGGCGACGGCCGCTGCAGATGAGCGTGAACCTCTCGGCGCGGCACTTCCAGGATCCGTCACTGCTGCAGGACGTGCAGGCGGCCCTCGGCGACTCAGGCCTCGAGCCGTGGGCGCTCACGCTCGAGATCACGGAGAGCGTCCTGATGCACTCCTCGGAGTCGACGCTCAACCGGCTGCGGGCGCTCAAGGGACTGGGGCTCAACCTGGCGATCGACGACTTCGGGACGGGGTATTCGTCGTTAGGCTACCTGCAGCAGTTCCCCATCGACGTGCTGAAGATCGACCGGTCGTTCGTGGAATCCGTTGGTGTCCGGGATGCCGACCCGGTGCTGGCGCGCGCCATCATCGCCCTGGGCAGAACGCTGCAGATCGAGACGATCGCCGAAGGGATCGAGCGTCCCGAGCAACGGGACGGCCTGCGCACGCTCGGCTGCACGCTGGGGCAGGGGTATTACTTCGCGCGCCCGATGCCGCCGCAGCGATTCGTTGCGGAGTGCCTGAACCGGACGTTCGAGCCGATGCCGACGGTGGACCCCGACGAGGAATACGCGATTCGGAGACGGGCCTAGACCCGGTGATTGGAGCTTAGGCGCTATACCAGGCTCGGGATCGCCACAATTCTCTCCACGGCTCGTTCGAGCGTTTCCTTCTTCTTGCAGAAGGCGAATCGCACGTAGTTGCTCCCGCGGCCAGGTGTGGCGTGGAAGCTCGATCCGGGAACCGTCGCGATTCCTCCCTCCTTCGCCAGCCACAACGCGAAGTCGCGATCGCCGGACTGGCTGAGGTCAGAGAAGTCGGCGAGGACGTAATACGCTCCTTCGGGCACCGAAAACTTGAAGCCCGCCTCGCGAAGCGCCGAGCAGAGGATCTCGCGGCGTTCGCGATAGTCGAGCGCCATCTGGTTGTAGTACTCGGGACCGAAAGCGAGGCCAACGGCTCCCGCTTCCTGCAGCGGCGCCGGCGCACCGACGGTGAGAAAGTCGTGCACCTTCCGGATGGCGACGCTTTCTTCGGGCGGTGCGATCACGTGCCCAAGTCGCCAACCCGTGCAGCTGAACGTCTTCGACAGGCCGGAGATCGTGACGGTCAGGTCACGCATGCCTGGGAAGGCCGCGAGCAGGTGATGGTTTCCAGCGTACCTGATGTGCTCGTAGATCTCGTCCGTGAAGGCCCAGACGTCGTTGGCGACACACAACTCCGCGATCGTCGCCATTTCCTCGCGCGAAAAAACGCGACCGGTGGGATTGTGCGGCGTGTTGACGATGATGGCCTTCGTGCGTGAGGTGAATGCCGCCGCCAGTTGATCGCGATTGAAACGCCAATCGGGGGGTTCGAGCGGAACGAAGACCGGTTTGGCTCCGGCCAGGATTGCGTCCGGCCCATAGTTCTCATAAAACGGCTCGAACACGATCACTTCATCGTCGGGGTCGATGAGGGCCAGAAAGACCGACGCCATCGCCTCCGTCGCGCCGCAGGTGACGGTGATCTCGGTCTCGGTATCAACCGGAAAGTCATACCACTTCCGGTACTTCTCCGCGATCGCGAGCCGAAGGGACGGCGAGCCCCACGTGATGGCGTATTGATTCACGTCCCCATGAATTGCGGCCGCCGCCGCGTCTTTCATCGGCGTCGGCATGGGGAAGTCCGGGAAGCCCTGGGCGAGGTTGATGGCGCCGTATTGCTGCGCGACGCGGGTCATCTCGCGAATGACGCTCTCGGTGAAGGTGCTCGTTCGGAGTGAAGGCATTGGTTTGGATCGTTACTGGATGGGAGATGGGAGATGGGAGATAAACTGCTCTCGCATCCTATTTTCGCGTTCTTCCTAGTGCATCGCGAATCAGCGCGGCCACATCGCCAGCTCCGCCCCCTGCTGCCATAGCCTCGCGTACAGCTTTGTCCGCGTCAGCAGGTGCGACGCCAAGCGATACCAGCGCTCGAACGGCATTGTCCGCGCCGGGAGCAGACGGCGCCGCGGCAGCGGCGCCGTCCTCAAACAAGTCGTCGAGTTTGTCGGCCAGGTCGAGCACGAGTTGCTGTGCCTTCTTGCGGCCGACGCGGGGCACGGACTGGAGTGTGTCGACGTCCTTGTCGCGAATGGCCCGAACCAGGCGGTCGGCACTGAAGCGCGACAACATGCCTAACGCCAATGCCGGCCCCACTCCCGTCGCGAGGAGCAGGCGGCGGAACACCGCGCGTTCGTGCGCCGAGCCGAAGCCGTAGAGCAACCACTCGTCGTCCCGCACGACCAGGTGAGTGAAGAGCGTCACTGCCTCACCGCGAGCCGGCAGGGCCTCGAAGGTCCCGAGCGGGATGAAAACCTCGTACGTGACGCCGCCGCTCGTGGCAATCTCGACACGCTCGACATCTCGCGTCACCAGACGGCCGGCGAGCTGCGAGATCACCTCGACCGCCGTGTAGCGCGGGGAGCCTGGTCGACGCCGTTGGTGAACGCGCTGATGTGTGCGGTCAACACGTAGGTCACCGCGGCGGCCACGCCATCCGACGCGTCCAACGGTTCTGGCGCCGCGCTGAGGCGGAGCAGGCGGGCCAGCATGAACTGCACCTGCTCCTTGGTGGCCGACCCGTTTCCGACGATTGCTTTTTTCACCTCGGCCGGCGCGAACTCATGGATGAAAACTCCCGCGGCTTCGCCGGCGAGCAGGATCACGCCCCGCGCATGGCCGAGGGCAAGCGTGGTGCGCACGTTGCGGGAATAGAAAACGTCTTCGACGGCCAGGTGATCAGGCTTGTGGCGTGCAATCAGATCGGCCACGCCCTGGTGGATCTCGCGCAGTCGCGCGGGGAGGGGATCACCAGGTTTTGTGCGGATCACGCCACATTCGACGAGCCGCATGCTGATTCCTGCCGGACCTGGTCGGTAGTTCGATCTGCGATCATCGCGTACCAGGCCGTAGCCTGTCACTGCAGTTCCCGGGTCGATGCCTAATACGAGCACTGTGACCAGTCCAAAGGCCAAAGGCTAAAGACCAAAGGCACCGCCGAGTCACGAATCACAAGTCACGACTGTAGTCCCGACATCACCGACGCGTCGATGTCGAAGTTCGCGTCAACCTTCTGCACATCATCGAGCTCATCGAGCGACTCGATCAGTCGCAACACGGCTTCGGCGTCGGCGCCAGTCACCGACACGGTCTGCTTCGGGATCCAGGCTACCTCTGACGCCGTAGGGACAATCCCCTTCTTCTCCAGTGCCGCCTTTACTACATGGAAGGATGGAACGTCGGTACTGACGATGTACTGGTCATCCTCACGGACGAAATCCGTCGCGCCGGCGTCGAGCGCTGCCTCGAGCGTCGGATCTTCCGGATAGCGGTTGGCGTCGAGGTAGAGCTGGCCCTTCCGTTCAAACATCCACGACACCGAATTCGTGGCGCCCATATTGCCGCCACCGCGCGTCAACGCGTACCGCACATCGGCCACGGTCCGTGTGGCGTTGTCGGTGAGAGCCTGGATCATCAATGCCACGCCGCCCGGTGCAAATGCCTCGTACATCACCTCGACGTAGTCCACCCCTTCCAGTTCGCCCGTGCCTTTCTTGACCGCACGTTCAATGTTGTCCTTGGGCATCGATGACGCTTTCGCCGCGTCGATGGCGGTGCGGAGACGCGGATTACCATCAGGGTCCCCGCCGCCCTGCTTGGCGGCAACCGTGATTTCACGAATCAGCTTCGTGAACAAAGCCCCGCGCTTCTTATCGGTCGCGGCTTTGTAGTGCTTGATCTGCTTCCATTTACTGTGACCAGCCATAATCCGCGTCGCGGCTCGTTTTTCGTGGGAAGTCCAATATAAGGGCGGCGGGCAATCGGGCAGACGGGAGACGGGTAAACGGGCAGACGGGCAGACGGGCAGACGGGCAGACGGGCAAACGGGGTTGCGGCAATTCATCGCCTGCCCGCTTGCCCGTTTACCCGTTTGCCCGTTTACCCGAACTCATGGCGGACCGGCACGCATTGGCCAGGTTCCGGCGAGGAACTCCGTGACAGCATCAAGAACCGCCTGCCCGTCCTCGAGAGACGGCAGGTGCCCGACGTTGCCCAGCCACAGCAGGCGGGCGCCACTGATCCGGCGCGTCCATTCGCGCGCGCCCTCCGGATTGGCGACCAGGTCGAGCCGTCCATGGATGACCAGCGTCGGGGCAGTCACCGACGCGGCACGGGCACCCACGTCGACCGCGGGACCTAACGATGCGAGCGCCCTGCCGGCGGCATTGGCGATCCTGGGCGGTGTTTCATTCGAAAGCTGGCACCAGTCTGGTCGACGAGTGTCGCGCGAGATGTCGCCGAGGAACACCTTGGCATTCACTCGCCAGAACTCCTCGCAATACGCCACCGCGTCCGTCGTGTCACGACCGGCCGCGCGCGACTTCACCAGGGCACGCGCTGCCGTCGTATCGATCCGCGCCATTCTCTCGACCGGGTTCCACGAGCGTGCAAGGCTGTCGTGGGGCTCCATGGGACTGAGCAGGACAAGACGCGTGACCGCCCGTGGGTTCTGCGCCGCCCAGGCTGCGGCAACGGCCGCGTAGTAGTCGTATCCAATCACCGCCACGCGCGATGCGCCGAGGGCGACGCGCACGGCCTCGAGATCGGCCACGTCTCCATCGAACGTTGCCGCCGTGGTATCCGTCAACTCATGCGACCGCCCACGATGACGCGGATCGTAAAAGATGACGGTGTGTCGTTGGCTGAGCTGTATGAGTCCCGGCTCGAGCCAGCTGCCGAGTGGGACGAGCACCGTATCGGCGCCACTCCCGACCATGTGGACATACAGGTTCCCCGCGCCGCCGCTGATCGTGCCTTCGGTTGGCCGCGACACCGGGTTCGGGCGCACTGTTGCAACGGGGGCAGCGACAGGCGGCGCTTCAGGACGAGGAGCTGGCGACGGGAGCGGAGCAATGCGAGCGCACCCAAGGAGCAGAGAAACAATCAGGAGGACGGGAGCCGCAATCGTTCGTCTCCCGTCCCCGGTCTCCCGTCTCACTTCTTGGGTTCCACCATGTCCTCGAAGCGCATCCATTGCTTATAGAAGTACAGGTCGACCAGCCCGGTTGGTCCACTGCGGTTCTTCAGGATCGTCAATTCCGTCGCACCTTCGATGTGGGGGCTCGGCGCGTACAGCTCCTCCCGGAACAGGCCTAACACGACGTCCGCATGGTGACGAAGCGCACCGAGTCCGCCAAGGTCGCGCAGCGTGGGTCGCGGGTCGGCCCGGCCGTTGGGCGACTCGCGCAGGCCCGACACGGCCACGATCACCGTTGAACGCCGAAGTGCGAGCTCCTTGAGCCGTCTAGCCGCGTCAGCAACTTCCTCCTCGACCGGCAGCACGCCGCGCGTCAACGCCTGGATCGGGTCGACCACGGTCAGGTCGATGCCGAGGTTCTGCGCCAGGAAATCCGAAACGCCCTCCACGCCGGCGTCGCGGAGATCCTCGACGAGTGGCGGCCGACGTCGGAGTGCGATCGCCGCGGCAGCCACCCCACTGTGGGCCACGTCGTCCAGACCGCCCCGGCGCAGGTCATCGACGCGCACCCGGCCCTCGATCGCCAGGGCGCGCTCCATGACGCGCGCCGCCCCCATCTCGCTGGTGAGGTACACCGCGGCCTGGCCCGCCGCGGTGGACCGCATGGTCATGGCGAGTGAAAGCGCGGATTTGCCGACGCCGACGTCGCCGGCGAGCACGACGAGGTCACCGCGCCGCAACCCGCCGCCTAACAACGAATCCAGACTCGGGAACCCAGTCGTAACCGGGGCGCCCGATGCCTCACCGGCGAGCGCGCTCGGGACCAGGTCGGCTTCCGTCGATCGTTGAGGCTTGTCCTTCCCCGAAGGTTCGGCTGACCGTCGTGCCGGCGTCACGATGTGCCGACCATCACGCTGACGCGGCGCAATTCAGCGCGCGCGGCAAGGTCGGTGCCGGGCGTGATAAGTGTCACGACTCCCTCCCAGGCCTGCGCCAGTGCATCCCGTTCCGACCCAGCACTCGCGTCGATGGCCCGGGCGATCGTCAGGCGTGACGATGTCGGCAGCGCGAGTGCGGAGAGCCAGGCGCGAGCGCCGTTGGCGCGCGATCGTCGAAGCGATTCGGGAAGCGGGTGGGCGCCGGCCGCGCCCTCCACCATGCGCGCCGCCTGCATCGCGGCCAGGAGCAGTTCGCGCGGCCCGCCCAGCGCCGCGCGAGCCGCCAGTCCAGCGAGCGACCGCAGCGGGAAGCCGGGTGCGGCCAGCGCAAATGGTGGCGCTGGCGCGGATGACGTCATCTGTGAGGAGGGGGGCAGTGTAGCCACGTACAGAATGATGCTCGAGGGTCGGGAAGGAGCGAAACGTTCAATCTAGGAGGCCCGCGACACTCGGCAAACGCGGCGGGCGCAACTACATTCGAACCATGCCGCTTCCCGCGAAGCTCGGGCAGCCGCCCAGGTCGGTGTTGTGGGTTGATGACGAGGCCGAACTGCTCGAGCCGCACCGACTTTTCCTCACCGACAGGGGTTACGAGGTGGCCATGGCCACCAATGCGGACGACGCCGTGGAAATGTTGCGGCGGCGCTCGTACGACGTGCTCCTCCTCGACGAACAGATGCCGGGGAAGCGCGGACTCGACGCATACCGCGAAGTTCGCGAGATCGCGCCGCTGCTGCCGGTGGTCATGGTCACCAAGAGCGAAAACGACGCGACGCTGCGCGAGGCGTTAGGCGCCGAAGTCAGCGATTACCTGGTGAAGCCGGTGAATCCGCGGCAGGTCCTGTCGGTGGTGACCAAACTCCTCGACGGACCGAACCTGAGGCGCCAGGCGGTGGCGCGGGCGTTTGTCGAGCGGTTCCGCGCACTCGAACTGGAACGGGGCCGCGTACTCGACTGGCGTGGCTGGATCGATCGCTATGATGAGCTGGTGCGCTGGGACCTCGACCTGATCGAAGCCGGGGAGCGCGGGTTGCACGAGTCGCTGCGCGGGCTTCTCCCGGACATGCACCGCGAGTTCGCGTCGTTCATGCAGCATCAATATCCGGCGTGGCTCGAGCGACTGGAGGGTGACCGCCCGCCGCTGTCCATCGATGTGGTGGGTGAGTTCGTGCTCCCGGTGTTGCGCACCAATCCGTCAGTCATCCTCGTGGTCGTCGACTGCCTGCGCCTGGACCAGTGGCGTGTGCTCGAACCGGTCATCGCGCCGTTGTTCGACGTCGAGACCACGCACTATTTCGCCGTGTTGCCGACGGCGACGCCGTACGCGCGCAATTCGCTCTTCAGCGGACTGTTCCCCGGCGAGATCGCGGCGCGCTTCCCCGACTGGTGGGGTGAACGGGACGACGAGACGCTGAACGCCCACGAACGCGACCTGCTGCAGGCGCAGTTGCGTGAGCTCAAGGTTTCGGCGTCGGTGCGATACGACAAGATCTCGTCGCCGTCCGACTCCGACGAACTCGAGCGCCGACTGTCGACGGCCATCGGGCATGAAGGCGTCTCCGCGTTCGTGTTCAACTTTGTCGACCTCCTCACACACGGACGCAGCGAAAGCGCGATCCTCTACGAGGTGGCGCGCGATGAAATCGCGCTGCGGCAGCTGACGCTCCAGTGGTTCCAGCGGTCGGCGTTCCTGGCGCTGCTGCGTGAAGCGGCCCGACGCAAGATCACCGTGGTCGTCACCAGCGATCACGGGTCGATCCACTGCACCACGCCGGCGACGGTGTTCGCCAAGCGCGACGCCACCGCAAACCTCCGCTACAAGTTCGGCGAGGACCTGCGGGCGGAACGGGCGGAACAAGGTTTGCTGTTTCCTAACGCGGATCGCTTGCGCCTGCCGCGGCGTGGGCTCGGCGCGAACACGCTGCTCGCAGTTGGCGACACGTTTTTCGTCTACCCGACGAAGCTGCGCGAGTACCAGAGCCGGTACCGGGGATCGTTCCTCCATGGTGGCGTGACGCCGGAGGAAGTGATCGTTCCACTCGCCCTGCTAACTCCGAAATGACGGGCGACGGGGGACGGGCGACGGGTGAGAGCGCTTCGGCCCGGCGCTCGTTGTATTCGAGGCTCCTGGAGTTTCTCCGGCCCCACTGGTGGCGCATGGCGGGCACGATCGCCTGCAACCTCGTGGCGGCGGTCCTCGACGTCTTCACCATTACGCTGCTCATCCCGTTCCTGAACGCGCTGTTCAACCAGCCGCAGGCAGGACTGATCACCCAGATCCAGCAACGGATCGTTGGTGCGTTCCTCGATCCGTCCGACCGGATGGGATCACTCCGGAACATCCTGGTCCTGATCATGATCGCGGTGGTCGTGAAGAACCTGCTCATCTGGGTGAGCAGCCAGTTAGGCGCTTCACTGCAGGAGTATGTCACCCGCGACCTGCGTAACGCGGTGTATGGTCACCTCCAGCGTCTCCCGCTGCCGTTCTTCACGCGAACGAAAACCGGACAGCTCCTGGCTCGCGTGCTCAACGATACGCAGCAGACCAAGGCCGTCATCACGGAATCGGTGACGCGCTCGATCCAGAGCGCGGCGATGGTGATCACGAGCATCGTCACGCTGTTTGCGATTTCCTGGCGCTTGGCCCTGCTGACGCTGGTCGTGGCGCCGCTGCTCATCGGCCTCCTCCAGCCCGTATTGCGATCGCTACGACGCGGCCATCGAAAGCTGTCGGGTCAGTTCGGCGACATGACCGCGGTCGTGCAGGAGGCGGTGAGTGGCATTCGCCTGGTGAAATCATTCGCGGGCGAGGAGTACGAGGACGGTCGCTTCCGCGCCGCCAGCAACACATATGCTCGCGGCATGATGCGTGTGACGCGCCTGGCACAGCTGGCCATTCCGATCACCGAAACCGTTGGCACCGGCGTGGCGGTGATTGTCCTCTGGTTCGGCGCGCGCGAGGTGCTGGTCGGCGGCTCGATCGACGGCACCACACTGATCGCGTTCCTGGCGATCACGTTGCGGATCCTCCAGCCGCTCAAGCAGCTCTCGCAGGTTCCAACCGTCGCGGCGCAGTCGCTGGCGGCGGCCGAACGTGTGTTCGAAATCCTCGACGCCGAATCGGAATACGAGCGCGATCGCGGAACCCGTACCGTTGCGGCGCTGAACCAGGCGATCGAGTTCGACCACGTGACCTTCGCGTACGAGCAGTCGCCCGTCCTCGACGACGTCACGTTCACGGCGCGTCGCGGCGACGTCACCGCAATCGTCGGCGCGAGCGGAGCGGGGAAGACGACGCTGGTCGACTTGATCCCAAGGTTTTACGAACCCACGCGCGGCGCGGTGCGCATCGACGGCATCGACGCGCGTGAGATCACGTTGCGATCGCTGCGCTCCCTGACCGGCATCGTCAGCCAGGACACCGTGGTGTTCAATGACACCGTGCGGAACAACCTCGCCTATGGCATGGCGGGCCGGTTCACCGACGAGCAGGTTATCGCCGCGGCGCGCGCGGCCAACGCGCACGAGTTCATCAGTCAGTTGCCGGACGGCTACAACACGATACTCGGCGAACGCGGCACCCGGCTTTCCGGTGGGCAACGCCAGCGCATTGCGATAGCCCGGGCGCTGCTGGTTGACCCGCCGATCCTGATCCTCGACGAAGCGACGTCCGCTCTCGACACGGAATCGGAGCGCCTGGTGCAGGAGGCGATTGATCGGCTGCTGCGGGGACGGACAGTTTTCGTAATTGCCCACCGGTTGTCGACCATTGCGCATGCCACGCAGATCCTGGTCCTCGACCAGGGGCGCCTGGTGGAGCGCGGTACCCACGAGGACCTGCTGGCGCGGCGCGGTACGTACCACCGGCTGCACGCCCTCCAGTTCCCCCGCGGTGGGGAAGCGGCGTGACCGCGGGGGAGTCGGATGGCAGGCCCGTTCCCGTCTCGGTGGTGATCGCGGCGCATAACGAGGCGGACCAGATCGAAGCGTGCGTCCGGAGCGTTTCCTGGGCTGCGGAAGTACTCGTGGTGGAGAACGACTCGACCGATGAGACGATCGCCCGCGCTCAGGCTGCCGGCGCCACGGTATTCAGCCATGACTTCCGGTCCATCGGGGCGCAGAGGAATGTCGCGATCGAGCGGGCATCGTTCGGCTGGGTGCTCGTTCTCGACGCCGACGAACGCGCCACTCCGGCGTTAGGCGAGGAAATTGCGCGCCGGACTGCCTCGACAACCGAGGCCTACCGCATCCGGCGCCGAAACTGGTTCCTCGGCCGCGAGATCCTCCACAGCGGCTGGAGCCACGACCGTCCGGTGCGCTTCTTTCGGAGCCACCTGCGCTACGACGAGCGACCGGTCCACGAACACGTGATCACGAGCGCGGCGCCGGCCGAGATCGACGAGCCAATCCTGCACCAGCCGTACGCGGATCTGGGAGAGTACTTCGAAAAACTCGGCCGCTATAGCCGCGACTGGGCGGCGCAGAATCACGCGCGCGGCAGGCGCGTCTGGTTGCTCACGCTCCTCGTCCGGCCGCAAGCGCGATTCCTCTCAACGCTGGTGCTGCGCGGCGGCTGGCGCGACGGCTGGCAGGGCGTACTCATCTCGGCGCTGGCCGCGGTGAGCGTTGCGTCCAAATACGCTCACCTCTGGGCGCTGCAGCACAATCGGGACGGACAAGTCCGGGTCGGGTCGGGAGAATCGTGGCCGTCGTGAAGCCGCGGCTCGTCCACTGGATCCAGTACGCCGCGGGTCGCGCGGTGCTGGCAGTGTTGTCCCTGGTTCCGTTCCGCGCCGCGCGAAAGGTTGGCCGAAGGCTTGGTTATCTCGGATACTCCCCGTTCGGCATCAGGCGCAACGTCGTGGAACGCCAGATCGCCGCCGCGCTGCCTGACGCGAACGCGGCTGAAGTCGATTCGCTGGTGCGTGACGCGTACGGTCATTTCGGGGAAGTGCTGATCGAGACCGCGTTGCTCCCACAACTCGGGCGCCACGGTGTGCTCGACCTGTTCGAGAGCGCTGAAGGCTTCGAGGGCATTCAGGAGGCGCACACGGCCGGGAAGGGAATCATCCTGATCACCGGACATTTCGGGAACTGGGAACTCGCCGGCGCCTACGTGGCGGCCCGCGGGGTGCCGATTGAATGCATCGTCAGGCGGCTGAACAACCCGCTGTTCGACACCTACGTCACGCGAACGCGCGAGGGCGCGGGCATGATTGTCGTCCACGACCACGATGCCGTCCGGCGCACGCCGCGCGCGTTCAAGGCGGGTCACGCCGTCGCCTTTGTGGCCGACCAGGGCGTACTTGGCCTGGCGTCGACGTTCGTCCCGTTTTTCGGCCGGCCGGCCAAGACGCCGCGTGGCCCTGCCGTGTTTGCGATGCGTTTCAAGTTGCCGACGTTTTTTGTCGCGGCGGTGCGCGAACCGAGCGGCAAGTATCGGTGTGTGGTGACTCCAGTGGAGATTCTCGACACCGGTAATCGCGAGGAGGATGTCGACCGCGTCGTGGCCCAATACACCGGCATACTGGAGTCGTGGGTCCGGCGGTATCCGGGTCAGTACTTCTGGCACCACCGGCGATGGAAGCGTCAGCCTCCCGACACGCCTGACGAGCTCCGCGATCCGGTGTTGCACCCCCCAGGCCCCAGGCCCCATGCCCCAGGCCCGCCGGCCATGACCACCGATGCCGGCCGATGATCGATCTCAACGAACTCCGTCGAACAGAGTTTCCGTGGACGAGCAGCGGCGTGTTGTACCTCAACCACGCCAGCACCGGTCCATTGCCCGCGCGCACCGTCAGGGAACTGAACGAATGGGATGCCGCGCGCGCTGAGCCGTGGCGGAATACGGCGAAGGAGCAGTTCGGTGTGCTGGCGCGATCACGGGAACTATGCGCGCGCATGATCGGCGCTGTGCCTGACGAGATCGCGATGATGGTGAACACGACGTACGGGATCAACGTGGCCGCGTCCTCGATCCCGCTGAAGCCGGGAGACATCATCATCACGCCGGACCGTGAGTTTCCCGCCAACGTGTATCCGTGGATGGCCCTGGCGGAGCGGCGCGGGCTGACTTACCGCCGCGTGGCGTGCATCAGCGGCCTGGCCGACGAGGATTCGCTGATTCGCGCGCTCGATGAGCCTGATGTCAGGATCCTCTCCGTGTCGTGGGTGTCGTTCGAAACGGGCCTCAAGCTCGACCTCGCCCGCCTCGGTGCCGCCTGTCGTGAACGCGGCATCTACTTCGTCGTCGATGCGATACAAGGGGTTGGCGCGGCGTCGATAGACGTCCGCGCCTGTCACATAGACTTCCTGGCTTGCGGTGGCCAGAAGTGGCTCCTCTCACCGTGGGGCACCGGATTCCTGTACGTGCGTCGTGAACTGATCCCTGAGTTGGTGCCGCACACGGTGAGTTGGATGGCGGTGAAGAACTCCGAGGACTTCACACAGCTCTGTAACTACGAACTGAACTGGTTCGACAACGCGCGCCGCTTCGAGATGATTACGCTACCGTACCAGGAATTCGCGGGATTGAACGCCTCGCTGGAGCTGTTCGAGTCCGTCGGCTGGGAAACGGTCCACGCCCTTGTCGCAGAACGCGCCGACGAGATTGTCAGGTGGGCTGAGGGACGCAGGGATGTTGCGCTGGTGACGCCGGCCGATCCGGCACGCCGAGCTGGCGTCGTCGCGCTGCGACCGGCCGATCCCGTGACGACGTCGGCGCGCCTGAACACGGCGCGCGTGCCGCATTCGCTTCGCGAGGGCATGATCCGACTCGCCCCGCATTTCTATACGTCGCCTGACGAGATCGAGCGCGCGCTCGCGCTTCTGACCTGAGGCCGGAGAGTCAGGGCGCGCTGCGGCGCGCCGCCTGCAGCGTGGACTCGTCGAGGCCGAGGCGGCGCAGGACTGCACGGAAGCGAGCGGTGGACCGTATGGGATCATACCCGCGCCACCAGAGCGGGAAGAATGAGGCCATCGGTTCCTGTCGCTCGAGACCTGTTTCCAGCGCGGCCAACGCGCGCGTGGTATCGCCCACCGCCAGCGCCGCGAACGCCATGTTCACCTGGTCGAGCCATAATATGCCGCCGCGTGCCTCGATCACCCGAATAGCCTCTCGCGCCGGCTCGAGTGAGTCGGCCGCGCCAAAGATCCATGCCGCCACGCCCTGGTTGAAGGTGGTCCGGGGGGTCCACTCGGTGATACGACGCGCCTCGTTGATCCGTCCGGTTTCGATGGCGGTCAATGCGGTGAAGTTCTGCACCACTGCCGCGAGCGAGTCGAGTTCCCATCCTCGCGTGGCTTCGGCAATCGCGCGGTCCATGGTTGGCGGTCGCGCCAGGGCGAAGCCGAGCCAGCAGGCGAATGTGGCCTGGTACGGTTCGAGGCTCTTGGCGCGCTCGAACTCGTCAATCGACTCCTGGATCCGGCCGCGATAGATCAACGCCCTGCCTAAGTGAAAATGCGCGGCGGCGTTGTTCGGTTCCAGCGCAATGGCGTGACGAAGCTCAGCGTCGCTCCGCTCGAACTCGTTGATCGCCATGTGCAAGATCCCGAGCGCAACTCGCGCCTCAGCGAGCGTGCTGTCGATGTCAAGGGCGCGTTCCGCGTTGGTCTTGGCACGTGACACCCGGTCGGCTATGCGCTCGCTGGAGAAGTAGCTCAGCAGCGCCAGAGTACTCCCCAGGCCCGCATACGCTCGGCCGAAATTTGGATCGACCTTGATCGAGGCTTCGAACGAGCGCGCCGCGCCTTCGAGTCCGGGTCGCCGGCGGTTCAGGTAGTAGTTGCCCTTGAGATAAAGATCGTACGCCTCGTTGTTGGTCGTGCCGCGCTTCGCCGCTGCGGTCGGCATCACGCTTCCCGGCGGTCCAAGGCGGTCAGCCAGCGCGGTGGTAATAGCTGTCGTCAGGCTGTCCTGCAACGCGAGAACGTCGTCGGCCGGTCGGGTGTACCTCTCGGACCAGATCTCAATGCCATCCGCCGTACCTGTGAGCTGCGCCGAGAGCCGCACTTGCTGGCCGGTGCGTCGCACAGTGCCTGACAGCAGGTAGCGGACGCCGAGATCGGCGCCCACCTGGCGCATGTCGATGTCTCGCCGCCCCTTGTAGCGATAGGCGGCCGAGCGGGCGGCGACGCGCAGTCCGGGCAGGCGGCCTAACGCGGTGGCCAGTTCGTCGGTCATGCCATCGGCGAAGTACTCCTGCGCCGTGTCGCCACCGATGTTCTCGAACGGAAGCACCGCGACCGACGGAACGCCGGAGTCCGCGACCGGTGGCGGGCTGTCCCCGCCTCGCAGTCGGGGCAGAAGGAACACAACCGCCGCGGTGATCGCCAACGCGCCCGCAACCGCGGCGAGACGCTTCGATGTCGCCGAGCGCGCCTTTGGAGCGCTTCCGGGCGTCGCCACCGCGTCGAGCACCGCGAGCAACTCGGCGGCGGACTGTGGACGTCGATCGGGATCCTTGTTGAGGCACGACATCACGAGCGCAGCAATCGCATGCGGCACCGCTGTGTTGTGTGCGGTAATGGCCGGCGGTTGCTCAGTCAGGTGCGCGGCCAGCAGCGCCTGACGCGTCGTGTGAGACGCGAACGGATGCCGCGTTGCCAGTAGCTCCCACGCCACGACGCCCCAAGCGTAGATGTCGGCGCGATGATCGACGTTGTCTCCGGCGATCTGCTCCGGCGCCATGTACCCGGGCGTCCCCAGTGAAGAGCCCGGGCTTGTGAGTCCGGTCGCCGTCGCTGTCGTAGCGCGCGCGGCGTCCATGGCTTTCGCGATTCCGAAGTCGGAGACCACCGCGGTCCCACCCGACAACAGGATGTTGTCCGGCTTGATGTCGCGGTGGACAATGCCGGCCGCGTGCGCATAAGCCAGCGCTCTCGCAACGTCTTTCAGGATCGAGATTGCTTCTGCGAGGGGAACGGCAGAACCACTGGCGACGCGCGCCCGCAATGAACTGCCGTCCACCAATGGCATCGTGTAATACGAGAGCCCACCGGCTACGCCTGCCGACAACAGCGGAACGATGTTCGCCTGCTGCAGCGAGGCCGCGAGCCGCACCTCCCGCGCGAAGCGGTCCGCCGAGAGCTCGGCGACCAGCTCCGGCTGCAGGACCTTGATCGCAACCCGCCGTCCGAGCGACGCCTCGACCGCGGCAAAGACGATCGCCATCCCACCCGCACCAATCTCCCGGTCGATGCGATACGCCGAACCCAGGGCGCTCTGCAGCTGCTCTTGCAGGGTCAAGCCAACTCCACCAGGGCGATTTCCCGCGCTCCTTTGCGGATCAGGTAGAACGCCCCGCCAATGGCCTCCGTGACTCCGACAAACTGTTCCTCAGCGCCTAACCGACGACCGTTGACCGTGACCGCCCCCTGCTGGAGCTGACGTCGCGCGTCGCCCTTCGACTTCACCAATCCTGTTTCGACCAGCATGTCGAGGACCGAAGCCTGACCATCCTGACCTGCACCTGACGACCCGTCTCGCACCAGCATCAGCCGGTGGAACGGGATCTCGTCGCGCAGCACTTCCAACGCACTCGCGCCGAGTGCGCGCGGGTCAGCCTTGCGATCGAAGATCAGGCGTGAGACATCGCGAGCCATCTTGGCCGCGTCGTCTCCGTGAACGCGCGCCGTGACGTCGAACGCCAGCGCCGCCTGTGCTTCACGCGATTCCGGACGCTCAGCTACGGCTCGCTCCAGCGACTCGATTTCGTCGCGCTCCATGAGCGTGAAGAAGCGGAGGTAGCGCGAGGCGTCGCGATCGTCCGCGTTGATCCAGAATTGGTAGAACCGGTACGGCGAGGTACGCGCCGGATCGAGCCAGACGTTCCCGGACTTGTCCGTTCCCGCCTCCGACTTTCCGAACTTGGTCCCATCGGTGCGCGTGACGAGCGGGAACGTGACGCCGTGCACGGAATTGCCCGTGGTGCGCCTGACGAGTTCGCAGCCGGCGGTGATGTTCCCCCACTGGTCGCTTCCCCCGACCTGCAGCGACACGCCGAAGCGCCGGTGCAGCTCGAGGAAGTCGTACGCCTGCAGCAGCATGTATGCGAATTCCGTGAAGGAAATCCCTTCTTCCATCCGCGACTTCACCGACTCCTTCGCCAGCATGTAGTTGATGCCGAAGTGCTTTCCGACGTCGCGCAGGAATTCGACCGCGCCCAGTGGTACGAGCCAGTCGGCGTTATTGCGGAGCGTCGCCGCGCTCGGGCCGGAAAAGTCGAGGAACCGTTCCAGCTGCCGGCGAATGCCCATCGCATTCGCTTCGATGACCGACGTGTCGGCGAGCGGGCGTTCGGCGGAGCGCCCACTCGGGTCTCCGATGAGCCCTGTCCCTCCACCCACCAGCGCGACCGGCTTGTGACCGGCGCGTTGCAAGTGCACGAGCCCCATGATCGGGACGAGACTGCCGACGTGCAGGCTGTCTGCGGTGGGATCGAAGCCGCAGTAGCCCGAGACCTGGCCGGCCAAAAGCGCCTCTGCAGCCGTCTCCGTGTGCTGGCTGAGTAAACCGCGCCAAGCGAGCTCGTCGAGAAATGGTCTGGATGCCATATCCAAAGCTAGGATATCGGAGTGGTCATAGGGGAGAGACACTGCGACGGTATCCGCGTCTCCCATCGCCCCAGGCATATCCACTAGGTTCAGATCAAAGACTGGATAACGATGACCGAAAAGAAGCCACTGAAATCAAGGATATCGGGGGGCGTTTCCAGAATATCGGGGGGCGTTTCGAGAATATCCGGGCGCGTCGTCGCCATCGCGAAGGAGAACCCGCGCGCAACGCGCTGGACCGGTTTTGTCACCACCGCCGTAGTGTCGTTCGTGTTGGGATTTGGATGGGCGGCGTGGTCGCTGGTCTGTCGAGGAAACCGCTGTCCCTCCATCGAAGTCCTCGAGCGATATCAACCGCGCCAGACCTCGAGACTTTACGCGATCGACGGCCGCTTCGTGGCCGAACTCGGTCTGGAACGCCGAACGCTCGCGCCCCTGGACGAGATTCCCAAAGTCGTCCAAGACGCGTTTGTCGTCACGGAAGACAAGCGGTTCTACAGCCACCGGGGCATCGACTGGTTGCGCGTCCCCAGCGCGGCGTGGAAGAACTTTCGCGCTGGCTCCTTCGTCGAAGGATTTTCGACGATCACGATGCAACTGGCGCGCAACATCTTTCCCACCAAGCTCACGCGCGAGAAGTCGCCGATCCGCAAGTTCAAGGAGATCCGGATCGCGCGGCAGATCGAGCGTCGATACTCGAAGGAAAAAATCCTCGAGCTGTACCTGAACCAGATCAACCTCGGCTCCGGCGCTCACGGCGTCGAAACGGCCTCGCAGCGCTACTTCGGCAAGAAGGTTCGTTACCTGAATCTCGCCGAAGCCGCGACGCTCGCCGCAATTCCAAAGGCGCCGACTCGCTATAACCCGCGGCGTTTTCCCGCTCGCTCAGTGCAGCGCCGGAACACGATCATCGAATTGATGCGTCGTGACGGTGTTGTGCCGAACACGCAGGCGAGCCTGGCCAAGGCATATCCGCTGGCGCTGGCCCGTCGCGAGGAGTCGGGTGAAATCGCGCCGTATTTCGCGGAATGGGTTCGGCAGACGCTGCACGAGCGCTTCGGCGACCGGCTCTACGAACAGGGCCTGAAGGTCTACACGACGCTCGATCTCGACATGCAGGCGGCGGCGGAGCGCGCCGTGGAAGGCCAGCTCCGTGCGATCGAAGGCGGCGGGTTTGGCAACTTCAAACACCTGACGTATGAGCAATACGTCGCGCGCGGCGATCGCGATCAGGGCAGTGGCGCCGAGTCGCCGTACCTGCAGGCCGCGTTCGTCGCGATCGATCCCCGAGACGGGAGCGTGCGGGCGATGGTGGGTGGCCGAGATTACGGCGATTCTCAGTTCAATCGCGCCACGCAGGCCATGCGGCAGCCGGGATCGACGTTCAAGCCCATCGTTTACGCCACGGCGATAACACATGGCCGCTCGCCGTCGACCATCATCGATGACGCGCCCATCAGCCTTCCGCAGCTGGATGGCACGGACTGGACGCCCGAGAACTACGACCTGAAGTTCCTCGGCCCCATGACGATGCGGCGCGGGTTGTATGACTCGCGCAACCTCATCGCGATCCGGCTCGGCATGGACGTGGGTGAAGACAACGTCGTGGACATGGCGCGGCGCTTCGGCCTGACGACACCCATTCCGCCTTACCCGTCGATTCACATCGGGTCGGCCGAGGTGTATCCGCTCGAGCTGATCAGCGGCTACACGACCTTCGCCAACCTCGGCACCCGCACGTCGCCTAACGCCATCCTCCGCGTCGAGGACCAGGAAGGCAACGTGTTGTGGCAGACGAAGTCCGACTCGGTCCCGGTGATGACGTCGGCCGAAGCCTGGATCATGGTGAACATGCTGAAGGACGTCGTGCTCAAAGGCACGGCCGTCGGACGCGTCTGGAATGCCGGGTTCCGTGTGCCCTCCGCCGGAAAAACCGGAACGACCAACGACGGCGCCGACGTGTGGTATGTCGGCTTCACGGCTAACCTGGTGGCGGGCATCTGGGTCGGCTTCGACAAGCCGAAGAAGATCATGGCTGATGCCCAGGGTGGTCGGCTCGCCGCACCGGCGTATACCAACTTCATGATCGAGGTCTATCGACGAAAGCCGGAACCACCGGACTGGCCGCGGCCGTCACTGGTCATTCCGCGAAGCGTGGATTCGCTGACCGGATTGCTGGCGACGCCGGCGTGTTACGCGACCGCCTACACCGAATACTTCCTGCCGGGCACTGAACCGAAAGGCACCTGCATGGGAAGCGGGGGGCCGTCTCCCGGGAACGCCGCGTTCTGGATGAATCGGTTCGCTCCCAAGCCAAAACACGGGGACTCGACCTGGACGCGATAGAATCAAAGGGGTTCTGACCCCTTTGCCTGACGAATGATCGTCTACAAGTCGCGGTGGGTGCTTCCGATTTCGCACCCTTCGTTCGAGCACGGCGCGGTCGCCGTCGATAGCGGCCGGATCGCGTTCGTGGGCTCCGCGAGCGACGCGCCAGCCGGTGAGAGCGTGGATCTGGGTGACTGCGCGCTCATGCCCGGGCTGGTGAACACGCATTCTCACCTCGAGCTCACCGCGATGCGGGGCTGGCTCGAGGATCTCCCGTTCCGGAAGTGGATCATCCGCCTGACGAAGGCGCGTGAGCAGGTCCTCACGCGTGAACGACTGCTCGCGTCGGCGCGCTGCGGTATCGCCGAGGGACTGTTGGCCGGCATAACGACGTACGCCGACACCAGCGAGTCCGGCGTGGTTCATGAAGCCATGCGCGACATGCGCGTGCGCGGCGTGATGTTCCTCGAGGTGTTCGGTCCGCAGGCCGCACAATCGCGAACGGCCCTGGCGGCGCTCGCCGAACGTGTGGCGCCGCTCCGCGCAGCGGATACGACGCTCGTGCGCACGGGGATTTCACCCCACGCGCCGTATTCGGTGAGCAACGAGCTTTTTTCCGGCGCGGCGCACATGGCCATCGCGGATCAGCTGCCCATCGCGGTACACGCGGCCGAGAGCAGTGCCGAACAGCAACTGGTGGCGGAAGCACAGGGTGATTTTGCGGATGCGCTGCGCGCGCGAGGCATCGAGGTGACGCCCCGTGCAACGTCGACCATCAGCTTGCTTGATCGCATTGGCGTCCTCCGCGCCCGGCCGCTCCTGATTCATTGCGTGCGCGCCGACGGTGATGACGTGAAGAAAATGGCTGACAACGGATGCAGCGTGGCGCATTGTCCGGCATCGAACGCGAAACTCGGGCACGGGATCGCCGACCTCGCCGGCTTTCTCGACGCGCAGGTCGCGGTAGGTCTCGGCTCCGACTCGGTGGCGAGCAACAACCGGATGGACATGCTCGATGAGGCAAGGCTGGCTGTATTGTTAGGTCGGGCGACGTCGCGCCGCTGGGACGTCTTCCCGGCAACCCTTGGGCTGGAACTCGGCACGCGCGGCGGTGCGAACGCGATTGGCCTGGCGGACGCCGTGGGCACGCTCGAAGTGGGGAAATCGGCTGATCTGGCCGCGTTCCCCATGTCTGGGCTGCATATCCAGCCCGTTCACGATCCGGAGTCGGCACTGCTTTTTGCGACGTCGGGGCGGGGTGCGACGATGGTGATGGTGGCCGGCGAGGAACTGGTGCGAAACGGGACGCTCGTCCACGCGATTGACGACGATGTCGCTGCCATGCGCGGGGCGGCGGCGGCTCTGCGGCCGTTCGCCGGTGGTGCGTAGTCGCTGGCCCGGCACCTGTCGCCTGAAGTAATTTTCTGGAGCCACTCGGCACCTACCGCTAACGGGAGATCGGCGATGCAAGACCGCGCCTCGGGAACACAGGACCGCGCCTCGGGCAAGACGGCGAAGATCTGGCGTGACGGCGCCCTCGTGAACTGGGAAGACGCGAACATCCACGTGATCTCACACGTGGTGCACTACGGATCGAGTGTCTTCGAGGGCATTCGCTCCTACGACACGCCGAACGGCGGTGCGGTCTTCCGGCTCCGCGATCACATGCGCCGGTTGCACGACTCCTGCCGCATTTATCGCATGCCGATGGCGTATTCGGTCGATGACCTCGTGCAGGCGACCGTCGACACGATCGCGGCCAACGAGATGACCGCGTCGTACATCCGGCCGGTTGCGGTGCGCACCGGCGAACAGATGGGTTTCTATCCGATCGGCGTGCCGGTCGAGACGTTCATCATCTGCTGGAAGTGGGACACGTACCTGGGTCATCAGGCGTATGAGGAGGGCGCGGACGCCTGCGTCTCGAGCTGGCGTCGTGCCGCCCCCGATACGTATCCCACCATGGCCAAGGCGGCGGGGAACTACCTGAACTCGCAGCTCTCGAAGATCGAGGCGCGCCAGGATGGTTACCACGAGGCGATCACGCTCGACGTGTTCGGGCATGTGTCCGAAGGCAGTGGTGAAAACCTGTTCCTCGTTCGTGACAATGTCCTCTACACGTCACCCATCGCGGCCGGTATCCTGCACGGCATAACGAGGGACACGGTGATCCGGCTGGCGCGCGACCTCGAATACGAGGTGCGCGAGATGACCATCCCGCGCGAGATGTTGTACATGGCCGACGAGGTCTTTTTCTGCGGGACCGCAGTGGAGATCACGCCGGTACGGACGGTTGATCGGGTTCCGGTTGGGGCGGGGAAGCCCGGTCCCATCACCCGGTCGCTGCAGAACGAGTTCATGGCGATTGCGAAAGGAAAGGTTCCCGACCGGCATGGCTGGTTAACGCCCGTGCCGGTGGCAGCTTCGGTTCGATAGCACACGAAGCTGAGCGACGGGCCAAGTCCAATCGCGCCTTACGCTTTGCGCCAGGCGCTGCTCTTGTTTAGCTTGCCTAGCGATACCGATCGGCGCCCGGGGTGATCCCCGCCGGCTCATTTCGGGCGCGAGTGTGACATTGCGAGTTGTGAGTTGTGAGTAGCGAGGGGCTCCGCCTCCAGCGCTGCCCTCCGATCTCGCAATTCGCAGCTCGCAACTCGCAAATGGAGGGCAATGTGGTCGTTGGGTGTCTGGCGCTGAACTCCTCGTTCGAGCCACTGACGATGGTGCCGCTGAAGCGCGCACTGCGTCTCGTGATCGACGGCAAGGCAGAAATTGTCGAAGCCGATGCGGGCCGGCCGGTCCGATCGGAGCGATTGGCGCTGCCGCGTCCCGCCGTCATCCGCCTGACGAAGTTCATCCACGTGCCCCGCCGGTTCCGCCGCCAGGTGACGAACACGTTCCTCTTTGCGCGCGACGGCTATCGGTGTCAGTTCTGCGGCCGGTCCATCGCCGAACTGCGGCCGAGGGAATCGCTCACCCGCGATCATCTCGTGCCGCTGTCACGCGGCGGGACGAACATCTGGACGAACGTGGTCACGGCCTGCAGCCCCTGCAACACGCGTAAGGGGAACCGGCTCCCATCCGAAATCGGGATGCATCCGATTTCGAATCCGATCGAGCCGCACTTCGTGCACCTCAGTTGGGCGGTTCGCCGCCTGACGCCGATCCAGGCGCGGTACATCCGGATGTTCTACGGCGCCGGCGTGTTGCACCAGCTCGAGGGGTTGGAGCATCGCCGCCCGCGCGTCCGTGGTGCGTGATCACGCGGAAAGCCAACCCAGAACGCCGTTCAAACGGCGTGGTTGGTAACTCAAGACGCCGTTCAAACCGCGAAGTTGTTAACCCAAGACGACGTTCAAACGACGCCGTTGGTACAAACGCAGAACGCCGTTCAAACGCGTAGTTTGTAACTCAAGACGCCGTTCAAACGGCGCCGTTGGTATAAACGCAGAACACCGTTCAAACGGCGCCGTTTTTCCGCGCAGGACCGGCTGCTATGGCACGACAAACGTTCTCGACCGCGCCTGCAGATTCCGCCGCTCCGCGCCTAACAATCGCACAAACATCCGACGAATCCCCCTGCCTAACGCGGTCCCCGGATTCCCGTCGCCGCGAACCGCGGGTTGAAGCTGCCCGCGGAGCCAGCGTTCCACTTCATCAAGGTCGGTGAGCGACATGCTCTCGACGTCCAGCACGCCGATGTAATACTGGCGGCTGCGCTGTGCCGCCGGCTTGATCGGAACGCGCATCGGCCGCTCCACTTCCTTCACCATTTCGACGAACGAGCCGAACTGGCCCGCCGACGTGATCGCGTCACCATCTTCATCCACGCGCACCACGCGGTACCGCTTTCCGAGTGCGTCGTAATAGACGAACACATCCCATTCGGCGCGCCCGCGAAGCGCGTCGAACACTCCACCCGCCGACCAGAGCTCGACGCGAAAGTGCAGACGCGCCGGGAAACCGCTCTCGAGGAGATTCCTGGTTTCCTCGTCGGAAATCGCATCGAGGGCCTGGATCGTGGGCCCCTGCTTCGCGAGCGCTTCCGCCGCCGGCAGCGTGAACTCGAGTCGCGGTTGACGCTGGGCGGGCAGCGAACTCGCCACCAGCAGCGCCGCGAGAACTGCCGCGCGTCGCACTTAGAACCTGGGCTGGAGACGCGCGAAGAAATTGAGTGGCGTGCGCGGGTCGGTCACCGACTTCGCCAGGTACAGCCCGAGGTCATCCAGCCGCAAACCGACGCCGACGTCTGCGCGAAACGTTCGGAGCTGCGGAAAAGTTCCGGCTCCATACTGCAGGTCCCCAACGCGAGGTCCCACCAGCCACCCACGTCCCACATCCGCAAACGCGACCCACTCCGCGCTGCGCCCCCAGCCAAAGCGTCGCCGACGCCGCTCCTGGTCCAGCAGTCCGAAAAGGTTGCTCCCGATTTCGCTGCGATATTCGATCTGACCGAGTGCAAATCGCTCACACTGCGCGGGAACACCGTCCGGCGAGCGCGGTCCGCCGGGTGCGCCATCCGCGCCGGATCCGGCACACGAGAGATAATCCGTGCCGGGGAGAACCTGCCTGAAGTCATAACCGGGAAGGGTGCCGACGCTTCCCAGTGAGAACCGTCGCTGGAGCGGAAGGTCGTCCCCACTGAGCCAGCCGCCGGCGACGAGTCGCAGGTTGAGCTGTCCCTCGGCCGAGAGGCGGTTGTAGCGCCGCACGTCGAGGAACAGGCGATCGAAGGCGTTTCGGCCCCGGGGGTTGATGTCCCGGATGGCTCGTGTGGTCGGCCCGTACGCCGAGATGAGACCCACCCCGTATTCGTAGTCGGCGGTGACGAACCAGCCCGACCACGGATCCAGCTCGTCGTTCCTCGAGTCGAAGCGCGCCCCAAGACGAATGAGGTGGAATTGCCCTGCGTCGAGGACCGGGTTCGGCCGCCAATCCTGGTTGTCCCGCAGGAGTGACCAGGGATCGCGCGCGTTAGGCGTCGACCACTCTTCGTCGGTCCACGAGATCGTGGCGTCGAGGTGATTGCCGACGAATCCGGTTGCGCTGAGCGTGTTGCCGTGCCGGTTGTAGTAATCTCGGTAGTCGCGGTGAAGGAGGAACGACGCGAGCCCGACCTCCGAGTCGGACAGATGCCAGTCCTCGACCGGCGCCACGACATCGTCCATACGCCCGGCGAGCCGGATCCCGCGCTCGCCACCGAACTGCAGCTCCATCCGGAGCACGTGGCCGAGGTTCTCGCTCTTGAGCTCGAATCGGTCGGCGCTTCGCAACACGCCCATCGCGTCGGCGGTCACGCGTCCCCACGAAAAATTCATGAACGCGCGTGGGCCCAGGAGGAGCGGCAGGCCTTCAACCCGATTGTAGGTCCGCGCGGTCACGAACCGAAGTTGTCCGCGCGACCCCTCGCGTGGTGTCATCCGGCGTCGGTACCATCGCTCATCTTCGCTCTCGTCGCGCACGACCAGTCGCTGCGCGTCGGATTCGACGAGGACGTGTTCCGGATACGAGCGCGCTGTTCCTTCCACCTGACCACCACCGATAGTGGTGAACGTGCCGCCGATGACGGTGAGTGATCCAACCCGGCCGGCACCACGCACTACCACGCTGCCGTTGATGACGACGACGCGGCCGGTCACGCGACCGGCGATGGTCACCTGGCCTGAAATCACGGCGACGTCGCCGTCGATGATGTCCGACGCCGGAACCGTCAGGTCGCCCGACACGCGGCGAGTCCGTGGCGCGTTGAAGACCTGCTGCACCTCATCCGCGACGTCACGCGGCACGGCGCGAAGGTCTCTCACCTCGAGAGCCGGAGATTGTGGCTCCTGCGCGGCCGCGACGGCGGCTGCGATCAGGAGCAGTGGAATGCTGAGGCGAGTCATGGGGCGTCGCGGTTGACTAAGCGGAACATGGAAGTTGTACCGTCACCCGTCACCCGTCACCAGCAGAGACTGGGAGCCTGACCCCAATCTCAAATGACGCTCATCGTCGTGTCCCCAGCGACTCCCAGCCGCTTCATGCGCCGATACAGGTTCGGCCGGTCGGTTTTCAGTCGGCGCGCGGCCTCGGCGATGTTGCCGTTGGCCAGGGCAAGCGCGCGGGTGATCAGCAGCCGCTCGTATTCGTCTAACAGGTCGCTCAGCGACGTCTCGAGCTGATTGGCGTCGGGGAGGTCGGTGTGGCGAACGAAGGTCTCGTCGCTGACCGGAAGCACCTGCGATACTTCGCGCGGCGTGATGCGCAGACCGGGGTGCAGGATCACCAGTCGTTCGACAATGTTCGCCAGTTCGCGGATGTTGCCTGGCCATGGATGCCGCTGCAGTTGCGCGATCGCTTCCGCGGACCATTCCAGGTTCGCCCGACCCGTGCGAACGCGAAACACCGCCGCGAAGTGCGCAACAAGAGCCGGAATGTCACCGGGACGTTCCCGCAGTGGCGGGACGTCGATCGGGATGACGTTCAATCGAAACAGCAGGTCCTCGCGAAACGTCCCCTCGCGCGCCGCCTTCTGCAGTGCCTTGTTCGTGGCGGCGATGATGCGAACGTCTGTCGGTATCGGCTTGGCTCCGCCAAGTCGCTCGATTTCACGCGCCTCGATCGCGCGCAGCAACTTGGCCTGGGCTTCAGGGCCGAGATCGCCGACTTCATCCAGAAACAGGGTGCCGGTGTGCGCCAACTCGAATCGTCCGATGCGTCGCTCGGCGGCGCCGGTAAAGGCTCCGCGTTCATGACCGAACATCTCGCTCTCGACGAGGTCGCGAGGCAGCGCCGCGCAGTTCACGCGCACAAAGGGTCTGTCCCGGCGCGCACTGCCGGTGTGGATCGCCGCGGCCACGAGTTCTTTCCCGGTGCCCGACTCACCGCTGACGAGCACGCGGGAATCCGTTGGCGCCACGCGCGCGATCAGTTCACGCAAGCGATGCATCGCCGCGCTTGAACCAATCATCTCGCCTGAGAGTCCGAGTTCCGCGCGCAGAGCCTGTGTCTCACGACGGGCGCGTCGCAGCTCGAGCGCGGAGCTGATGTTCAGCAGGACAACTTCAGGGGTGAGTGGCTTCTCGAGAAAGTTGTGCGCGCCGAGTTGCGTGGCTCGAACCGCATCGCCCAATCCGGCGCGTCCACTCATCATGATGATCGGCAGGTCGGGGAGCTTCTCGCGAAGCGATTGCAGCGTTGCCATGCCGTCCATGGCGCCCGGCATCATGAGGTCCAGCAGGACAACATCGGGATCAGCCTGGACTGCTAAGGCGACTCCAGCCGCGCCGTCGGCTGCGTCACGAACCTCGAACCCCTCAGTGGTGAGAAGCGCCCCCACCATCCGCCGGATGTTCGGCTCGTCGTCGATGATGAGCGCGAGGGGCACGAGAGTCCCGACCTAGGGTCGGCGCTCGCCCACCGGGACGCGTTCCGGTTCACGTGCTCCGGAAGGCCAGGCGGGGTTTCCTCCGGGCAGTCCGCGCAGGTCGGCGATTGCCTTGGTCGTGTAGCGCTGTCCCTCAGAGACGCGCTCAACCTCGATGGCGATTGCTTCGACCGCCTGCTCGATGCGGTCCAGCCGCGGCGCGATTTCCGACGCCGATGCGGTTTCGCCACGACGATCCATGCGACGGGCAAACGCGCGCGCGAGCGGAAGGCCGACGACGATGAAACCCACCATGACAAAAAACGCGATCGACATTTCGACCGCTCCGCGCGGAATGACATTGGGGTCAAACGGCGGTTGAATCGTTATGCTCCGGCCCTCGGCGCGGGCGTCCGCGATTTCCTGCTGCACATCCTGGACGGCCTCGCGGATTGCTTCGCCCACATTTTGCCGTTGGCCTGCGTCGGCTCCGCTGAGCGCGCGATTGACGGCCTCCTCGATGCGCGCGTTGAGCTCGTTCGGATCGAAATTGCGCCGTGCGGGCGGCGCTGGCGGTGCCTGTATCGTGACTTGCTGAATCAAGTACGTCATCTGCTACCTCTCTCGGTGCCCGGGCAGGGCTTCCGGTGTGGGCAATCGTTCGGAGAGCAGTTTCGCCGTGAAGCGTTGTGATTCCGCCATGCGTTCGATCTCCAGCGCCATGGCATCCACAGCCTGCTCAATGCGATACAGGCGATCGTCAACGCCTGGGTCGCTCAGGTGCGTGCGCTGCTCCTTGGCACGCAGGCGCATCTTGGCGAGGGACAGGATCGTTGCGCTGGTGGTCCCGAAGACAATCGCGATAATCGCGACTTCGCCCGGTTCGACGATCATCACTCTCAGCCCTCGCGCCGTGACTGCGACGCGGCAGCCACGCGCTCCTGGCCACGGTCAGCCAGCAGTTTCGTCACGTACCGTTGGCCCTCGGCGATCCGCTCAACCTCGACCGCCACTGCATCGATGGCCTGTTCGATTCGCTCCAGCCGGTGGTCAGAGAACTCAGAATGCGAGGATCGAGACGCGGAGTCGCGCATCCAGAGTTTTCGAGCCTGCACGAGGACGAGCGGAATACCGAGGACCATGACGACCCCCGTGATCATGCCCGCAATTGGAATGATGATGTCTTCGTTCACTGGTGAGAATCAGGGTTCAGGCCGCCGACGGACGTTGAGTCGGGAGCACAAAGGTCACCACGGTCCCGCCACCCGGCGGACACTGGATGTCGATACTCCCATCATGCGCCAGGATCGCCTGGCGCGCGATAGCCAGTCCCAAACCGGTGCCTCCGGGCTTACTGGTGACATACGGCTCCCAGATGGTTTGGATTCGCTCCGGGGGGATTCCGGGACCGTTGTCCCTGACATGGATTTGCACCGCTTCCGCCCCGGCCATGGTGGTTCTCCCGACTCCCACTTCGATCTTTCCCCCGGGTCCGCTGGCGTCTGCCGCGTTCAGGAGCACGTTCGACAACGCCCGTTGCAACGCGTCGTGGTGCCCTCGAATCATGACCTCTTCGGGCTGAACCTTGACGTCGACAGCGATGTCCGGAGGGACCGTCGCGCGCGACGCATAACGCACCATTTCGCCGATATCGACGTCGGACAGTGGCCCTTCCTGAAGCCGGCCAAATTGCGCAAAGGCGCGGGACATCTGGTCGAGCCGACTCGTTTCCGTGCGCAGGACTTCGACGACGTCGCCCAGCGCCGGTGGCGCCTCGCGCTCGAGTCGTGCCAGTGCGAACTGGATCGGCGTGAGCGGATTCTTCAGCTCATGCGCGAAGCGTCGTGCACTTTCGCGGAAGGCGCGAAGCCGCTCCGCCTCGAGCGCGCGCGACCTGCCCTGGGCCAGCTCTTCGGACATTGCGCGCATGCGGGTTCGCAGTGTCTCGAACTCCGGTGCGCCGCGAACGATGCTCGTGGGTGGCAAGGGTTCGTCATGAGCAATGTGTTCGGTCCAGCCGACGAGTTCGTTGATTGGTCGGCTGAGTTGTCGGCTGAGATGCCCGGCAACGCGCGTAACGATCAGCGCCAGCAGGAGAAGCCCGACGATCGCCACTGCCGCCATCAATGGCACAAAGCGGTCGACAAGGAATTCGAGACGTCGCGCCTGGGTCAACGACTGGCTGAGTTCTCTTTCGTGGTTCTGAAGCGCCGCGCGCTGCCCTGGACTCAGCTGGGCTTTCTTTACTTCCTCTATTGCCCGGGAGCCACTGGAGGCAACGCGTTCCCACGCGGCGGCTTCACCGATCAACGGGAGCGTGCGTCCAACGCCTACTGACCACGCGATCGTCACGCCGATCGCAGGCACGAGGGCCACCGCGGCAAGAATGATGAGAAGGCGTGTTCGGTAGGCGACGGAACTGAGCATGAAACAGGAGAGCCGGTTTATTTGGACGTGGATTTGGACTTTGGTCTTTGGCCTTCCTCAAGCGTGTAGCCTGAACCCTCGATTCTCAATGCGCACTCATACGGACTACCTCACATTCAACACGAAGAATCGTCAGGAAATCATCGACATCACCGACGAGGTTGAGAAATGTCGCGCCGCCGCGAACATCACTGAAGGTTTTGTGCTGGTGTCGGCGATGCACATCTCGGCCAGCGTCTTCGTCAACGATCACGAATCCGGGCTGTGGAAGGACATCCTCGACTGGCTCGAGGCCCGGGTCGCGCCCTGGGATCCTGAGCACTACCGGCACAACGCCGGTACCGGGGAGGACAACGCCGCGGCACACCTGCGCAGCCTAACAGTTGGACACGAGGTCATTGTTCCGGTGACCGGCGGGCGCCTCGATTTCGGACCCTGGCAGCGGGTGTTTTACGGGGAGTGGGATGGGCAACGGGCGAAGCGAGTGATCATCAAGGCGATGGGGGAATGAGGCCCGGGGCCTGGGGCGCGGGGCCTGGGGTAGAAACCGAAAACCCCCAGGCCCTAGGCCCCAGGCCCCAAGCCCCATTAGATTCCCCCATCCGCTCGGGCCGAGGTGGTGCCCGGGGGCTCGCCGGAAGCTTGCCCCCTAGCCATGTCCCGAAGCGCTGGCGCCATCGGTGTTTCCGCGTCCGGGACTGTGTTCCGTTGACGCGGCGAGTCGGTGAGCGTGAGTGGCGGTTCGCGCGGATACCGGTGATCGGACGCGTGCTGGCCATTCCGGACAGCAACTGATCGACGGTCGTGTTTCACGATTCTGAGCGCCACCTGCCCTCCATTTTCGGGGCACGGGCGGTGAGCGACTCGAGGGCCATGTTGCGCTGAGGCGCGACAGAGGTTCCACCAATCCAAATCCTTCACAACCGATGATCCCACGTCAGACCAGGCACGCGCCGACGCGCGCGCCGGTCGCCCCTTTGTACAGGGGCCCCCAGGCCACAGCCGCCGTCGCCGCCATCCCTCAAGCCACCTTCCAGCACGCACCTAACGCCGCACTCCTGATCGATTTCGACAACGTCACGATGGGGATTCGCTCGGACCTGGCCGCCGAGCTCCGAAGCCTCCTCTCGTCCGAGATCATCAAGGGCAAAGTCGCCGTGCAGCGCGCCTACGCCGACTGGCGCCGCTATCCGCAATACATCGTGCCGCTGGCCGAGTCGTCCATCGACATGATCATGGCCCCGGCGTACGGGTCGTCGAAGAAAAACGCCACGGACATCCGGCTGGCCGTCGACGCGATTGAGATCGTGTTCACCCGCCCCGAAATCGGGACCTTCATCCTCCTCTCCGGGGATTCCGACTTCGCGAGCATGGTCACGAAGCTCAAGGAGTACGGGAAATACGTCATCGGCGTCGGCATCCGCGAATCGTCGAGCGACCTGCTCGTCATGAACTGCGACGAGTACTACAGCTACAACGCCCTCGCGGGCCTCGTGAAGCAGAGCGAGGAAGAAGTCGTGAAGTGGGACCCGTACGAGCTGGTGGTCGAGGCGATCAACCGCATGGTCAAGAACGGCGACGTTATGCGGTCGGACCGGCTGAAGCAGGTCATGCAGGACATCGACCCCTCCTTCGACGAGAAGAACCTGGGTAAATCCAAGTTCTCGAAGTTCTGCCAGGAGGCGGCGGAGCAGGGGCTCATCAAGGTCACCAAGATGGAGAACGGCCAGCTCGAAGTTGCGCCGACCGAACAATCGGCCCGGGCTGGAACAGCCGGTATGCCATCGCCGCGTGGGCCCGTCAGCACGGCCGGTGCATCGACGCAGGCCGCTGCCGCGTCGAACAACGGCGAGCGTGAAGAGGCCCGGGAACGTGGACGCCGTGGACGTCGTGGCGGCCGCGGACGCGGTCGCGATGGACGTGAGGGTCAGGGACGGGAACCACATCGCGAAAACGCTCGGCCAGCCGAAGCGGTCGCCGCGAGCGAGGCAACGCCCCAAGCCGCAGTTACTACGCCCCAGGCCCCACGCCCCACGCCCCAGGCCCCCAAGCCCGCGGATGACATCGGCCTTGGCGGTCAGCGCCTGACGAGAGACGAGGCCTTCGACCTCGTCCGACGCGCCGCGGCGTCCATGGTCAAGGGTGATACTGCGGTGCCGGCGTCAGCGCTTCGCCGCCGGGCCTTCGAACTCCTCGGCCGGGATAGCGAGAGTCTCAGTGACCGGTTCTTCAATCGAGTCCTGCGCGACGCGCACGACGCCGACATCATCGATCTGCGTCGCCGTGGCGACGACTTCGAAGTTGCCCTCCCGGCGCACGTTGCTCCGGTGGCGGAGCAGCTCAATCGTGCTTCGGCCGCACATGCCGCGTCAGGCGCGGCGGCGACTTCTGCCGCCCCCGCCGCCCCACGTGGCATGGGTCCCCGCGGCATTCCGGCGCGGGGCAGGGGCGCTCGCGCCATGCCGTCAGCTGACCTGTTGATGGTTGGCGTCGTTGAGACGCCGCCACCGCCGGCGGCTGTGGTCGTTGTGGAGGCCCCGGCCGAAGCCCCAGCCAAGGGGCGCACGGCGAAAGTGAAGACTACCAAGGCCAAGGAGGCCAAGGTGGTCGGAGACGCCAAGCCGGCGGCGAGGAAGAAGACCGCTCGGGCGCCGCGCGCAAAGAAGAGCACGGAGGCGTCGGACAAGTCCGCGTGATGGACAAGTCCGAAGCGGACAAGTCCGAAGCGGACAAGTCCGGAGCGGACAAGTCCGGGGGCGCGACGACGTTATTCGCGCCCACGGGGAAGGTGTTTGGCCGTCCCCTGGGCGCCGCGTTTTACGACCGTGAGACCGAAGTAGTGGCGCGCGAGTTGTTAGGCGCGGTGCTGGAGCATCGAACCGCGGATGGTATCGCCCGCGGACGGATCGTGGAAACCGAGGCATACCTTGGTCCCCACGATCCGGCCTGCCACGCGGCGGCGGGCCTTACGCCACGCACGCGACACCTCCACGGCCCGCCGGGCCGCGCCTACGTGTATTTCGTGTACGGCATGCACTGGTGCGTCAACGCCGTCACGCGCGAGGAGGGACACGGGAGCGCGGTGCTCATCCGCGCCCTCGAGCCGATCACCGGCCAGGCGCTCATGCGTCGCCGCCGCCGGCTCGACCGCGAGACCGAGCTCACGAGCGGTCCAGCGCGGCTCTGTGAGGCGCTTGGCATCGACAGCGACCAGAATGGCGTTCGCCTCGATCGCGGCCCGCTGCGCATCCTCGCAGGCGCCAAGGTGCCTGACGAGGACGTGGTCGTCACGCCGCGTATCGGGATCAGGAAGGCTGCGGACTGGCCGCTTCGGTTCCTCGTGAAGGGCAGCCGCTTCGTTTCAAAGGGTTGAGACAAGAAAGGGCTCCGAATTTCGGAGCCCTCACTCGTGTACCCGTTTACCCGTTCTTTAGAACTTTTCGATCGCGCTCCCAAAGCTGTACCGGATCCCGGCTTCGAGCACCATCGTGTAAGCCGAGCGGTTGAGGAGGAACGCATTACGCGTTGGCATCGCGCTGCCTTGACCGAAAACCGCCGCGCGGCCGAAGTTGAACTGCAGGCCGGCTGCCATAACGAGCGAAGCGCGCGTGCTGAATTCATCGACGTCGGTATAGACCTGCTCGAGCGATTCCTGGCTGATGAACGACCCGACGGGCGTGGCATTCTGGATCACGTTCAGGGCCACACCACCGCCGGCGTAAGGAACCATGAACCGGTCCCCGGACGGCATCGCGTAGACCTCGATCGCGTACCGGCGCCAGTCTTTCACGTCGACCGGCCGAGAAGCTCTCGTCACGGTCGGATCGTAGACGGCCGTCTGCTCATCGAAGAAGGCCTGCTGAACCGAAAAGCGGAGCGCGAAGCGCTGGCGCATGATGAACCACTCACCGCCGACCGATGGAGCCGTGACAGCCTGCTCCGAATCGTATCCGGCGTTGAACACCATCGCTCCACCATTGATGCCCCAGTACCACGCGTCGCGGACGTTTGCCGCGGGCGCGCTCGTCTGGGCGAACGCCACTGCTGGAACGAGCATCAAGCCGGCGAAAGTCGCGGCCACCGTGCGAACCATGCGCATACTCTGAGCCTCTGAAGCGGAGTAGGAGTCGGCGCTGCTCGGCGTCGCCGCGGTCAGCGCGAATGGCGAGTAGCTCGCTCCCGCGCGAGGCACTTCCAGCCCCCGCCCGGGTCCGGCAACTCATGAAAGGGACGATACTCCCACTTAGCGGGTCACTGTCTGGACGGGAGTGTGCAGTGCGTCACAAACTGGATGTGGGAGGTGCGATGTGAGAGGGCCGGACGATCCGATCCGGTCTTGATCTGCTTTGGATGGGTGTCTCCCACATCCCACATCCCACCTCCCAAGTCCCAGGTCTCCTACCGGATAAGGCCTACCGTCAGGCCCTCGCGCCCATCATCGTCTGACAGCGTCACAAGACCGTCACCTACCCGAGGCTTCGTTGCCCGACCACGTCTCCCCTGCAGCACGAGAACGCGTCGTCCAGGACCTGGCGGAGCACTTCGCCCAGGACCGCCTGACGATGCCGGAGTATGAGCGGCGCGTCGAGCTTGCCTATCGAGCGCCGTCGGCCGACGCGCTCAACGACCTCACTCGCGACCTCACTCCGCTCCCACCAGCTCGCATGGCGCCGGAGGCGGTCGCGAGGCAGGAAAACGCCACCGTGGCCTCAGGTTCGCGAGCCAAGAACTTCTTCGCGCTGATGTCCGGGGTCGTGCGTCGCGGCACGTGGACCGTGCCGGCGAGAATCAGGGCAGTGGCATGCATGGGCGGGATCGGGCTCGACCTCCGCGAGGCCACCCTGACCGCGCCGGTAACCGACATCTACGTCTTTGCGATGATGGGCGGCGTCGAGATCATCGTGCCTCCCGACGTGCGCCTGGAGTCCGACGGCTTCGCCATCATGGGTGGCTTCGAGGATCAGCTCAGGGAACCCGCGTCAACCAACCCTAACGTGCCCCTCGTCCGCGTCCACGGGATCGCGATCATGGGCGGCGTCGAAGCCCGCGTCGCCGCCCCAGGAGATGAAGGCGAAAGGAAACCGGGTTAGTCCGTCACGCGTACGCCGTTAGAGCACGCCGTCAGAGCACGCCATTAGAGCACGCCTTTAGACTTCCGTGGCCTAGATGACTCCCAGCTTCGACCCCACGCGCTTAAAGACGCCCACCGCAAATTCCAGGTCATCGCGCGTGTGGGCCGCCGAGATCTGACAACGTACGCGTGCCGTCCCGTGAGGCACGACCGGGAATCCGAATCCGGTCACGAAAATCCCCTCGGCCAGTAACGCGTCGCTCATCGCGATAGCCGCCGACGTTTCACCAATGATGATCGGCACGATTGGCGTATCGCCCGGCAACGGCTTGAACCCCGCTTCGCTGATCGCAGCTCGGAACCAGGCCGTATTGTCCCGCAGCCGCTGAACGCGCTCGGGATGCGTTTCGATGAAGCGAACCGCGGCCAGTGCGCTCGTCGCGATTGTGGGAGGCAGCGCGTTCGAGAACAGCTGCGGCCGCGACCGCTGGATCATGAGATCGGCCAGCGCCGCCGGTCCGGCCACGAACCCGCCGGCCGCTCCGCCTAACGCCTTCCCCAGCGTGGACGTGATGATGTCCACTTCGCCCACGACCCCGAAGTGTTCGGCGGTTCCGCGACCGGTGTGGCCAAGGACTCCCGTGGCATGGGAATCGTCGACCGCCAGGATCGCATCGTGGTCGCGCGCGATCTGGAGGAGCTGAGGCAGCTTGCAGATGGCGCCTTCCATGGAAAAAACGCCGTCGGTCCAGATCAGCCGGCGGCGGGCGCCCTTGTGGGCCTCGAGCTTGGCGACGAGGTCATCGAGGTCGGCGTGCTTGTAGACGACGGTGGTGCACTTCGTGATCGCTTTCGCGAGGCGCATCGAGTCGATGATCGACGCGTGATTCAACTCGTCGGAGAAGACGACGTCCCCCTCCTCGACCACGTTTGCCGTCAAGGCTTCGTTGGCGTTCCAGCAGGAGCAGAAGGTCATCGACGCATCGCAACCCACAAAGCGCGCCAAAGCCTCCTCGAGCTCGCGGTGGATCGCGAAGGTGCCGCAGATGAAGCGTACGCTGGCCGTACCGGCGCCGAGTTTCTTCAGGCCCTCATGCCCCGCTTCAACCACGACCGGTTCGTTGCAGAGTCCGAGGTAGTTGTTCGAGGAGAGAATGAGGACGTCGCCGCGCCCTTCCATCTTCACGTGCGCCGCTTGCGGTGAAGAGAGATGGTTCAGTCGTTTATAGACCTTCTTCTCTTTCAGGTCGGCGATCTGTGCGTCGAGGCTGGCTCGAAATGATGAATTGAGTGACATCGCGGTTATTTGCCTGATAGTTACGCTATTTCGAAGATCACCTTCCCCGCCTCCCCCGCCTTGATCACAGTCATCGCATCTTCAAAGCCCTCGAGCGGGAAGCGATGCGTGATCACGGGCGTCGGATCGAACTCGCCGGAGAGCAGGAAGCGCGTCATCTGGTGCCACGTTTCGTACATGCGCCGGCCGATCACGCCGTAAATCGTGATTCCCTTGAAGATGATCTCATTGGCGAAATTCACTTCCATGGCCTTGGCCGGGATCCCCAGCATCTGGACCCGTCCGCCAAGTCGCACCATCGCAAATGCCTGGTGAATCGCCGCGGGAATTCCCGACATCTCGAGCACGACGTCGACGCCGCTGCCACCGGTCGCCCTCTGCACGGCTTCTTCGACTTGGTCGGGGTGAACCGTTTCGTGCGCGCCCATCGCGCGAGCGAGGCCCAGTCGACGGTCGTTGACGTCCGAGGCGATGATGCGGGCGGCGCCGGCCGCTTTGCAGATCCCCACCGCGAAGATTCCGATCGGTCCACATCCCGTGATCAGGACCACCGATCCGGGAATCTCGGCCGTCAGTGCGGTGTGAAACGCGTTCCCCATCGGGTCGTGAATCCCGCCGACGTCGTACGAGATGCTGTCATCCAGGTGCCAGACGTTCAGCGACGGCATCGAGATGTATTCCGCGAAACATCCGTCTCGGTCGACGCCAATGATGCGTGTGTTCGGGCAGACGTGTGAGTTGCCGGTGCGACATGGCAGGCAGCGCCCGCAGACGATGTGGCCCTCCGCGGTCACGCGATCGCCAACTTTCACGTCCGTAACCAGCTTGCCGGCTTCGACTACGTCCCCGGCAAACTCGTGGCCCACAACGAATGGTGGTTTGCACCGACCACGCGCCCAGTCATCCCACTCGTAGATGTGAACGTCGGTGCCGCAAACGCCCGCGCGTCGCACCTTGATGAGTACTTCGTTGTCGAGAATCGCCGGAACCGGAACGTCGGTAAGCTTGAATCCCGGACCGGCGTGGTGTTTTACGAGAGACTTCATTCAGATATCGGGCAGACGGGCAAACGGGCAAACGGGCAGACGGGCAGACGGGCATGCGGAAACACGGCAGGCGCGAAACCTACGAAGCGCGAAGCGTCGGAGAAGTCCTTCCGTAGTTCGTCCTGCCCGTTTACCCGTTTGCCCGCCGTACCCGGCATCAGACCAGCGTTGGAATAATCCCACCATCAACCTGGATCGCCGTCCCAGTCACGAAGCTCGCGCGACCGCTCGCCAGAAACGCGACCACGGCTGCAAACTCGCGCGGATCGCCCGCACGGCCGGCGGGCGTCGATGTCGTTCGCGCCTTGAGCACCTCATCCACCGGCCGTCCCTCTCGCTCAGCTCGCATGCGGGCAAGGTCCACGGCGCGTTGGGTATCGAAGTGACCGGGCAGGACCGAGTTCACGGTGACGCCTTCGCGGGCCACCTCGTTCGCCAGCGTTTTCGCGAAACCGAGAAGGCCAGCGCGCGCGGTATTGGAGAGGAGCAAGCCACCTATCGGCATTTTTGCGGCCATCGAAGAAAGGAAGATCACCCGCCCCCATTTTCGTTGGCGCATTCCCGGAACACAGGTGTGCGCGAGCCGGATCGAAGCCATGAGGTTCAGGTTCAGCGCGGCGAGGTATTGCTCGTCGGTGGTGGATTCGAACAGCGTCGACGGAGGTCCGCCGGCATTCGCGACGAGGATGTCGATTGGGCCGAGCACCTCGACCGCAGCCGCAACGACACGTTCGGCTTCACCCTTCTGAGCGACATCACCCGGGATGGGGAGCGCACGACGGCTGGTCGCTGCCGAGAGGTCCGCCGCTTCCTTGCGAAGCAGGTCCTCCCGCCGCGCGACCATCGCTACGCTCGCGCCCTCCTGGCTCAACTCACGCGCAATCGCGAGCCCTAGTCCGGACGATGCGCCAGTAACAATCGCGACTCGGCCATTCAGTTGCAGGTCCATGGGTCGAGGGATGAGAGATCCGAACTACGAAGACTCGACATTTTACCTGCAATCTCACTGGACCGGTATCCAGTGCGGATGAGAGCAACAGCGCGTTGCGCCGAAAAGCGCCCGGATCATTGAACCGCTTCGGTTTCCAGTGAAGCAGTTCCTTATCGCCTGAGCGAATCCACGGTGAACAACTTCGCGACTGCCCAACCCGAAAGCCACCTCGTGTCTACGCGCCGCCAGCCCCGGCGGGATTCCCCAAGCTCGACGAGCGAGTCGGGTAGGATGATCCCGACGATCGCCGACTTACTATTCGCTTCGGCACGGACATTCACCCAGGTCGTTGCTTTTCCGGTTCCGAATTCCGAACCGGTGGCGCGAGTCGGATTGGATTGCTTAGCCGGCGTACGCGTGACCTCCCCCCTGCTGCTGGTAGCGGCTGCACTGGGCGCCGGTTTCATCGACGGGCGTGCGGGAGTATCAGTGGCGATCCCGGGCAGCGCATTCGCACGCTGTCTTGAATGCTTTGCGGGCGACGGGTACACGGCCACCGAGGCGAGACGCGTTACCGCCGCCGACTGCAGCGCTGTGACGTTAGGCGTTGGTGGAGGCGGGCTGCTCGCTCGAACGAATTGCCACCCGCCCAGGCTGGAGGCAAAGGTCAGGACAGCGACGACCACCGTACCGGTCCTTCGCGGAATCGGTGATCGGGTGACCGTAGGGCACCAGCGACAACCGTCCCGCGAGGCGGGGTAACAGGTCTCGCACGACCGGCATCGGACGAGCGGAACCTCGTCGCCGCGCGCGTTTCGCACGTACAAAGGCTCGGTACATTTCGGACACTGCGATGCGGCAAGGATGGCCTTCGCACCGCAGGCATCGCATCGAACGAGACGCATGCAGTTCCACTTTCAGAGTCGAACATCCGCCCCAGAAGCATGAACGCCGCTCCCGGTCAAGAATGACGGTGAAAGGTGGCTGGAGTAACTGTGTCGTATCACACAAGAAGGTGGGGAGTCAGCCGCCGTTGGACCCTTTACCGGAAGGTCACGTAGACTGGGTCGGCGCCCACCAGCACTGCCGATTCACTTCCCGACAGCACCGAAACCACCGGGCGCAATCGATACCTGCCGGGTGACAGAAGCGACGGTGCGTTCTGCGATCCCTGTGGCACCACGCGCCCTGTCGTGAAGACGCGAATCTCGTATGACGCACCAGGCGCGAGTTGCGTCGGTGCGCGCAGCTCCAGCGTGCAATAAACACGCTCCGCCGGAACGTACGCATTGCCATCCATGTCGCTGATCAGGAATTCGGTGTTGCAGCCCGTCGTTCCGATGCTCACGTCACGGTCACCGACGTTGCGGACGGTAATCGTCATTCGGACCGTATCGCCAAGGGCGGCGTCGACGGGCGTGGTAACCGCCGAGACAGAAACCTTTGGTCCGGTATTCGATTCCAGGATCGAGCAGCCGGCAATCGTGGTCAGGCCGAGAATAGTCAGTACTTTGTGTATTCGCATATTCGGATGTAGTCAGCGTCGCGCGACCTTCGCGCAACTACTCAACTGACACGCTGGCATCGTTGCTCCCTTATCCCACGCCTGAATCAGGACCACAACACCGTGCAGATTGGATATCTCGGCCCATCAGGCACATTTACAGAACAGGCACTGCTCAGCCAACCTGACCTTGCCGTCGAACAGCGCGTCCCGTTTCGAACCGTTCCCGACGTTCTTGACGCCGTGCAAAGTGGCGAAGTGCAGTTCGGTGTCGTGCCGATCGAGAACTCGATCGAAGGCATGGTGAATTTCACGCAGGACGCCCTGGTCTTCGACTATGGGCTGTTCATCCAGCGCGAGATGGTCCTCGACATCCGCCACGCCCTGCTCGCCGCACCCGGCGCGCGGCTGAGCGATATCGGGATCGTTGCATCGATACCCGTTGCGATGGCGCAATGTCATGCCTGGCTACGGCGCGAACTCCGTCAGGTGTCCGTGTTACCGGCAAGCAGCACCGCCGAGGCGGCGCGCATGGTTGGCGAACGCGTCGCGGCGGGTGACTCATCCTGGGCCGCGATCGCACCGGCCACGGTGGCAACGGCACACGGCCTTTCCATTCTCGCCGATCGCATCGCCGACCACGATTCGAACCAAACCCGGTTCATTCTCGTCGGCAAAGACACGGTCCCACGCAGGACAGGGCACGACAGAACCGCGATTGTTGTCTATCAGCGCGCCGACGAGCCGGGCAGCCTGATTTCGATCCTTCAGGAATTCGCGGCGCGCCGCATCAACCTGTCGCACTTGTCGTCGCGGCCAACCAAACGCGGCGGCCTTGGCGACTATTGCTTCATCATCTACGCCGAAGGGCACATCGAGGACGAACTCCTCGCCGATGCGCTCCGCGATCTCCGCGCCAAACAGGGAGAGGTGAAGTTTCTCGGTTCGTATCCCGCCGCGGGCGCGCAAGCAACAAGCGCGCGCGAAAATGCCGATGCGCGCTGGCGTGATGCCGACGACTGGGTGGCAGACATTCGCCGCCGCATCACTCGCGCCTGACCTCAACATGTCCACGCGTCCACACGTCCACAAACTCGGTGGTGCCTCGCTCGCTGACGCACCTGCGTTCCGTCGCGCCGTCGCGTTGCTGCGCGAGCAGCCGAAGCCGATCGTCGTTGTGGTGTCGGCCATGGCTGGCGTCACGGACGTGTTGCTCGAAATCGCGCGCCAGGCAGTTGAGGGAGACATCGCGTCCGTTGCCGGCACCACGGCCGCGCTCGAGGATCGTCACACGCGTATCGCGAGAGCGATCGCTCGTCCCGGTCCGCGACGCGCCCGCCTGCTCAAGGCAATCCGCGAGTCCCACACCGAACTCGAAGGACTTGCCCGCGGACTCTCGTTGGTTCGGGACCTTACCCCGCGCATCCGCGATCACATCGTCGCGCGCGGCGAGCGACTCAGCGCGCTCCTCCTTGCGGAGGCGTTGAGAAACGCTGGCGTGAAGGCAACGTTCGTCGACGCAACCGAAGTAGTCGCGTGCAACGACGAACTTGGGGCCGCTGCTCCCGATATCAAGCGCACTAATCGCTTGGTACGCGCGAAGCTCCGGCCAATGATCACGGCGCGCGTCGTGCCCGTCGTCCCGGGATTCATCGGGATCACGCGTGCCGGGCACGTCGCCACTTTGGGGCGCGGCGGGACCGACCTCAGTGCGACTCTCATCGGCGGTGCTCTCGGCGCGGCGGACATCACGTTGTGGAAAGATGTCCCGGGGCTGCTCACGGCCGACCCGCGGGTGGTTATGGACGGTCGCGTGATCCCGCAGCTCACGCCACGAGAGGCCGCCGAGATCGCGTATTACGGCGCCAAGGTGTTGCACCCGCGCGCGCTCGTGCCGCTCCGCGGGCGCCGGATTCCGGTGCGGGTGCGTCCGTTCCTCGATCCGACGGCGCCGGGCAGCGAGGTGTCGCCGCGCCGCGCGGGCAAGGATTACCCGGTGAAGGCTGTTTCTGCCATCCGTTCGCAAGCGATGGTCACACTCAGCGGCAACGGCATGCTCGGCGTCCCTGGAGTAGCAGCGCGCGCATTTGGCGCGTTCCAGCGCGCGGGGATCTCAATCTCGCTCATCTCCCAGGCGTCGTCCGAACATTCCATCTGCTTCACCGTGCCTGACGACAGCGCGCTCGAGGCTGCGTCGGTGCTCGAAGCCGCTTTCGCCGAGGAACTCGCCAATGGCGACGTAGACGCCGTCGAGCTGGAGCGGCAGCTCGCCACGATCGCCGTAGTTGGTGAGGGCATGGCGGGGACGCCGGGAATCTCCGCTCGGGTCTTCGGCGCGCTGGCGGCCGCCGGCGTCAACATCATCGCCATCGCCCAGGGGTCGTCGGAGCTCAACATCTCGTTCGTTGTGCGCGAGGATGACGCGAACGTCGCGGTGCGCCAGGTGCACGATGCCTTCCAGCTCAACCGCATCGGCGGCGGGCGGATGGACCGACCGGAGCGCGTGGACGTCATCCTGCTCGGCTTCGGGCAGATCGGTCGGACGCTGGTGCGCATGATCCCGCGATCGGCGGTGGCTCGAGCGCGGCTCCGCGTCGTGGGTATCGTGGACCGCAGCAGTTCCATCTTCGATGCGCGCGGCCTAACGCCATCGGTTCTCGCCGAGCTGGTTCGCCGCAAGGAGAAGACCGGGCGACTCGGTGGTCGCGCCAGGGGGACTCACTCGGCGCTGACCGGACTCGATGCGGTCCTGGGCATGGCGGCGCATGCGCTTTCGCATCCCGTCCTCGTCGACCTCACCGCGGGCGACACCGTTCCGGTGCTGCAGGCGGCTCTGGCACGCGGGATGGACGTGGTGATGGCCAACAAGCGGCCGCTCAGCGGACCGATTCGCGACTATGACGCCCTGGCCGACGCCGCGACTGCGGCGCATCGACTGCTTCTGCACGAGACAACCGTCGGTGCAGGGCTGCCAATCATCGACACGATTCGCAAGCTGCGCGAATCAGGAGATCGCGTCCGGCGCATTGAGGGCTGCACATCGGGAACGCTCGGCTTCCTCTTCAGCGAACTCCAAACCGGCAGCACTTTCGCCGACTCGGTCGCCCGGGCCATGCAGCTCGGCTACACGGAACCCGATCCCCGCGACGACCTCTCCGGACTGGACGTGGCACGCAAGGCGCTCATTCTCGGCCGCCTGATCGGCTTCCGCGGCGAACTCGCTGATGTGCGCGTCGCGCAGCTGCTGCCGCCGAGCGTGATGCGCTGGCCGCGCGAGCGGTTCCTGGCACGCATCGGGGAGCTGAATGCGGAGTGGAACGACCGCGTACAGTCCGCCGCCAGAAATGACCGCGTTCTGCGGTATGTTCTCACCGCTACGCCGCGCCAGGTCAGCGTTGACCTCCGCGCCGTCCAGCAGGCGTCCCCATTCGCCGGTCTCCGCGGCACAGACAACCAGGTCGTGATCACGAGTGATCGCTACCGTGAAAACCGACTGATCATCACCGGCCCGGGCGCCGGTCGCGACGTCACAGCCGCCGGTGTACTCAACGACATCCTGCGCGTCGTGGAGGGCCGTGCTATACGTGGCTGACTGACAGCTAGGAGTTCAGTCGCCCGCCTGAGTCGCCAGCGTTCGATCCACTTTGGACTTTGGACTCTGGACTTGAATCTTCGCGACAGACACCGCGCACACCTTGAACTCCGGAATGTGCGCGTACGGGTCCAGCTCAGGATTCGTGAGCAGGTTCACCGCCGCCTCGCGGTAGTGCATCGGGATGAACACCTGCTTCTTCGCGACGCGCTTCGAGAGACGAACCGAAATCGTGATCTCGCCGCGGCGTGACGACACGCTCACCTCATCTCCGTCCTTCACACCCAACTCGGCCGCGTCGGCCGGGTTCAGCTCGACGATCGGCCCTGGCTCCCGCGCGTCGAGTGCAAACGAGCGGCGAGTCATCGTGCCCGTGTGCCAGTGGTACATCTGCCGGCCGGTGTTGAGCATGTAGGGATAGTCGTCGTCAGGCAGCTCGGCCGGCGGCAGGAACTCGACGCCCACGAACCTTGCCTTGCCGTCCGCCGTCGGGAATTGGTCGTCGAACAGGAAGTGGGTTCCGGGGTGTTCGTCGTGCGGGATCGGGTACTGCAGCCCGCCGTTCCCTACCAGTCGCGCGTGCGACACCCCGCGCCACGACGGAGTGACCGTTGCGATCTCGTCCATCACCTCGGCCGCGTCCTTGAACGGCGTCGGGAGACCGATGCGATTCGATAGGTCGATCACGATCTCGAGATCGCCGCGGGCATTGCCTGGTGGTTCAACAGCCTTGTTGGAGAGCTGGATGCGCCGCTCCGTGTTCACGAACGTGCCGTCCTTTTCGGCGAACGACGCACCGGGAAGCACCACGTCGGCGTAGCGGGCGGTCTCGGTCAGGAACAGGTCCTGCACCGCAAGGAATTCGAGCTCTCGGAACCAATGTTCGGCATGCGAGACCTCAGGATCCGAGAGGATCGGATTCTCGCCCATGATGTACATGCCGCGCACGGGACTCGTTTCCTGAACGATCTGTGTCACCTTGAGCCCGACCGTCAACGGGATCCTCTCGTCAGGCACGCCCCAGGTCGACGCGAACATGTGCCGGATAGCAGGATCAGTCACGGGCTGGTAGTCCGTGTAGACCATCGGGATCGCGCCGACGTCGCTCGCGCCTTGGACGTTGTTCTGGCCGCGGATCGGGATCATCGCCGCGCCCCACCGCCCGATCATTCCGGTGGCCAGCAGCAGGTTCAGCAGCGAGGCGACGATGTCGGTCCCGGTGGCGTGCTGCGTCAGCCCCATCGCCCACAGTGTCGCCGACCGCGGACCACGTGTGTACATCTCGGCCGCTTCCCGGATGAGCCGAGCCGGGACTCCAGTAATGGTCTCGGCGCGCTCCGGCGTGTACGGCTTGACCGCTTCTCTGACCGTGTCAAAGTCATGCGTTCGCTCGGCGATGAACTTCTTGTCCTCGAGGCCCATCGCCAGGATGTGCTGAAGCATCGCGTTCAGCAGCGCGACGTCGGTCCCCGGCACTGGTTGCAGGTGAATGTGCGCCCGCGCCGCCAGTTCGATCTGCCGCGGATCCGCAACGATCAGCTTTGCGCCGCGCTTGACGGCCCGCTTTATGGCCGCGCCAAAAACCGGATGCGACTCGGTCGTGTTGGCGCCGAGGATGAAGATCACGTCTGACTCGGTCTCGACTTCTCTCATCGATCCAGACGCCGCACTGGTGTTCAAGGCTCGCTGCATCGCCGCAACCGACGACGAATGGCAGAGTCGCGTGCAGTGGTCGACGTTGTTCGTGCCGAGTCCGGCCCGGAACATCCGCTGGAGGAGGTAGTTCTCCTCGTTGCTGCACTTGGC
>Ga0070698_100000183_pt1 | contig 59252 bp, 50 predicted proteins | sample KBSK1502metaG_FD_65477 | JGI IMG/M metagenome (GOLD analysis project Ga0070698, IMG submission 65477) | Corn, switchgrass and miscanthus rhizosphere microbial communities from Kellogg Biological Station, Michigan, USA - KBS K1-50-2 metaG | ecosystem: Host-associated > Plants > Roots >...
GTCTTCACGTATCTCCCCTATTACCTGACGGCGCCTCCGTTCCACCTCTCCACCGCGGTTGTCTCCTCGGTCTATCTGGTCTACATCGCGGGAGTTTTCACGTCGGTGATCTCGGGACGGCTGTCGGGGCGACTCGGCAGGCGCGCCGTCATGGCGGCCGGCCTTGCGATCGCCTGTTTGGGGGTTCTGGGTACGCTCGTCCACTCCCTGCCGCTGATCGTTTTGTCGCTGGTCGTGCTCTGCATCGGGATGTTCACCGTGCAGTCGACGGCTCCCGCCTTCGTCAACGCGAATGCCGAGGGCGCCAAGGGAGGCGCTGGCGCGCTCTATGTCACCTTTTATTACGTCGGCGCGAGCCTGGGCTCGGTCCTGCCGGGCTACGCGTGGCAGGCCTGGGGCTGGAAGGGCGTCGCGGCGTCCTGCGTGACGGCGCTCTTAGTCGGGCTGATCGCGGACGGGTGGCTGTGCGGGTGAACCAGGCGAATGGCGAAGGGCGAAGGGCGAGATATTCTCTCGGAATACTTTCCGGGCGCGCACGCGCCCGTTGGCGGAGGGGAGGAAGTTATGAAGTCGTGGAAGTCTGTCTTTGCGGCTCTGTTGACGTGCGCGGGATTGACGGGCCCGGCGTGGGCCGCGGATGCCGTCGTCAAGATCGGCGCGGTGCTGCCGGTGACCGGTAAGGAGTCGAAGATCGGCGGCGCCTACAAACAGGCGACGGAGTTCGCCGTCAAGGAAATCAACGATGCCGGCGGAGTGGACGTCGGCGGGAAGAAGATGAAGATCGAGCTGACGCTTCTGGACGACACCTCCGACGCGGCCAAGAGCGCGCAGCTGGTCGAGCAGCTCATCACGCAGCAGAAGGTCGACGCGATCATCGGCGGCTACGGCTCGCACCTCGTGCAGGCGCAGAGCGTCGTGCCGGAGCGCTACGGGGTTCCCTATATCTCCGGAGGCGCCGGAGCGCGCAACATCTACGGACGCAGCAAGTGGGTGTTTGGCACGCTCTCGCCCGTGGACGTGCTGTCGGAGACCCAAATGGATTTCTTGAGCGCTCTGGTCGCGGCCGGGAAGCTCAAGAAACCGCTCAAGATCGCGCTCATCACGGAGAACACCGAGCACGGCAAGGACTATGCTCAGGGTGTTCACGACTATCTGAAGGCCCATCCCGGAACGTATTCGATCCCGGTCGAGGAGAGCTTCGAGCTGAACGCCCCGGACTTCAAGCCTCTTCTGACGCGCGTGCAGAACGCCAGGGCAGATCTCTTCATGGCGGACGCGCACCTGGAGGACTACATCGCGATGCATCGCGTCTACACCCAGATGGGGCTCTCGCACCAGATGGTCACCTACGGGGCGCGCGGCGCCGACGCGGCCGGCCGCAAGGCGCTGGGCGCCGCGACCGACTACATCTTCGCTTCCGGCTGGTGGTCGGATCTTCTGCCGTATCCGCAGGTCAAGGCCTTCAACGCGAAGTGGAAAGCCGCGGCGGGAAGCGATCCCCAGTGGTACCACGCCTGCGCCTACGAGACGGTGCGGGCGCTCGCGAGCGCGCTCCAGAAGGCCGGCTCGACGAAGCCGGAATCGATCCGCGCTGCGCTCGCGTCCGTCGATCTGAAGGACTCGATTCTTCCCGGAGGGGAGCTCAAGTTCAGCTCTTCGGGACAGGCGATCCTGCCCTTCGTCGTCACGCAGAACAAGCCCGGAGACAAGGTAGACATTGTATGGCCCGTCGCCTCGAAGACGGGGGATCCTGTGGCGCCGATTCCGAAGAGTTAATCCTCGTTTGTCATCCCGAGCGAAGCGAGGGATCTGCTTCCATCGTTGTCCCCAGATGACGGACCCGAGCAGATTCCTCGTCGCTGCGCTCCTCGGAATGACATGGAAATCGTCGCCGCTCAAATGATTCGCTGAGTTCCAATCGTGAAGGAGCTCCTCGCCGTCCTGGTCAATTCGCTCCTCGCCGCCGGCCTCTACGCGACGATGTCGTACGGACTGGCGGTCATCTACGGGGTGATGCGGATCATCAACCTGGCGCACGCGGGGATCCTGATGCTGGGCGCCTACGCGACGCTGACGCTCTTCAACCACTTTCATCTCGATCCCTTCCTCTCGGTCGCCGTCGTCGTTCCGCTCTTTTTCGGCCTCGGGGTTCTGTTCTATGTCGCAGTCGTGCGCCGACTGCCGCGCTCCGGAGCGGGTCCCTCGATCGAGTCTCTCCTGCTCCTCTTCGGCGTCTGGCTCATCCTGCAGAACCTCGCCTACGCGATCTGGGGCGGCGACACGCAATCGATCCTGACCTCCTACACGATGAAGTCCGTCGAGATCGCCGGTGTTCGGGTCGGCGTGCCGAACCTCCTCGTGTTCGGCGTGAGCGCGCTTTCGCTGCTTCTTCTGCAGATCGTTCTGCGGGGAACCTTCCTCGGCCGGGCCATCCGCGCGGTGACGCAGAACCGCGACGCGGCGCTCATCTCCGGCGTCAACGCGGACCGCATCTCCGCCGTCGCCTTCGGCATCGGGACCGCCTTTGCCGCAGTGGCGGGGAGCGGCCTGGCGACCCTCTTCGCCTTCACTCCCGAGTTCGGGCGGAGCTTCCTTCTCAAGTCCTTCTGCATCATCGTGCTCGCGGGCATGGAAAGCGTGGCGGGCGTGGCCCTGGGAGCGCTCGTCCTCGCCCTGCTCGAAAGCGCGGTCGGCGCCTACACGAGCATTCCGACGTCGTTTCAGGATGCGCTCTCCTTCACCCTACTCGTGGTGGCTCTGGTCGCGTTTCCGCAGGGCCTCCTCGGGCTGTTTTCCCGCCTGGCGGCCAGGCGGCGGGCGGCGGCGTGACCGGGCGGTTCCGGCTAGGCCGCGCGCTTCTGCTGGCCGGGGCGGCGCTCGCGCTTCTGGCCGCCGCGCCGAAGGTTCTCGAACGCGGCTCCGCCAATGACATCTGGAACCTGGCTTTCGCCGTTGCGCTCGCGTCTGCCTGGAACCTCCTCGGAGGCTTCGCCGGCCAGATCTCGATCGGCTACTCCGCCTTCCTCGGGATCGGCGCCTACACGACCGCGCTCCTGGCGTTGAAGGGCGTGAACGTCTGGGCGACCCTTCCTCTCGCGGCGCTGCTCGGCGCGCTCTTCTCGATCTTCGTCGGCTGGCCGACCTTTCGACTGCGAGGACCCTATTTCACGATCGCCACGATCGGAGTCTCGGAGGCCGTGCGCGTGTTCGCCGCGGGCGTTTCCTTCACCGGAGGATCCTCCGGCCTACGGATGCCGCCGGGCTCCTTCGATTTCACCCGAAACTATCTGGCCATGGTGACGCTCGCCGTCGGAGTCGTGTTTCTCTCGGCCTGGATCCGCGGGAGCGCGTTCGGTCGGGCGCTCGCCGCGATTCGTCAGGACATCGATGCCGCTGAAGCTCTGGGCGTGAACTCCACGAAATACAAGTTGCTCGTTCACGCCCTGTCGGCGGCGCTCGTCGCGGTCGCGGGCAGCCTCTTCGCGATCAACTTTCAGTACATCTCGCCGGGCTCCGTCTTCGACTTCCGCCTTTCCCTGTCGATCGTCTTGATGCCGATCGTCGGTGGGCTCGGAACCGTCGCGGGCCCCGTCCTCGGCGCGATCCTCTTCGGGTATCTCCAGATCAAGATGCTCTCGACACCCGCGCTCCGAGACTCCAATCTCTTCCTCTACGGAGGCCTTCTCGTCGCGGTCATGCTCTTCGAGCCGAAGGGGCTGATGGGCGTCTTCCGGCGCCTGCAGCGGGCCGCGTCGCGCTCGCTGCCGAAGTCCGTGCCCGATGCCCGTTGACCCGGTTCTTTCCGTCCGCGGTTTGAGCAAGCGCTTCGAAGGGCTGCGCGCGCTCGCCGGGATCGACTTCGACGTGGCGTCCGGCGAGATCTTCGGCGTCATCGGCCCCAACGGCGCCGGCAAGACGACGCTCTTTTCCTGCCTGGTGGGCGCGGTGGCGCCGACCACGGGAACGATCCGGTTTCGCGGGGAGCGGATCGACGGCCTCTCCAACCACGAGATCGTGGGTCGCGGGCTCGTGCGGACGCATCAGATCGTGCGGCCGTTCAAGGAGATGACGGTCGAGGAGAACGTCTCGATCGGCGAATACTTCGGCTCCGGCAGCCGTCGCCGCGCGGACCCGGAGCGGCGCGTCGCCGAGATCCTCGAGTTGACGTCCCTCTCGCGCCGGGCCGATGTCCTCGCCGGGACGCTCACGATCGGAGAATTGAAGCGGCTGGAAATCGCGCGTGCTCTGGCGACCGAGCCCGAAGTACTGTGCCTCGATGAAATCATGGGCGGATTGAACCCTGCCGAGATCGTCGCCGCCATGTCGCTCGTTCGATCGGTCCGTGAGTCCGGCGTGACTGTTCTCATGATCGAGCACCACGTCCACGCCGTGCTGGGGGTCTCGGACCGGATCATGGTCCTGAACTTCGGCGAGAGGATCGCGGAAGGCACGCCTTCGGAGGTAATGAGGCATCCGGAGGTCGTAAAGGCATACCTCGGCGAAGAGATCGTGGAGTCCGCATGAGTTTGAGACGGGGGGACGGGGGGAGGGGGAGACGGGGGGAAGGAACCCGACGCGGGGACGCGGGGACTCGTACTTCGCAGCGAGGCGCTGCTTCGCAGAGTAGTACGCGGCGACGCGGGGAAACCTTCGACCTTCGACCTTCGACCTTCAACTGACACATGCTCGAAGTCCGCGACATCGACGTCTACTACGGCGACGTCCAGGCCGTTGCCGAGGTGTCGTTCACTGTCGGCCCGGGCGAGATCGTCACGCTGATCGGCGCCAACGGAGCGGGCAAGACGACGGTCTTGAAGACCGTCAGCGGGCTGCTCTCGCCGCGCCGGGGCCAGATCCGGCTCGAGGGGCAGAGCATCTCGGGCCGCCCGCCCTACGAGCTCGTCGAGCGGGGCCTGGTGCTCATTCCGGAGGCGCGCCAGCTGTGGCCCGGCATGACCGTGCGCGAGAACCTCGAGATGGGAGCGTACTGCAAAGCGGCCCGCGCGCACCGGGCGAGCACCCTCGAAGCGGTATTCGCGATGTTTCCGCAGCTCGAGCCCCGGGCGAGCCAGAAAGCGGGCACCCTCTCGGGCGGCGAGCAGCAGATGTGCGCCATCGGCCGCGGGTTGATGGCGCGGCCGCGGCTGCTCCTCTTGGACGAGCCAGCGCTGGGGCTCGCGCCGATGCTCGTGCGCGAAGTCTTCGCCGCCCTGAAGGGAATCCGCGAGCAGGGAGTCACGATCCTGCTGGTGGAACAGAACGTCCCCCACGCGCTCGCGCTGGCGGATCGGGCGTTTGTCCTGGAGACGGGCCGCGTCGCGATGTCGGGGCCCTCCTCCGATCTGCTCCACGACAACCGCGTGCGCGACGGCTATCTCGGCTACAAGTCGGTGTGAGCGAGACCGGGCACTCCGTCGCGCGCCTGCTCGATGCGCTCGTCTCCCGCGCGAGCCACCCGGCGCTGAAAGTGCCGGGGCGCTCCTACACTTTCGGCGAGCTCGACGCCCTCTCGCGCGCTCACGCAAATCACCTCTCCCGGCTCGGTGTCGCTTCCGGCGACCGTGTCGCGGTGCTCGCGCCGACGTGCCCCGATGCCATCATCGCTTTCGTGGGCCATCTGCGGTCGGGTGTGATCCACGTGCCGATCAACACGCGCTACCGCTCCGAAGAGATGCGCCACATTCTCGAGGACTCCGGCGCCTGCGCCGTCCTCTACCAGAGGGGAGGCGAGGGCTCGGCGGTGCTCGAGGAGATTCGTTCGACATCGCCTCCGCCGGCGCTCAAGCACTGGCTCGAGATCGGGCAGACGCCCGCCCTGGAGCCGGGGCCCGGGCCGCCGGCCGAGCCTTCGAGACCCTCCGACGGGCAGGCAGCCGTCCTGATCTACACCTCCGGCACGACGGGGAAGAGCAAGGGCGTGGCGCTGGCGTATCGGGCGCTCGCCGAGAACACGCTCTCCGTGACGCGCCTCTGGCGCGCGACATCCGAAGACCGCCTCGTCCTTCCGCTTCCGCTCTTTCACGTGCACGGGCTCTGTCTGGGAATCACTGGGGCGCTGCTGCACGGCTCGACGATCCTTCTCGAGCCGCGTTTTGACGCCTCGCGCGTCGTCGACGCCTTCGCGGGCGCGGGGGCCACGGTCTTCATGGGAGTTCCGACGATGTATGTGCGCCTGCTCGAGCACTTCGACGCGCATCCCGAAGCCGCCGCGGCTCTGGGCAGGGCCCGCCTCTTCACCTCCGGCAGCGCGCCGCTGCCCGCGTCGGACTTCGCTCTCTTCCGGGAGAAGACCGGCCACGCGATCCTGGAGCGCTACGGCATGAGCGAGACGCTCTTCACGCTCTCCAATCCCTATGAGGGCGAGCGCCGGCCCGGCACCGTGGGCCTGCCCGTGCCCGGCTGCGCGGCGCGCATCGTGGACGAGCAGGGCAGAGATCTGCCCGACGGCGAGCTGGGGGAGCTTTTCGTCGAGAGCAACGGTCTGATGAATGGCTACTGGGGCCGCGAGGCGGACACGGCCGCCTGCTTTCACGACGGCTGGTTTGCGACGGGCGACATGGCGCGGCGGGAAAGCGACGGCTACTTCACGATTGCCGGGCGCAAGTCGGTGGACTTCATCAAGAGCGGAGGCTTCAAGATCTCGGCGCGCGAAGTCGAGGATGTCCTGCGCCGCCATCCGAGGATCCGAGACGTCGCCGTCGTCGGCGCGCCGGACCGCACGTGGGGACAGAGGATCGTCGCGGCGGTCGTCCTGGAGGCCTCGGATGCGCGACCCTCTCCGGAAGACCTCCTCGAAGAGCTCTCCGATTTCTGCGCCCGCTCGCTCGCCGACTACAAACGCCCCCGCGAAGTCCGCATTCTCGACGAGCTCCCTCGCAACGCCCTCGGCAAAGTCCAAAAGCACCGACTCCCGGACTAAGACTGCTCCGCGAGCTCGCGATAACGGCGGGGAGAGATCCCCAACAGACGGACGAACGCGCGCCTCATCACGTCGACGCTGCCGAATCCCGCGGCCGAGGCCACTTGTTTGAGGCCTCGATCCGTGCGTTCGAGCTGGCGGCGCGCCGCCTCCACCCGCATCTGAAGCACATACTGAGACGGCGTCGCGCCGACCTCTCGAGTAAAGACGCGCTCGAAGTTTCGAACGCTCATCGCCATCCGATCCGCGAGGTCCTCCACCGACAGTCTCGACTCGAGATGTTCGGCAATCCAGATCTGCAGCTCACGAATCGAGGCCATCTCGGAAGCCTGTGAGGCGAGCGAGACGCTCAGCTGCGGCTGTCCGCCCGGCCGTCGCAGAAACAGCACCAGCTCGCGGGCGGCCTCGTGCGCGAGTGCGGCGCCGCAGTCTTCCTCCACCCACGCGAGCGCGAGGTCGATGCTCGCGGAAATGCCCGCCGACGTGTAGATGTTCCCGTCCTTGACCCAGAGCGGGTCGTGCTCGACGCAGACGCCGGGATATCTCTTCGCCAGCTCGCGGCCGAACTTCCAGTGCGCGGTCGCTCGGCGCCCATTCAACAGCCCGGCCTCCGCGAGCAGGAAAGCGCCGACACACACCGCGCCGAGGCGCCGCACCTCGACCGCCTTCTTCTTCAGCCAGGCAGACAGCGCCGCGTCACGCACCGATCGAGTGCCCAGTCCGCAGACCAGGAGCACGGAGTCGCACGCGCCTTCGACCTTTTTGAAGTGATGCCGGGCCATAAAGGTCAACACGCCGCCCTCACCCTCGACCGTCAGACGGTCTGCGTTCGTGACGACCTCGATTGTGTAGATGGCTCTGCGCGCAAGGCGATTGACTGAGCGGAATACCTGCAGGGGTCCCACCAGATCGAGCTCATCGACTGGAGGCACGACGACGACGATGATCCGGCGGCTCGGGGAAGGGCGGCGCAAGCTAGGTTTCTTGGACGCGGAGGCCATGCGTCCACCACTCTGTCGCCGCGTCCACGCGTTTCGCAAGCGGAACGAGCGCGAATGGCGGATTTCGACGGATGTGTGTCGCCAATCGACGTGTCGTCCTCGGATAGGGTGCCTGTCATCATGAAACATCGTTGGCTTGGGATCGCTCTCGTTGGCGCCGTGCTTTCCGCGCTCTTCATCGCTCAAATAGCTCAAACCGCTCCGGCGGCTCAAACGGAACAGGCTCTCGGCCCTTACGCACGGATCGCGATCCTCCGTCCGCTGGATGGCCAAACGGTCGACCTGGAGGCCGGGTACATCCGCCATCTCGAGTGGCACCGGCAGGCCAAGGACACGTTTCGCTGGTACAGCTACACGGTCTGGGCATCAACGGAACGGCAGCGGTGGCTCATCTACGCGACGTTCGGACATACGGCCGCCAGCCTGAGCAACCCGGTCTCGCCGGCCGAAGACGAGCGGGACAACCTTGTCAACGTCCTGCCACACGCCCAGTTTCTTGGCAACGGGGTCTACGAGTTCCTGCCGGCGCTCTCGCGCGGGAATGGTGTGCCGACTCCGACTCTTCGAGCCGAGTACACAACGGTGGAGCTCAACCCGGCGGCGGGCAAGGCTTTCGAGGCGGCGCTCGCCGCGGAACAATCAAGGCTGCGGGGAGAGACGCTCTGGTATCGAATGGTCGCGGGCGGCATTACGCCCCGCTACGTCCGCCTGCGTCCACGCGCAGACCTGGCGGCCCTCCTCGATGAGCGCTCAGATCAAGCGCTCCCTGACCGAGTGAGCGGCCTGATCTCGAAGATGACCGTCGAGACTCTCAACCTGCGGCCGAACATGTTGGTCAACGTCACGCCCGAGCCCGTGCGCTGAGCCCGATCCTTGTGCCCGAGAGGACTTCCATGCTCCACGGTCCGTACGCACGCATCTCGATCCTGCGTCCCCATAACGGGCACACGGTCGACTTCGAAGCCGGGTACATCCGACACCTCGAGTGGCACCGGCAGGCCAGGGACACCTGGGTCTGGTATGGCTGGACCATCTGGGCCGGTGAACGCCAGCGGTGGTTCGTCTACGCGACGTTTGGGCACTCGGCCGCGAGCCTGGACAGCCCGGTGGCCCCGGCGGAGGACGAGCAGGACAACGTTTCCAACGTCACGCCGCACGGCCAGTTCTTGGGGCACGCGCTCTACGAGTACCTGCCGGGGCTCTCGCGGGGCACAGGTGAGCCGCAGCCGACCCCTCGGGTCGAGCTCACGACCGTGGACCTCGTGCCCGGGGCGTCAAAGGCCTTCGAAGGGGCCTTGATTGCGGCCCAATCGGCGCTGCAGGGCGAGACGCTCTGGTATCGGATGGTGGCGGGTGGAACCGCTCCACGCTATGTCCGACTGCGCCCGCGACCCAGCCTGTCGGCTCTTCTCGATGGAAAGAGTGAACAGGCGCTTCCGGAAAAGGTCAACGGCTTGATCGCGAAGACGACCGTCGAGATCCTGAATCTCCGACCCACGATGAGTTATGGCCTCTCCCCGCCTCGCGGGTGAACTTTCAGCTGCGGCGGTCGCCACGCGACGGTCCGTAAGAGAGTTAACCGAGAGTCCCATTTACTTGCCGACGCGTTGACAGCCGGGTCGCGGCGCGCGAAGTCTCCCAGAGGGGAGGAGGCGCGCGCCGCGGGAGCGAGAGCGCGCGAGGGACCAGGCCTGCGGTCGAGCCCCTTTGGGCGAGCCGAAGGCCGGTGCGCCGAAGGCGCAGGCACCGAGTAAGCGGAAGCGACGGTTGTTAGCGCGGCGTGACGGCGCGAGCGCGGTGTTGCGTGCCCTGGGGCGGCAGGGGGGCCGCCTTGGGCGGCGCGAGGATCTGGATGGTGCGGGTGGAATAGGAAGCGCCGGTCTGATTGACGGCGGCCTCGGTCACGGTCAATGTGCCGTTGAAGCCGAAGGCGTGTACGGGATTGCGGTCGGTTGAGGTCGAGCCGTCGCCGAAGTTCCAGAACCATTGCGTTGCGCCCGAAGACATGTCGGTAAAGAGCACGGGCTGGCCGGCGACCGCGCTCGACGTGGAAGAAAACGCGGCGAGCGGGAGCGGAACAGCCGCGGCGGCGTCGGGCACGATGCGTCCCCACCAGGTTCCCCAGTTCGACAGAGTCGGATTTGCCGCTGAGCCGGCGAACTCCTGAATCGTCCAGAGGTCGAGCCCGTTGACCGGATCGATGCCCGACGAGCTGTAGTCTCCCCACCGGTTTCTTTTGCCCGTTCCCGTGCGCACATAGACGGCCTCGCCCGACTTGAGCAGGGCGCCGTCGCGCAGCGTCCCCCGCGCGTCCGAGGCGGCGCGGAAAACGTAGCCGCCGGACGCGAATGTCTGCGCGGAAAACGCGGAAAAGCCGATGAGCAGGTCGTTGTTCCGATTGGGCGCGACCGAGGGGAACGCGTAGAACGTTCCTCCGCTCGGGTCGTCCAGCCTTCCGCGGGAAACGACGGACCCGTCGGTCGTCAACTGCCACCATTGGATCGCGCAGCGTGTCGGCGCGCCGGCCGGCAAAAACAACGTGTGGGAGCCGGTGATCAAACCGTTTCGGAAGACCACCTGAGTGAAGTTGGCGTCGTTCGTCGTGATCTTGGTGGCCGTTCCCTTCTGGGGCGCAAAGTCACCGGAGCCCGAGGGGAAGTCGTCCCAGATTTCGTTCGTCCCCGGGAAGGAGATCAGCCGAAAGACTTCGGAGCCGACCGGACCGCTGATGGAGAAGAGAGCGAGGAGTCCGCGTCCATCCATGTTCCCGTTCCAGTCTTCGAGCACGTAGAGCACGGGCTGGTCCGTATCGTAGGTGATCGCGGGAATCAGCGTGCCGCCGAAATCCGGGTCGAGTGGAAAAACCGTGTGGCGGGCGTCGGTTCCCCCAGCCACCAGGTTCGCCTTGTCGAAGGCGTAGACCTGCGCGCGCGCGAACTGCGACGTGTCGGCCGACGCGGTGATGGTGAACATGTTCACCTCAATCGCGATCCAATCCTTGTTGAACCCGAGACACGGGAAGTCCGCCCACAGCTTGTCGTCCGAATCGACATCCACGCGGTACTGGTTCCAGACGCCCGTCGGGTCTCCGGTCTGCGAGACGCCCACGAGGACCGAGGCATCCGCGGAACGAACCCCGGCGACAGCGGCGGCGATCCACCGATCGATCGAAGGATCGTAGAGGACCCTCGGATCGGAGAGCGAGAGGCCCGTGGCGACCTTGGACCAGAACGCCGCGAACGACAGGGTCACGAGCGATTTGCCTGAGCGGTCCTGCACGAGCATTTCCGTGTTCAAGATCGTGAGAAGGTGCTGCGGCCCGACGGCGCCGTTGGTGTCAGGCGGAATCGCGGTCCCGTTGTCGAGAACCGCCGCGAAGCTCGAGGCGAGCGGGGGAGACGCGATCCGAGGCGATTCGATCGCCTCGGCTCGAGGGGAGCGGCTCTCGATCCTCAGGGGCACGCCGGACGGAACCGGCAAGCGCAGAGGCCGAAGCGGCGGCTCCTCTTGCAGCTCTTCGGTCTCATGCAACGGCGCCGCGGCTGCGTGGACGGCGAGCTCGCGGAGATCGACGCGTGCGTACTCGACGGAATGCCCTGGCTCGCCTCGCACGCTGAGCGGCCGGGCGGAGACAGCGCTGCCTTCCGGGTGCCCGCCGGGCAAAGCGCCGACGCCGAGCAGCGCAAGAGCCGCACCCGCAGCCAGGACCCACAGGGTGGCTTTCTTCATGGGCAAGCGATCTCCTGCCGAAGTTTAGCCTGAGGCCCGGCAGCTGGAACCGGCATTGCGCAAGAGGATCACGTCCGCTTTCCTGTCCGTCGTCGGGGAGGGGCGACGCTCGACCTTCTTGACGTTCTGGTCGGAAGGGAGTCTTCTTGCGGCCGCCCGGTTTCTCGGTATCGCCCTTGCAGCGGTGAATATGCGGCCTGAGCCGCCAAGGAGGTTTTCGTGATCAGCAGGTTGACACGCGCCGCACTCGCTCTCGTTCTGGGCCTCGGGCTTGCTCTGCTCGCGTCCAGCCAGACCCCGTCCCGCGTCACGGCGCCGGCGCTTTCGCCCACGCGAATCATTCCCAGCACCGCTCTCACACCCGGGACCGGCGGAGTTGGAGAGGGCTCGGTCACCTCCTCGACCACCCCCGGTTACGGTTCGAACCTTTACTCGATCCCGGCGACGACGCCCCAAGGGGTGCCGGCCTATCAGACGACACCCACGGCAGCCCCGGTTGGATCGACGGGCCCGATGATCACAGCGGCGCCCAAGCGCCCGCTGGCTGCCGCGGATTGCGCACAAAACGGCTGGCAGTCCTACGCGGGCCTCGGGTTCACGAGTCAGAGGGGGTGCGAGGAGTGGGTCAAGCGGCATCCGGCCAGGAGCTCCCGCGCGGCGGCGGGAACCAAGAAGATCCGGACGACCGCGCCGGCCTCCAAGCTGACCCCGGGTGCAGCGAGTCCGATGGAGGCGACTCCGGGCTCCTCGATCACGCCGCTGCTAAATCCGACGCCGATTCCTAGATAACGAGGCGGCACCGGTGGCCCGAGGCCCTGGCACGCTGGATGCTTGGTTTCGCGGGGGGTGACGCCATGCGCATCGCGCATCCGGTTTCCCTGCTGGCGGTCCTTCTGTTCTTGCCGGCCGGCGGTTGCCGGAAAAACGAACCGCCGAAGGTGGAGCAGAAGATCGAGACCAAGAGCACCAATGCCGATGGAACGACCTCGAAGACGACGACCGAGACGAAGCAGTACGGCTCGACTCTCGTCAGCACGACCGAGAGAACGGAAGCCGGAGCGAAGGGGAAAGAGAAGTCGGAAAACGAGACGGTCGTTGGCACGGTCACCGAGTACACGGCGGGAAAGAAGATCGTGGTCCTGACCGGCGACGGTAAGAAACACGACTACGATCTCGACGACAAAAAAACCACGGCCTCCGTAGATCCTCGAGTCACCGTCGGCACGAAAGTTCAGCTCGAGCTCGCCCGCGACAACTCCGGCAACCGATCCCTGCACGTGTCCCCGGCCTGAGAGCTACCAGGTCCGGCGCAAGGGGTGGGCCTCGGTGTTGAAGACGAAGCTGTTGAAGTCGAGGGTTTGCGGCGGGGAGAAGAGCAGATAGAGGTACTTCAGGGTCTCCGCGAGGAAGTAGCTCGGCATCAGATCCTTCTTTTCCATTGTCGACACGCTCTTGAGCGTCGCATATCCGTCCTCGGTCCGGCAGTGGCGCACGAGATCATCAAAGAAGCGGCGTCCCATTGCGACATAGCGCGGGTCCTTCGTGTAGTGGAATAGGTAATAACCAGACTCGATGATCTCCGGGCGGAGCTGATAGGCCGGGCTGACGACGCGGCGGAGACGGTAGTCATATACCTCCGGCTCGATCCCATTGGCGGTCCACATCTGAAAGCCCGAGTCCTGGAGGCGCCGCGCGCGGCCGAGGTCTCCCGAGAGGGCGAGGACGGCAGGGAAGAACGCGTGCAGCGCCCCGTAAGTCGTCGAGGTCCGCCGCCCGGACACCATGTCCGACTCGCCGTACCAGAGGCCGTTCGGTCCGTCGTCGGCGAGATACTTGTTGACTGCGCGCGCGCTTTCTCGCCACCACGCGCCGCATTCCTTATCGGCGAAGAGCTTCTCGCACTTCAACAGGTATTCGTAATAAGAGTCGATGCCTCCGCCGATGTGGCTGGTGCGGCTCGTCCACTCTCCGGTCTCGACGTTGATCTCCTCGCCCACGAGCCCCGTTTTCGCCCGGCGGCGGGTCAGCTCGCCGAGCGCCCTCTTCGGTTTCTCGAAGAAGACCTCCTTGTTGGTCAGCCGGGCGAGGGTGCCGAACTCCAGGATCAGCGTCCCGATCTCGGCCGGGTTGCTCCTGGCGCCGCTCGTCTGCCCGGTCTTCAGGTTCACGTACATGTAGGGCATTCCAGTCGGCGAGTCGAAAGCCGGCAGGAGGCGCGTGCCCAGGTCCTCGGCCAGGTTCAGGAGCCTCCGGTCGCCTGTCAGCTGGTAAGAGGAAAGCAGCCCTCCCAATACCCGGATCGTGATCTCGAAGTTCTTGACCGAGATGTCCTTGTCGAACGAGAGACGCTCGAGGATCAAGGCCTTCGCCTTCTCGGCGTCGGCGGTCAGTCCCATCAGGAGCATCGTGTCGAGAGCGTCGACGGGCGTCATCAACAGACTCTGCTCGCCGTACCAGTCGCGGGCTGTTCGAGTGAGTGGCCGGAGCTCGTCATGGCCCCAGGCGTATCGCTCGTATCCCTTCCAGGCGTGCAAGAACTCCTCGCGCACGCGCGAGGCGAGCGCGGCGCGGTCAGGCGGCGGCGGGGCCGAGGTCCGTCCGGTCGCACCGACGGCGCTCAGGATCACGACCAGAACGAGGAAGCCACAGATCGTGTTGCGCATGAGATTCTTCGGGCGACCCTACGATGCCGACCCGCCCGCAGTCAAGACAGGCGTCTGACCAGATCGGAATCCGAGCGCAACAATATTTAGTTTGTAATCGCTAAATCTCCCGCCGGCGCGCCGCGGGGTCTTGGCCCGGTCGAGTTAGCGCTTGCGCGTGAAATGAAAGACGGTCTTTCCGGTCGTCCCGTTGGAGAGATACGTCCAGTTCTGAGTCAGGTGGTCCGGATCCTCCAGGATCATCACCAGGCCGGTATTGTGCCAATCGCCCGGTGAGCTCAACCCCGTGACCCGCACGAGAGAGAAAGCCAGACTCTTCGCCTGTGGATCCGCGATGACTTCTGTTGCCATCTGTGGTTGGTTTTTCGCGCTGCAGTAGTGCGTGGCGAGGAGATGGTCACCATCCACAGAGAACATGGTGATCATCATCGGACCATTCTTGGGCCGAAATTCCTCCATCAGCGCGCTGCCGTTGGCAGTCAGCGTGTAGGTCACCTGGATCTCGGTTCCGTCCTGGACTCCCTTCCACTCACCCGCGAGAGACGCCAGGCGTTCGAACGCAAGCGTGGACTTCGATTGCTCTGCGCCGCGGATCGCTCCTGAGAACGTTGCCCACGCCACCATGCCGACGATCACAGCCTGAAGAGTCCTGTTCCTGTGTCCCTTCCTGGATCTGTCCGAGCGTTGCGCGCGAGTCGCACGCTCGCTCACGAAGCGCTCACGCTGGGGCGCCACAACGTATCGGGAATTCATCCCCCAACCTTTGCTCGGCCGGAAGGCCGGCGCCTCATGTGATGTTCTTCTTCGAGCTTCCACGTCTTGCCCCCGTCCCGAGACTTCTCGCCGCGCCAGGTGAAGGAGTCGTCCTTGATGTCGTTGAACGACCAGCGGAGCTGGCTGCCCTCGGCGTCCTGGCCTCTGAGGACGATCCGATCCCCCTCGACTCCGCCTTTCACAGTGAGCACGGCGCCGTACTTCGGGCTCACGAAGACCACCTGCCACGTCTTGGATTTGTCGTCGAAGAAGCGAATCGAAGTTCCGATGCCGCGCTCCTTCTCGCCCTCCCTGGGATACGTGATCCAGAGATCCTGGACGGCGCGGCCATCGAGGACCCAGCCGAACTCGAGCTCTCCCGGCGAATGCCTCACGCTGCCGTCCTCGAGGTAGAAGCCGAAGTCGCAATCCCATGTGCCGACGAAGCGGTCCCAGGTCCGCGCCTGATCGCCGAGCGAAGCGTGGGGACCCGGCGCCGAGAGCACCGCGACCATTTGCTGCCTGGGGTCGGTCGGCTGCTGCGCTCCGGTCGTCGCCCCGAAACACGGGGTCGTCAGGCCGAAGACGGCGCTGGTTGCCCACGCAATGGCGATCCAACGAATTGGAGCGCGCTTGAAAGTCATCGTGTCCTCCAACGTCGTGGTCGCGCGGGGCCCGTCTTTCGGACGCGCGCATCATCCACTCTCGAGAATCGTAGAAAAAGCGCCTAGCGGCCGCTTGTAAGTTGTTGCTCGGCCCGGATGGGTCGGCGATCGCGATCTGTCGGCCGCGGGCGTGCTCGTCGCACCCGTGCCATGAGACGATCACCTGCCGGACAGATGGAGCTGAGGATCCATTTGCCTATAATCAAAGGATCCCGGGGGATCATGGGCAAGCAAGCGCCAACTCGACGCGTTCTCTTCGATTCTCTTGGGATCTCGGTCGTCGACTTGAGCTGCTCTGCCCGTGTCGAATCGCTCGGATTGGAAGAACCGAACGCGACGCATGAAATCGTCTTCATTCGTCGGGGCGTGTTCGGTTGCCGCCACAGGGACGAGACCCTCGTCGCGGACCCCAACCACGTGCTCTTCTTCAATGCGGATCAGCCCTATCGCTACTCCCATCCCATTCCCGGAGGGGACGACTGCACGATCCTGGCGGTGGAGAGCGCGCGAGCGGTCGAGCTGGTCGCCCGCCACGCGCCCCAGGACGCGCGCCCGGAGATGCCGTTCCGCCGCGGCCACGCCTTGAGCTCGCGACGCGCGGCGCACCTCCACTGGGAGCTGTTGGGATTGCTGAAGCGGCCGGTGCCGAGGCTCGCGTTGGAGGACGCCCTCGCAGAATTGGCCGACGAGGCTGTCCGCAACGCGTACCAGGCCCCGGGAGCGCCAACGTGCAGCGACAACCCGTCGGCTCCGGCCCGGCGCCGACGTCGTGAGCTGGTCGAGGCCGCGAAGGTCGTGCTCAACGAGAGGCTGGACGCACCGCCAACTCTCGCCGAGCTTGGGGGGAGCCTCGGTTGTTCCCCCTTTCACCTTTCGCGGATCTTCCACGCCGGAATCGGCGTCAGCCTGCGTCACTACTTCAATCGACTCCGGGCGAGGATCGCGGCGGATCGGCTTGCCGGGGGCGCGCACGACCTCACGGACCTGGCTCTCGACCTTGGCTACTCGGACCATAGCCACTTCACCAACGCTTTCCGCCAGGAATGGGGACTGCCGCCGTCCCGATTTCGGGCCGACCGGTCTGCATCGGGAGTCGTCCCCGACGGAAGGCGACGTCGATCTCCTCGCTGGAACCGATCGAGTCCAGTCCCACAGACTCCCATTCTCTGAAGCGCCCGCCGTCCATGCGCGATTCCGCACGCGCGCCGGTCTGAGTTTTCGAGACTACAAGTTATATATTGTACAGCCTTGCGCCTGGCGAGTTACTTCCGCTCGGCGCTGACGCGCCAGACCAGCTCGCCCTCGTCGTCGCTGACGAGGAGCGAGCCGTCTTTCGCCACCGCGACGCCGACGGGACGCCCCCACACACTGTCGGCGGACGCGACAAATCCGGTGAGGAAGTCCTCGTATTCGCCCGTCGGCGCGCCGTCCTTGATCGGCACGCGGATGACCTTGTAGCCCGTCCGGCGGGCGCGATTCCAGGAGCCGTGCTCGGCGGCAAACGCGTCTCCGTGGTACTCGGAGGGGAACTGGGATCCCGTGTAGAAGACCATCTCGAGCGACGCGGAGTGAGACTGCAGGAGCACGTCGGGGACCAGGACCTTGTCCCGGAGCTCCGGATGCGCGCCCTTATGGCGGGGATCCTGATGGGGCCCGAAGTAGTACCAGGGCCAGCCGTAAAAGCCTCCCTCCTTGACTCGGGTGATGTAGTCGGGAACCAGGTCATCGCCCAGGCCGTCCCGCTCGTTGACGGAAGCCCACAGCTGCCCGGTCGTCGGGTGGACGGCGATCCCGACCGCGTTGCGGACGCCGGAAGCGTAGATCCGGAATCCCTTCCCTTCCGGGTCGTATTGGAGGATGTCCGCCCGGCGCTCCTCGGAAGAGTCCGAATCCTCCGCGACATTGGAGTGGGATCCGACCGAGACGAACATCCTTTTCCCATCGTTGGAGAAGGCGATGTCGCGCGTCCAATGCCCGCCGCCGCGCAAGAGTCCTCCGCCCGGGATGTCCGGGACGATCACCTCCGGCCGGCCACGAGCCTGGAGATCGCCGTTCTGGTACGCGAAACGGACGACGCGGCCGGTCTCGGCGATGTAGACCCACCGCGGTTGCTGGCCGGGCGGGTAGAACGCGATGCCGAAAGGGCGGTCGAGACCCGAGGCGAAGACCTGGTTCACCCCCGCCTTTCCGGCCCCGTCCTTCGCGCGCAGCACGCGCACGCGCCCGGGACGGCTCTCGGCGAGAAAGATATCCCCATTGGGAGCGGTTCGGATCAAACGCGGATTCTTCAGCCCGGTCTGAAACTCTTCGACGCGGAAGCCGCGCGGAGCGCGTGGCCAGGCATTGGCGGGACGCGGCACGATCCGCGGGCCGCTGTCGACGGACTTCGTCTCGAAGGGAGGCGGCAGATCGGCCAGCGTGATCCGCCGCCGAACGCCCGGCGCATCGGTCGTCCAGTCGCCGAGCGCGCCCTGGCCGCTGAGAACCTTGGACGCCTGCGCCTGCCCCGGGTCCGCCGGCGCCTGTGATCGAAGGAATCCTGCCGCCAAGCCCAACAGGGAGCCGAGAAGAATCGTTGCGAGCGCGCGAAGTTTTCGAGTCCGGCTCACCGCGAATCCTTTCGCAAGCCTTGGGATCGTATCAGCGCATTAGACTGCGGCCGCGCCGACTTCGTGGCCTCATGCAGCGAAACACACACATCCTGGTTCTGGATCAGGGCAGCACGAGCTCGCGCGCCGTTCTCTACAACCGCGCGGGGAAGATGATCTTTATCGCCCGTCAGCCGCTCGCCGCGCGGGTTCCCGCCGCCGACCGCGTCGAACACGATCCCTCCGCCCTTTGGGAAAGCCTGTCGCGCGCTCTGACTCTGGCACGCAAGTGGCTCGGCGCGGGAGGCGCGCGGCAGGTCGCCGCGCTTGCCGTCGCGAACCAGCGGTCGACCTTTCTCCTCTGGGACCGCCGGAGCGGAAAGCCTCTGACGCCCGCGCTGAGCTGGCAGGACCGCCGCGGGGAAGAGGCGCGAGCGGAAAGGCAATCGCATCAAAGCGAGATCCGGGCGAGAACGGGCCTGCGGCTGACGGCGCACTCGACGATCGCCAAGCTCGCCTGGGTCCTGCGCCATGTCCCCGGCGCCCGCAGGCGCGCCGAGGCGGGCGATCTGCTTTTTGGAACGGTCAACACCTACCTGATCTGGCGGCTGACCCGCGGCAGAGTTCACGCCACCGATCACGTCAACGCCTCCCGAACGCTGATGATGAACCTCGCGACGCGGCAATGGGACGAGAAGCTTCTGGCGCTTTTTGAGATCCCACGAAATCTTCTTCCGGAGATCCGCCCCCACCTCTTCTGCCTACGGAGAGGCGACGATCGGCCGGCACGCCGTTCCGATTCTGGCCTCGATCGGGGATCAGCAGGCCTCGCTCTGCGGCCAGGGAGGATTTGCCCCGGGACACCTCGCGCTGACCTACGGGACCGGCGGCTTCCTTCTCTGGAACGTCGGCCGTCATCCTCCGCAACACACGGCGCTTCTCTCGACCGTCGCCTGGTCCTCGCCTGCGCGGATCGACTACGCCCAGGAGGGCACCGTCAATGCGGCGGGCTCCGTGATCCTCTGGCTGCAGAAGGTAGGGCTGATCTCCTCCCCCTCCGAGATCGATCCCTTGTGCCGGGCCTCGCGGCAGGAGATCGGTTTCGTTCCCGCGTTGTCGGGTCTCGGTTCCCCCCATTACCGGCCGGTCGAGACGGCTCTCTTTGGCGTGAAGCGGACGACGACCCGCGCCGATCTGGTGCGCGGCGCGATCGAAGGGATCGCGTTTCTCCTGAAGGACAACTTCGATCAGATGAGATCCGAACGCCGCGACCGGCCCCGCGCGATCACCGCCGGCGGCGGAGCGGCGGCGTCGCGGTCGCTTCTCCAGTGTCAGGCGGACGTTTTCCAGCAGGAGATCGGGCGTTCGAGCGTTCTGGAGACCACCTCGCGCGGAGCGGCTTACCTCGCAGGCCTCGCGTCCGGAATCTGGAAAAGCCCCGAGAGTCTCTCGAGCGCGAGCCGTCCTTCGCATCGCTTTCGGCCGCGTATCTCGGAGAGGCAGCTGCGCGAAAAGGCCGAGCGCTGGCGCAAAGCGCTGGAGCTCGCGTCTCAGTGGAGCGGCCAGCCCGCGTAGAGGCGGCCACGTCCAAGGGATGTCGGCGGCCCTCCCGAGTGTCGGGGTCGGAGTCGGAGTCCTCTTTGTTCGACGAGGATCGAGCCGCCTGATATAGATTCGCCACGCCCTAGCGTCAAGCAGAATTCCTTCGATCGTGGAGGTCACCCGCTGTGTTGATCGTCAAGATCCGCGTTGCCAGTGCCGACGCCCTGAAGAAAGTTGCGGGCCTCGTGCGGGGCGACGTCGTTCTCTCCAAGGCAGAAGGGAAGGACCATGTCGCCGAGCTTGTCGTCCATGACGACGCGGAGCTCGAAAAGCTGCGCGCTTCGGGCGCGGCGATGGAGATCCTGTTCGACTCGCGGACGCGGCCGGATCCGCGCGAGGAGGTGTCCAAGGTCAACCGCTTTGCCGAGGAGGTCGAGCGGCTGAAGCGGTCGAAGCGCGGCGAAGACAAGACCTGATGCCGTACCTGACCGTCGGCGAGGCCAACTCCCTGATGGAGCTGATGGAGCTCCAGTTCCCGGCCTTCTGCGAGCGGATCGTCCTACCCAACCAGTCCTTCGAGGGCCGCACATCGGTGGCGCTGCGCATCCGCATCGGCCAGGAAGAACGGCGCCCCGGCGTCTTTCTGATTGGCGGCCAGCATGCCCGGGAATGGGGGAGCACGGACATCCTCCTCTTCCTCGCGCAGGAGCTGATGAGCGCCTATGCGCACGGGAACGATCTTCACTTCGGCAACTTTTCGATGCCGGGATCGACCGTCAAACAGATGCTCGAGTCGATCGAGCTGATCGTTTTTCCCGTCGTCAACCCGGACGGCAAGCACTACAGCCAAACGGTCGATCATTGGTGGCGGAAGAACCGCGGTCCGACGTCCTCGGCGTCCGCGATCGGCACGGACCTGAACCGGAATTACGACTGGCTCTGGGACGTCGGAGCGCAGTTCCGGGCGGACGGCGTGCAGATCACTGTCGGCTCCGACGATCCTTCTGTCGAGCTCTATCGAGGCGTCGCCCCCTTCTCGGAGCCGGAGACGCGCAACGTCAAGCACGTCCTCGACACCAATCCGCAGATCCGCTTCTTCGCCGACGTTCACAGCTACCACGGCTACATCATGCATCCCTGGGCCGACGACGACGCGCAGACGACGGACCCGACGATGAGCTTCGTGTACGAGAGGTACAACACGGTCCGCGGCCTTCTCGGAGACACGGCCTACCGCGAATACATGAGCCCGGGCGATCTTGCGCGACACCAATTACTCGTTCATCGCATGAACGACGCGCTGGCGCAGTCGAGAGGAAACGTCTATACGGAGGGGCCGGAGGCGACCGTCATGTACCAGATGTCCGGATCCGCCGCCGACTACGCCTTTTCCCGCCACTTCGTCGACCGATCGCTTCCGAAGATCGACTCCTTCACGATCGAGTGGAACCTCAATCTGGAGTTCCAACCGGTTTTCTCCGAGATGACGTTGATCATCCGGGAGGTCGCCGCGGCGTTGACCGCCCTCTGTCTCTCCGCCAAGGACATGCCGTTGGTGGAAACAGAGCCGGATCCCGTTCTCTTCGGCAACGTCGCGGTCGGCAGCGGTCGCGCGGGCTCCGTCGAGATCCGCAACAACAGCCGCTCGTCGGTGAACCTCGAGCACATTCACGCTGCGGGACCGGGATACCAGACACCTCCTCCGCACACCCGGACGCTGCCCCGCGACGGGACGGCGTCGGTTCAGGTCGTGTTCGCCCCGGCGCAGGAGGGCTCGGCCGAGGGCGCGCTCCGGTTCGAGGCGCGCTATTTTGGAGCCGACTTCGCCGATAACGTCGAGGTCCGCCTCGAGGGCGGCTCCTGCACGCAGAAGGCTGGAGATTGCTTTGCTCCCGTGATGCAGGCCCACGGGCCGATCGCCTGCGCCTTGATCGTTCTGCGATGCAAGTTCCTGCTGGCGCTCCTGATCCTATTCGGCGGCTCGGAGTGCGGTAAGGCCAAGCTCCGCTTCCGCATCGCGCATTGCCGCGAAGGCAACGGTGATCCGTGTCTTCCCCTGCTGCCCTGAGGAGCGGCCGTTCGAGTTGGCGCGCGCGTAACGCGCAACCGGTCGAGACGTAGGGACCCAGCTCGGAGCGTGACGCGCAGGCGCGGCCTTGTATCAGGCGAGCTCGCCGCGAGAGATGGTGACGGCGGTTCCGCCGAGGAAGACGCGCGGTCCTTCGACGCGCACGTGGACGGTTCCCCCTCGGGCAGAGGCCTGGTAGCCGGTCAGTTCTTTCTTTCCGAGCCGCTCCGCCCAGAACGGTCCGAGGCAGCAGTGGGCGGAGCCCGTCACCGGATCTTCGTCGATGCCGACTGCGGGCGCGAAGTACCGAGAGACGAAATCCCTTCCGGGTTGCGAGCTCATGGCCGTCACGATCACGCCGCGGGCCGGGCCACCGGCTGCGGCGAGCCGGCGGAAGTCCGGCCCGAGCGCGCGGACGGAGGCCTCGTCTTCCGCCTCGATCAGATAGTCGAAGCGATTGCGGCCGGCAAATCGCCCGCCTGAGATCCCGAGCGCCGGCCGGAGATCTGGAGGCTCGCTCGCGGGAGTGGCTGGCTCTGCGGGAAAATCGAGCTCGATCCCGCCGTTCCGCTGCGCGGCGGCGAGCCTGCCGCTGCGGGTCTGGAATACGAGCGGCTCTCCGGACTTCGCATGGCCGGCTTCCCAAAGCACGTGCGCGGAAGCGAGCGTCGCGTGCCCGCACAGGTCCACTTCGACCGCCGGCGTGAACCACCGGAGATCCCAGTGCCCTTCCCGACGCCGGAGGAACGCCGTCTCGGACAGGTTCATCTCACGCGCGATGTTTTGCATCCACGCATCTTCGCGATCCTCCGACAGGAGACAGACCCCGGCCGGATTGCCCGCGAAGGGGCGATCGGTGAATGCGTCGACGTGAAAAAGAGGAGTGCTCATGAGCGTCTTTTAGTCCACCCGGCCGCGGCCACCAAGAGCCACCTTCCCGAAAGTGGACTGGGCGCCGCAAGTCTCCGTCGCAGGAGCGCAGCGAGAAGGAATTTGCCCTCGGCCGGAGCTCCCTGCCGGATCCCTCGGGATCACAGGAGAGGGAAGCGGATGAGGAGTTGGTCCTTCCGGCACTACAATTCGGTACGTCTTCCACAGGAGGTGTCCCATGGCCCTGAATCGGCGGGCGCTCCTCTCCGGTCTCGCCGCGGGCTTCGCTCTCCCCGCTTTTCGCGTGGACACGCTCCAGCGCGTCGCGGCCGCGCAACGGGCGGCGGGCTCGCGGCCGCCGGCGGAGCTGGCCGGCGACGAGGCTTACTGGTCGGAGATCGCGCGCGCGTTCGACGCCGACCGAACGCTCGTCAATCTGAACAATGGCGGGTGCAGCCCCGCGCCGTCCCACGTGCTCGAGGCGATGATCCGCGATCTGCGCTTCTCCAACGAGATGCCGGTCTACCACATGTGGACCGTGCTCGAGCCGCGGATCGAATCGGTCCGCCGGGATCTGGCCGCCGAGTTCGGCTGCGATCCCGAGGAGATGGCGATCACCCGCAACGCCTCCGAGGCGATGGAGACGTTGACTCTGGGGATCGACCTGAAGGCAGGCGATGAGGTCGTGATCACCAACCAGAACTACGGGCGCATGATCACGACCTGGGAGCAGCGCGGGCGGCGTGACGGAATCGTCGTCAAGCAGATCTCCTTTCCCGTTCCGCCTCCCTCGAGCGCGGATGTCGTCGAGCGATTCCGGCGCGCCCTGACGCCGCGGACCCGCGTGATCGAGGTCACGCACATCACAAACCTGACGGGACAGATCCTCCCGGTGCGCGACATCGTCCGGATGGCGAGGGAGCGCGGGATCGAGGTGTTCGTGGACGGAGCCCATGCTTTCGCTCACTTTCCCTTCAAGCGGGACGATCTCGAGTGCGACTACTACGGCACGAGCCTTCACAAGTGGCTCTTCGCTCCCATTGGCACGGGCTTTCTCTATGTACGCAAGGAGAAGCAGAAGAAGATCTGGCCGCTCATGGCCGCTCCGGCGACCATGGACGGCGACATCCGCAAGTACGAGGAGATTGGGACGCACCCGGCCGCCAACCACAATGCGATCGCCGGCGCGCTCGCGTTCCACCACGGCATCGGCGGCGCCCGCAAGGCCGCCCGCCTGCGCCTCCTGCGCGACCGGTGGGCCAAACGCCTTCTGGCCGCCGATCCGAGGGTCAAGGTCCTGACACCGTTGAACGACACCGATTCCTGCGGCATCGGCCTCATCCACGTCGAGGGCGTCGACACGACGAAGCTCCAGGCCTACCTTTGGGACAAGCACCGAATCATGACGACGCCCATCGTCCACGCCGAATTCAACGGTCTGCGCGTCACGCCCAACGTCTACACGACGCTGCCCGAGATCGACGTCTTCGCCGACAAGATGGAAGAGATTCTGCGGAAGGGGCTTCCAGCTTAGGGGGCCGCGGCGAGCTCGTTTCCGTTACACTTCTTGTCTGCCCCGGAGACAAAGAAAGGATCCTTCATGCGCACGCCCGTCAGCGTGACGTCTCTCCACGACCGGTTCAAGTGCGCCCTGACGCACCGCTACTTCATCCGGCTGCACATGACGATCCTGGTCCTGCTCGTTCTGCTGGCGGGATTGCTCGCGAGCCGCGGCCTGACGCATACGGGGGTCCGGAACATGGGCCTGCGGTATCCGATCGCGGTCCTTTTCTCCTACCTCGTCTTTTTCGTCCTGGTGCGGATCTGGATCGCCTATGTCTGCCGCGCCTCCCGCAGCCGCCGGGAGTCTGCATCGAGCTCGGACAGCTCCGCCGACGTCGGGGACCTGTTCAGCGGCGGCTCGGGCGGGTCGGGAGGCTCGACCTCGGGCGCCGGCAAGCTCGTGGAGGGGGGCGGCCGCTTCGGCGGCGGAGGATCGAGCGCCAGTTTCGCCGATGCCAAGGCCTCCACTCTGCAAGCCGCGGCCGTGCCGGCTCCACGGTCCGGAGGCTCCAGCTCTTCGTCCGGATTCAGCCTGGATTTGGACGGCGATGGCTTGCTGCTGCTGATCCTCTTCGTGCTTCTCGCCGCTGCGATCTTCGGTGTGGGCGCCTATCTCGTCTATCAGGGTCCCGCGATTCTCTCGGAGGCCGCGTTCCAGGCGGTTCTCGCCTCCGGCCTCGTGAAGACGGCGCGCAGCTCCCACGACCCGGGATGGATGGAGAGCATATTGAAGGCGACCGTTCTTCCCTTCCTGCTCGTTCTGGCCCTGGCCGGCTTGTTCGGCTACGAAGCCCACAAGCGCTGCCCGCAGGCGACGACGATCCGCCAGGTATTCCATCAGTGTATTTTTCGTTGAGGAGATAACAATCTATACATTGTTGGTCGAGCCGCTCTCCCGGTTCCTTTCGGCAAAAGTTTCTCCCATCACGTTGGCAGCCAGCTGCACGGGCTCGGTGGACCGAATCCACGCGCACGCTCACGTTGTGCCCTTGCACGTTCTGGAAACACCGTTGGGTCTGCCCGCATTGGGAGCGCCCGGCTGCTGCCCGAAGTAATCTCTTCGGACATGAAGCTTTGGCGAGGACGCCTCGCGGTCGTTGCGTGTGTGCTCTTGGCGACCATCGGTTGTGATCAGGCCGGCAAGCACCTGGCCCGGGCGAGCCTTCCGGCCTCTGAGGCCGTGCCCGCTGGGCGTCTGCTGACGTTGTTTCTGACCGAGAATACGGGCGGCTTTCTCTCTTGGGGCTCCGGGCTCTCTGCAGCCGCGCGCTTCTGGGTGCTGACCGTGGGCGCCGCCGTCGGCCTGTTCCTGGCGGCCCGCGTCTTCTCGACCTCGACCAGGAGCTGGCGGATTCTCGTGCCGGGAGCGCTCGTGACCGGAGGCGGGTTGAGCAATCTCCTCGATCGCCTGTCCAACGGCGGTCGCGTGACGGACTTTCTCGTGCTGCACCTGGGTCCCCTCGATACGGGCATCTTCAATATCGCCGATCTTGCGATCACCGCCGGTACGGTGCTTCTCGGGATCGAGCTCGTGAAGAAACCTCGAAGCTCCGAGCTTTCCCCGAAAGCGCCCGTCGAACCGCGCGCGGGAATCGCCCGATGGGCGGGCCGCCGGCGAAACCGAAATCGCCCGAATCCGTAACGATAAGATCGGCATCGTTCTTTTCGAGTCCATCGAAGTCCTTTCGGGGATGAATCACCTTCTTTTGGGGGGTTCCGTATGCGCGTTTTCGTCTCGTTGCTCCTCGGCCTGATCGCTCTGCCCTCGAGCGCGCACGCGCTCACGGTCGACGAGGTCGTCAACCGCTACGTCGAGGCCCGCGGGGGCTCGGCAAAGCTCGATGCTCTCCAGTCGCTCCGCCTGACCGGGAAGGTGGTTTTTGGTTTCGGCGACGCTCAGATCGAAGCGGCATGGGGAGCCCTCCAGAAGCGTCCGGGCAAGATTCGCACCGAGGTCTCTCTGCAGGGCCTGACCGCCGTGGACGCCTATGACGGCCGCGAGGGATGGAGCCTGGAGCCTTTCGAAGGTCGGCGCGATGCGCAGAAGACCTCCGCCGACGACGCCAAGCTGCTGGCTCAGAGCGCGGACATCGAGGGTCCGCTCGTCCACTGGCGCGAGAAGGGCCACCGTGTGGAGTATCTGGGAACCGAAGATGTGGATGGCACTCTCGCCCACAAGCTCCGGGTGACGCTCAAGGACGGCGACACGAAGACTCTCTTCCTCGACCCCGACTACTTTCTGGAAATCCGCGTCGAGACCGTCTCGCGCATCCGCGGCGCCGAGCGCGTCACGGAGACGGACCTCGGCAGTTACGAGCAGGTCGAAGGAGTCTGGATCCCGTTCTCGATCGAGTCCGGGCGCAAGGGTGCGCCGCGGCAGGCGCGCTACACGATCGAGCGCGCGGAAGCCAACGTCGACGCGGAGGACTCGCTCTTCGTCTTCCCTTCCGCCGGCACTCCGATTCTCCGCGCCATCCGACCGGCATCCGGCGCCCCCCGCGAGGCGCCGACCGCGGTTCGGCCTCCTGCGGCCGTCGAACGCCCAGCGGTCTTCGACTCCGGGGTCCTCTCGGGCCTCTCCGCCCGCAACATCGGCTCGGCGACCATGAGCGGCCGGATCGCGTCGGTGGCGGCCGTGAATTCGGGGGGCAAGACCACTCTCTTTGTCGGCGCGGCGAGCGGCGGTGTCTGGAAGTCCCAGGATGGCGGCACCACGTTCAAACCGGTCTTCGACAAGATGAGCGCCCAGTCGATCGGGGCGATCACGATCGATCCCTCGAATCCGAAGAACGTCTGGGTCGGCACGGGGGAGTCCTGGATGCGCAACTCCGTATCGATCGGCGACGGAATCTACAAGTCGACCGACGGCGGCGAGACGTGGACCAACATGGGGCTGCGCGAGTCCGAGCACATCGTCCGCGTGCTCGTGCATCCGAAGTCGAGCGACACGGTCTACGCCTGCGCTCCCGGCAAGCTCTGGAGCGACAGCGCGGAGCGCGGCGTCTACAGATCGGCCGACGGCGGCAAGACCTGGAGCCTCGTTCTGAAGGGCGGCAACCTCTCGACGGGCTGCTCCTCCCTGACGATGGATTCCCAGAACCCGGACGTGCTCTTTGCCGGGATGTGGGACTTCCGACGAAAAGGCTGGACGTTCCGCTCCGGCGGAGAGGGGCCCAAGGCGCCGTCCGGCAGCGGCCTCTACCGCTCACAGGACGGCGGGAAGACCTGGACCGAGCTGACGTCCGACAAGAACGCCGGCCTGCCCGCCAAGCCCTGGGGACGCGTCGAGACGGTGATCGCGCCCTCGGACTCGAAGCTGATCTACGCGCTCCTCGAGGGGGAGCATTCCGCGCTCTATCGCTCCTCCGACGGCGGCAGGACCTGGGAGGCGCGAGACCACAGTCAAAGCATGATCTGGCGTCCCTTCTACTTTGGCCGGCTGATCGTGGATCCCACCAATCCGGATCGAGTCTTCAAGCCGGGCGGAGGATTGATCGTGAGCGAGGACGGCGGCCGAAGCTTCACCGGAAGCGGAGGCGGAGGGCACGGCGATTGGCACGACATCTGGATCGATCCGGACAATCCCAAGCACGTCTTCGGCGGCGACGACGGCGGCCTCTGGATCTCTTATGACGGCGGGAACCGGTGGTGGAAGGGGGCGAACCTGCCGATCTCGCAGTTCTACCATGTGAGCATCGACGATCGAGATCCGTACCAGGTCTACGGAGGGCTCCAGGACAACAGCTCCTGGGTCGGCGATTCCTCCTACCCGGGCGGGATCTCCAACTCGCGCTGGGAAAACCTCTATTTCGGAGACGGCTTCTGGACGATCCCCGATCCCTCCGATCCGGATGCCGTCTACGCCGAGTCGCAGGGAGGCTACATCGGGCGTGTCGACCGCCGTACCCATTCCGCCCGAGACATCCAGCCCAAGGCCGCCTACCGAGAGAAGCTGCGTTTCAACTGGAACACGCCCATCCACTCGAGCCGGACGCAGAAGGGCACCATCTACCTCGGATCTCAGTTTCTGTTCCGTTCGCGCGACCGCGGAGAGACGTGGGAACGGATCTCGCCGGACCTCTCGACCAACGACCCGGAGAAGCAGAAACAGGAGCAGTCGGGGGGCATCACTGTCGACAACTCCTCGGCCGAGATGCACACGACGATCTACTCGATTTCCGAGTCTCCCCTGGACGGAAAGGTCATCTGGGTCGGCACGGACGACGGAAACGTGCAACTCACGCGCGACGCCGGAAAGACCTGGTCGAATGTCGTCGGGAATGTCGCCGGACTCCCGAAGTCATCCTGGGTCGGCTGGGTCGAGGCGAGCCGCTTCGACGCAGCGACGGCCTATGCCGCCTTCGATCGCCACACGTTGGGCGACACGGCCCCGTGGGTCTATCGAACGACCGACTTCGGAAAGTCCTGGAAGCGCATCGTCGGGCCCGAGCAGGGAGTTCGGGGGTACGCGCACGTCATCAAAGAAGACGCCGTCCGATCTACGCTCCTCTTCGTCGGAACGGAGCTCGGCCTCTGGATCTCGACAGACGGCGGAGGGAGTTGGGCGGAGTTCAAGGGGGGAGATTTTCCGAGCGTCGCTGTCCGCGAGGTCCAGGTGCATCCTCGCGATCACGATCTCGTCATCGCCACGCACGGCCGCGGCCTCTGGATCGTCGACGACCTAACGCCGTTGCGGGATCTCACCCGGGAGGGGCTCCCGCGCGACGGGGCGTTTCTGCCCGGCCGGCCCGTGCAGCAGCGGATGCCCGCGTTCGGGGGCTGGGTCGAGGGAGACGCGAGCTTCGTCGGCCGCAATCCCGCCAACGGAGCGGCGATCACCTACTACCAACGCACCCGCCACCTTTTCGGGCCGATCAAGCTGGAGATTCTGGACGCCGAAGGGAAGCTGATCGACACGATCGCCGCGAGCAAGCGCCGCGGTATCAACCGCGTCTTCTGGTCCATGCAGGTCCCGCCGCCTCGCGTCCCCCGGGCCGCGCAGCTCGCGTTCAACGCCTCGCAGGGTCCTCGGGTGCCGCCGGGGATCTACACGGTCCGCCTGACAAAGGGGAGCCAGGCCATCGAGACAAAGCTCACGATCGGGATCGACCGCCGCGCTCCGTACGAGGCGGGAGCACGCAAGCAACAGTTCGACTCGGTCATGCGGGCACACGCGCTCTTTGGCGAGATGAGCGCGTTGACGGATCGGATCGACGCGGCGCGGGGGGCCGCGGCGGATCGAGTCAAGGCCCTGCCGAAGGCCGACGCGCTCGGAAAGAAGCTGCAGTCGACGATCGACAAGCTCGATGAGTTGAAGAAGAAGATCGTCGCCACCAAGGAAGGCGGCGCGATCACTGGCGAGGAGCGAATCCGCGAGCATCTGGACATCGTCTACGGGGCATTGATGAGCTGGGAGGGGAAACCTCCCGCCTATCAGGTCGAGCGGATCGACGTTCTGACCCGCGAGCTCTCCGATGTCCGGAAGGATTTCGACTCGCTGGCTTCCCGCGAGCTTCAACCCCTCGGCGAAGAGCTCAAGAGCCGTAAGCTCGAGGCGATTCCCGTGGCTTCCGGTTCTTCCTCGGGTGCAACCGATCCGACTTGGACGGGAGCGGGGAGGCTTCCATGATCCTGGCGGCGGCGGTGGTGCTCGCGCGGCTCGCCCTCGCCTCGGCGCCCGAAGCGCCGGCAGTCTCTCCCGCTTTCTTCGCGGCGCACCGGGAAAAGTTTTTCGGCAAGCTTCCGGCCGGAGCGATCGCGATCTTCCACGCGGCGCCGGAGCCCCGTGGCGTGTCGAGCGATCCCTACCGGCAGGATTCCGACTTCTGGTACCTGACCGGCCTGGAGGAGCCCGGCGCGGTCGCGGTTTTCTGGCAAACCGGTCCCGGAGAGAGGCGCTACGTTCTCTTCGTCCGGCCAAGGGATTTTGCGGCGGAGCAGTGGACGGGTTGGCGCGCGGGCCTCGACGGGGCGAAAAAGGACTTCGGCGCGGGAGAAGCCTACCCGCTGAGCGAGTTTTGGGAGCGCCTTCCGAAACTGTTGCTGGCCGCGCAATCCCTGTATTACGAAGGCGGGGGAGATGAGGAGTTCGGAAGGAAGTTGCTCGAGGCGTGGAACGCCGGCAATGCGAACGCGGTTTCTCCTCGCCCCGCCGCCGACGCCGCGCCGATTCTCGGCGTTTTGCGGCTGGTCAAGGACGAGGTCGAGCAAGCTCTCTTGCGCGAGGCCTCTCGCCTCGCCGCCGACGCCCACACGGCCGCGATGCGCGAGATCGCGCCCGGCCGCCATGAGTACGATCTGAAAGCGGCGATGGTCGGGAAGTGCCTGGCGGGAGGAGCGGCGCGCATGGCGTATCCGCCGATCGTTGCCGCCGGCCGGAACTCCGTCATCCTCCATCACGAGCGGGACGACAAAAGACTGGAGGAGGGAGAGATCGTCGTCAACGATACCGGCTGCGAGTATCGAATGTACGCCGCCGACGTGACGCGGAGCTATCCGGTCTCCGGGCGATTCTCAAAGGAACAGAAACAGATCTACGAAATCGTGCTGGCGGCTCAGAAGGCCGGCTTCGCGGCGGTCCGTCGGGGTGTCGCCTTCCATGAAGTGCACGACGCGACCGTTCGAGTGGTGGTCGACGGTCTCTTTCAGCTCGGAATCCTGTCCGGTGACCGCGACGAGATTCTCCGCAGCCGGGCCTATCAAAAGTTCTACCCGCATGGCTCGAGTCACTGGATCGGGCTGGACGTGCACGACGCGGGAAGCTACGGTTATCCGCCGGGTGTCGGGCGGCTGGAGCGCTACGGAAAGGCGCAGACGATTCTCGAGCCCGGAATGGCGCTGACGGTCGAGCCCGGGATCTACATTCCTGAGGGCTCGACCCAGGACCCCAAGTGGTGGAATATCGGCGTCCGCATCGAAGACACCGTGCTCGTCACCCCCGACGGGATGGATTGCCTTTCCTGCGCGGCGCCGCGCGAGGTGTCGCAGGTGGAGAGGACGATTGCCGATGGCAAGGCTCCGAAGGGATTCCGTAAGGCCCGCTGATTCGGGCCGATCAGGCTTATTCTCGGCGCATGGTCATGGAGGAAGAGCCCGAACGGCCAAGGGCGGTCACGGTCATCGGTTGGATCTGGATCGTGGTGGGGGGTCTCTATTTCTTGCGAGGCATAGTCGACCTGGTGATGTGGAGAGCTCTCCAGCCTGCGGCGCCGGCGCTTCTCCGTGAGATCGAGAGTCGGGATCCCGAGATTCGATTCCTGCACCCGCTGTTCGAGCACCTGACCGCGATCAAGATCGCTCAGATGATCGCGGGCGTGGCGGTCGTTGTTCTGGCATACCGCTTTCTACAGCTTCGCCCGCGGGCTCGGGTGGGCATCCAGATCGTCTGCTGGATCGTCCTTTGTTACATGTTCGCCTTCGCTGCGCTGTGGATCCGAATTTGGACGAGGGCCCTCGCACTCGCTCCCGACGATCCCCGTTTTGCCGGATCGCATGGGCGGATCAGCCTCGCCCTGGGGCTCGGACTCAATGCGGCGTTGGCAACGGGACTGATCGTCATGATTGTGCTGCTGCGAAGCTCCCAGATGCGTCAAGTCTTCGAGCGGCCCGCCGTGAGGACTTGAACCGGGGAACTTCCTGTCTCTGTCCTTACTTGAGCGAAGATTTTTCGCAGGGCACGACCACCGCGGCGGACCCCCGCGCAGGGACCGAGCGACGGCTGGGGCGGCGCCGCACGTCCAATGGGGGCAGCGCGGGCTGCCACCCCTGGATGTTTAAGAACTCGACTTGGTCGGTGACCCGGTGAGTCCGGATCGGAGTTCTCCCAACGCGGTCGTAACGCCAGGCTGTCGGCCAGACAAACAGGCCTCCATAGATGCCGCCGATCAAGGCCAGGAGGGCTAGTAGCCGGTGTCTGCGGTCGCCTTTGCGTCTCTCGAGCATAACGTCTCCCAGAGGCCCGAAAACCGCGGGAAGCGGTCCCGTTCCTGAACCTATTGTACGTGCAAGAGACATTCCTGCACGGACACGCGCCAGCACGGACGCGCGGTCAGTGCGTGTGGACTTCAATCTGGACGTCCGGGGTCGCGACCGCGACCGTGCCGTAGAGGGGTCAACGGCGCTTGAACGCGGTGACGAGATCGGCTCCCTGCTCCGAAGTGACTCCGGCCAGATCGAACTCCAGCCGAACCGAGGTGAAGAGATTCACATCGGGCCGCACCGGCTTGCTCCGATCCATCGCGCCGGAAGCGGCGACGCGAACGGACTGGAGAGGCACGTTCTTTTCCCGAGCGATCACCTCGACCAGCTCGACTCCGCACGCGGCGATTCCCGCGAGGAAGTATTCGGCGGGCGTGACCTCTTCACCGGGGCAACCGTTCTGAACAGGCCCATCCACCACGAAATGGTGGTTCCGGCAGCCGCAGAGGACTCGCCCGAAAGTCTCCGTGGATTGGGCATGAACGTCGTATCGCCGGATGTCCGCCTCGGCCATGACAGCACCTCACAAGAATCGGCCGCGATCTTATCCGGCTCCGACTAGTGAAGTCCTCGTCCTTAGGTGGTTCGGCGGCTAGCGCAGTTGGCCGAAAGTCTTCTGAGTTCGCCGACCCGGAAACAGTCCGGGTCGCTGCGCGCGCGAGGGACCAGGCTCGCGGTCGAGGCCAGTGGCCGAGCCGCGAGCCGGTGCGCCGAAGGCGCAGGTCCCGAGTAAGCGGAAGCGACGATTATGCGGAGCGCATCAGCAGCAGGTCGATTCGGCTCTCCACCCCGTACTTGGCCAGCAGGTTCGAGACGTGGAACTTGGCCGTGCGCGAGGAGATAGACAGCCGGCTCGCGATCTCCTTGTTTGAGAGATTCTCGAGCAGAAGATCGAGCACCTCTTTCTCACGGCGACTCAAGCTCGCGCCCGGCGATCGAAACGCGTTCCGACCGGTCCGAAACGTCTTCTCGATGAAACGGGAGAGCGAGATCCGCGGGACCCAGAAGCCGCCCGCCGCCAGAGTCCGCAGAGCCTGTATCAGTTGACTTCGGATCTCCGCGTACCTCAGGACGCCCTTGGTCCCTAAACGAAGGAACGCGAACAGATTCGCGTCATCCAGTCTCTCCGCGAGAATCAGAATCCGGGCGCGGGGGAACCGGCCGAGGATCTGAGAGACCGACTTCTCCGTGTCTTCCCGCCGGCCCGGCGAGTCGACTACGTACACAGCCGCCCGGGGAATTCGCAGGAGTCCTCCCTCTCCGGTTGCCACCGCCTCGAAGCTGCAGGAGAGGGGCCGGAACGCGTGTCCGGCGGCCAGTTGTTTCAGCTCCTGCAGAACAAGTGGGTGCCGGACGCACAAACAGACGGCGGGCGCCAGGGACCTCCCCACGGATCGTCGAAGGGTACGTCAGGGGAGGCCCGATGGCAACCTTCGCCGATGCGCCTCAGAGCGAGTTCAGAAAGGCAATGAGCTGCGACCTCTCGAAGGCCGACAGTTTGAGGAACCGGTCTCGCGCCTTTTTGGCCTGTCCGTCGTGCGCGCTGATGGTCTGCTCGAGCGTCGCGGAGCGACCGTCGTGCAGAAGGCTCGTCTCCTTCCGGACCCCCAGAGAGGCGCCGTGCGCATGAGGCGGCCCGTCGCTCGGTTCTGCGTGATTCCGTCCCCGAGCGATCCCATGTCGTGGAGCAGAAAATCGGAGTACGGATGGAACGCGACGTAATGGAGCGCCGCCACCGGGCTCGGACCGGTGATCAGCGTGGGAGTATGGCAGCTCGCGCATCCGATCTTGGAGAATTGATGCTCGCCGAGAATGGCGGCCACCGTGATCGGGCCTCGCGGCGGCGGGGCCAGAAGAGTCATGAAGTCCGCGAATTCCTGAACACCCTCGCCGTTGTCGTTCAAGCCCTCCGCCGGCGCGAATTCCAAGAACTGACGGCAACTCTAGGGAGGAACCGGCTCTCGTCACAACTGTCCCGCAGGGCAGAAAGAGGTCACCCGGCGCGTGAGCCGGCGCTGGCCCGAAGGTCAGCTGTTTCGCCTCTCGGGATTCGCGTCGTTGGGCTTCCTATGGTGTATAATAAAGATCAGACCCCATTCGTCCAGTCGTCTCCACGCGCAGACCCGTGGTAGGCTCGAGGCCTCCGATCCCTACGACGGCCCACGCGTGCCCGTTGCGCCCGTCGCTGGCTGTCGGCGAGAAAGTGGGTGCGTCATGGAAGCCGCCAACCGGAACTGGACCTGCAGGAATTGCGGCCGGAGCAACAAGACCCCCGTCGAGCTCGATGGAACGGTGAAGTGCGAATTCTGCGCGAACGTGATGAGAATCCAACCCAGCAGGAGCCGCGGCGGGGAGACCCCGGGCCAACTTTCCCGCTTCCCCCAGCGAACGTCATGAATCCGCATGAGCCTCAAATTCAACTCGAGATTGACCCGCTCTTGTCGGAGCCTTACGTCGTGTACCTTTTCGGGCAGCTCAACGCGCGCCAGGAAGCGCGCCATTTCCCGACGCCGGAAGCCCTGCTCTCCTGTCTGAAGGCGCAGTTTGGTGTGGACGCGCACACGGCCGAGCACGCCGTGACCGACCTCCGAAAGCGGGGCAGGGCGCAGATTCACCGCGCGCGGTGACGCGGCCCGAGCCGTCACCCCTGGCGTTTAACCTCTAACCTCCCGCCTTCGGCCCCTCTCTCCTATCCCGGCTCGTCCTGGCTCTCCGATTTCCGTCGATACGGCAATTCCGGGTCTGTCTTTCATGTTACACTACAAAGTAGTTTGTATTTAAAAGCACATTTGGTTATTCTTCGAACCCGAGAGAACGAGAAGCGGAGTAATGGACCAGGACAACCACCCGACCGATTCCGTTGAACCGAACCGCGGAGGAGACCTCACCCGGCAGGCGAGCGATGAAGTTGGTCTCGAAGCGGAAGCGCTTTCTCCCGACGAGCGCCGGACACTGGCGTCCCTGCAAAGCATCATGGCCAAAGAGAAGTTCCTCAAGAGCCGCCGCCACGCCCGAAGGCAATGACTCCGAAACCTTTCGCCGGGCCCGCCGTCTTTCCATCGGGGGACAAGATGAACGCGGTGAGAGCTACGCTACCGATCGCCACTCTGCTTCTCTCGGTCTCCGCCGCCCCGGCGGGGGGGATGATCGGCGCCCGGACGGCCCGGACGGTCCTTTACGAATCGCAGGACTCGGATGCCTACGTGCTGTCGCTCGGAAAGAGCTCCTGGAGCATGAACACCTGCCTGGAAAAGATGCAGGGTTTGCGCAAGCGGTTCACCGGAGACTTTCTCTGGCTTCGTCGGGGGAGAGAGTCGTTTCTCGTGCGTGATCCCGAAACGCTGCGCCAGGCCCGAGAGCTGTTCGACCCCCTGAGCACGCTCGAGCCGGACCGCGCGGCCCTGGAGCGGCTTCGATCTCCGCTGGAAAGCCGTGATAAGGCTTTGGATCGCGAGCAGGAGGCTCTCGATCGCGAAGCCGATCGTCTGTCCGACCGGAAGAAAGACAGGGCCGCCGGAGTCCGCGAGGATCTGGAGCGCCGGCGGCGGGCGCTCGAGGAGCGGATGCGCGCCCTGGAGAAGGAGCAGGAGCAAGTCGAGGCGCTCGAGAGTTCCCTTGAGGAAAAGCAAGAGGCTCTGGAAAACCCGAGAAGGAGCTCTGGCACCTGATCGACTCCTCCATGGAACGCGGCCTCGCCAAGCCGATCGACTAACGTCGCTTCCGCTTGCTCGGGATCTGCGCCTTTCGGCGCACCGGCTCGCGGCTCGCGGCTCGCCCAAAGGGGCTCGACCGCGAACCTGATCCCTCGCGCGCTCCCGCTCCCGCGGCGCCCGCCTCTTTCCCTCTGGGAGACTTCGCGCGCCGCGACCCGGACTGTCTCCGGGTCGACGAACCAACGAAGCTCTCGTCTTTGACTTTCACAGAGGGTCTCAGCCCCCGTCGCAGCCCTCAGCTGTCTCGTGCTTCCGACGGCGTCTAGGTTCTTTCGGCGGAGCGGAGATCCTTCCAGACGGCGCGGTAGCCGTCGCACTCGGAGCGCAGTTGATCCATCAATCCGACGAAACGCTCCTGAGAGCGAACCGATTCGAGCAGGGGATCTCTCTCGAAGAAGGGATGACAGGGAAAGCCATTGTGGGCGGCATCGGTCAGCCAGTCGAGAGCCGCTTCGCGGTCTTCCATCAGCGCGTAGGCGCAGGCGACGTCATATTGCGCGTGATGGTAGTGGCCGTACGCCTTTCGGTTTTCGATCGTCCGCTCGATTTCGCGAACGGCTCCCGTTTTGTCTCCGGCGAGCGCCGCGAGGACGGCGCGAAGGCTGTGCAGGAGCGTCGTGCGCCCCGGGTCCAGTTGGGCGGTGCGGATCGCGCGAGCCGCAGCCGGATGGTCGCCGATGCGGATCAAACAGTGGGCCAGTTGATACTGGCTCCACGTTTGCTCCGACCAAGCGACGGATGTCTTCGAGATCGTGACGGCCTCCTGCCACCGCCCTTCCAACAGCCGGCAGAAACCGAGAGAATCCTGCGCGATCGGGTCTGAGGGGTTGATCGCCAGAGCCTGCTCGTATTCACCGGCGGATTCCGGGAACATTCCCAGATGCAAGAGCAGGTTTCCCAGCCAATCGTGCGCCTCGTTCAGGCTCGGACGTGCGGCGGCGGCGTTCCAGAACTCGCGCATCGCGGCCGCATGGTCAAAGCGGCGTTGAGGACTCCACAACAGCCGTCCCTTGAGATACCGCCCCTCGGGCAGCCGGGGATCGATCGCGAGCGCACGCTCGGTCATCTCGGCGGCGAGCTCATACCATCCCCCTTCGGGATCGTAGGTGAAAGCCTTTCGGGCGTAGGCGTCCGCGAGGCCGATCAGAGGGAGAGCCGACGTCGAGTCGACCCCACGAGCCCGTTGGAAGGCCTCGACTGCGGCGTCTACGCCCGCCAGCGTTTCGTGGAGCAGATGAACTCGCCCCTTCAGATAGAACTCGTAGGCGCCCGCCGCGGGCTGAACGGCGCGGCCGAGCCGGTGCTCGTCGGCGGGAGTCAGCTCCACCTCGAGCGCCTCCGCGATCTTGCGCGAGACCTGGTCTTGCATCCCGAAGATGTCGTCGAGCGACGTGTCGATCTTGGCGCCCCAAAGAGACTGTCCACCCTCCGTCCGGACGAGCTGCACGGTCACGCGCAGCCGCGCGCCCGCTCGCTGGAAGCTGCCGTCGACGACGGCGTCGACCCCGAGCGCGCGCCCCGCTTCTTCGGGAGCGGCGGTGCGGTCGCGATAGGAGAGGATGGCCGAGGTCGGACGAACGAGAAGCGAGCGGACGAGAGCGAGCTCGGTAATCGTGGCGTCCGCAAGGCCGACGCCGAGGTCGGCGCTGTCCCGGTCGCGAGACAGGTCCTTGAAGGGGAGCACGGCCACGGAGCGCCGTCCTCCGTCCGCCGTCTTCCCGGCGCGCGGAGTCTCCGCCGTCGCGCGCTGCGGTCCGGCGTAGGCCTCGAGAGCGAAAGCGATGTCGAGTGCGTTCTGGAAGCGATCCTCGCGGTTCTTCTCCATACAGCGGCGAGCGATCCGCTCGAGCGGAGCGAGCGAGCCGTGCGAGTCCTCGGGGAGATCCGGCGGCTCCTGATTGAGGACGGCAGTCAGCGCCTCGAACGGCGAGTCGCCGTGAAACGCACGGCGGCCGGCGATGGCCTCGTACAGCACCGCGCCAAAGGAGAAGATGTCGGAGCGGTGGTCCGCCGAGAGCCCGCGAACCTGCTCGGGGGACATGTAGCCGACGCTTCCCAGGATCACGCCGGGTTGCGTCAGACCACCGGTCGGTTCGGCCGAGCCGGGAGACCCGAGCGAGCCCTCTTTTGCCAGGCCGAAATCGAGAATCTTCACGCCGCCGTCTCGAGTTCGGAAAAGGTTTTCCGGCTTGAGGTCGCGATGCACGATGCCGCGGGCGTGGGCCGCGGCAAGGCCTCGCGCAACTTGAGTCATGGCGTCGACGGCCTTACGAGCCGGCAGCGGCCCGGAGGCGAACCATTCTCGGAACGTGCCGCCTTCCAGGAGCTCGAGCACGGCATATGCGAGCGGCCCTTCGTGATCGAAGCCGTGGATGCCCAGCACGTTGGGGTGGGAAAGGGCCGCGGCAGCGCGCGCTTCCCGCTCGAAACGAGCGAGCGCTTCGGGGTCGCCTGCGAGCTCCTGCGGCAGCACCTTGATCGCGACCTCGCGGCCGAGCTTCGAGTCGCGCGCGCGATAGACCTCCCCCATGCCTCCGGCGCCGATCGAAGAAAGAATCTCGTAGGAACCCAGACGAGTCCCGGATGACAAAGCCCCCATCGAGCAGAGGCTATACCCACGTCGCTTCCGCTTGCTCGGGACCTACGCCTTCGGCGCACCGGCGCTCGGCTCGCCCAAAGGGGCTCGACCGAGCGCCTGGCCCCTCGCGCGCTCACGCTCCCGCGGCGCGCGGCTGCACGTTGCTTCCGCTCGTTCGGGATCTGGCTTCGCCACCGGCGCGCGGCTCGGCCAAAGGGCCTCGACCGCGCGCCTGATCCCTCGCTCGCTCTCGCTCCCGCGGCGCGCCCCTCCTCCCCTCTGGGAGACTTCGCGCGCCGCGACGCGGGTTGTTACTGCATTGGCGAGTTAAGGAGCGCTCGGCTTTACTTCTCAGCCGGCGAACGCACGGCGGGGCGCTGCGGCTCCTAGGGAGTTCGAGGGGGGCGGGGTTGGAGGCCGAGGCGGGCGAGAGCGCCGCGGTCCCTTTCGGAGTGGAGGCGCCAGTACTCCAGGCGTTCGCCGCCGAGAAGAGACGCCTTCTCTCCATCGCTCGTTTCCCACTCGACGAGGCGGTGGGGCTCCGCGGCCTCGACAGAGATCTTCCATGTCGGACCGCCGGCGATCTCGACTGACCGGCGGTTGACTTCGAAGGTCCCGGCGGGAACGGTGGCCCGGGAAGGCGCCGCTTCGCGAGAGAGGATCGCCTTCTCGAGCTCGATGGGCCGGTGGTTCAACCGCGCCGATCGGATCGACTTGACGAGTGAGACCTCGCGCCGCTCGCCCGCCGCGAGAATCGGGGCCGCGAAACCGCGCGCCCACAGAAGAAGCGCGTCACCCGCGAGCGCATCGGCCGGCACCGAAAGCTCGCGCGACTGGTCCGCCTCTCCGTCGAAGTAGCTGTGCGTCGAGAGACGCGCCGAACCCGCGTCGAAAAGGAGCTGGCCGTAGGTGTCGCCGCACCATTCCTGAGAGGAAAAGGAGACTTTGGTCGCGCTGCCGGCCGGGCGCCCGTTGACCGGCGCCAGAGCGACGAACGCGCTCGTCATCAGGTTGTAGTCGTAGATGCCCGTCGAAAAGTCCTGCACGAGATTGAGCTTCATCACCGGAAATTCATCGGATCTGGGATGTTTTCCCGGGTCCGATTTGACGCGCGCCGAATTGGAAAACGTCTCGGTGACGAAGACGACGACGGCGACTCCCTTTCTCAGCTCGCCGTATCGGGGGAAGGTGAGATCGTAACCGGAGACCTCCCCCTTTCCATCGCCCCATCGCTTCCAGAACTCTTCCCCGAAGACGGGCGAAGAGCCGAGGGCCGCCGGCACCGATGCCGGAACGGAACGGTGCGCCGCCACCGACAGAACGCCGATTGCGAGCGTCAGGGAAACAGCCAGTGACTTTCGATGATTTCGGAACATAGTCTGTCCTCGTTGGGCATCTTAACCGCCGGCCGAGCCCCGCCAGCTTCTGCAAAGGAACTCCTGAGGCACTGGGACGGAATCAAAAAGAAAAGGCGGGGACGAGCCCCGCCTTTGAGGGTACCGACTGTGCCCGTGTCAGGAATGACGCGGATGCACGATCGGGTGGGATCCGGTGATACTGCGGTCATAGATCGACACGTTTTCCTCGCGACGCCGGCGCATAATCATCAAGACGATCCCGGCGAGCCCTGCCACAGCGATCGCTCCGAGGACCCAGGTTCCGATGCTCGAACCCTGTCGCGTCTGGGTCCTCTCGGAGGCCGGTTCCACGGGCGACGCCACCTCCGGCGCGGGCGGGTTCAGGGGAACCGCCGGCTCCGCCGTGGCGGCGGTTCCGGAAGGAGGCGTCGATCCAGTGTTGCCGGAGTCATCGATCGCGGCGGAGCCAGCCGCGGCCGCGCCCGCCTTCTCGCGGGACTGGTCGCTCGAGGATTCCGCGGGTTTCGATTCCGCGGGTTTCTTGACGCTCTTCTTGGAAGAGGTCTGCTTGGGCGAGGTCTGCCCCGTCGACTTAGTCGACTTGATCGTCGTCGTGTCAACAGACGGCGCCGGCGCAGGCTGAGGAGCCGTGTCCATCGCCGGCGGCGGAGCGGTTTGAGTGTCAGTCGGTTCGACCGTTTTCGCGCTCGTCGGGTTGGACGGCGGAGCCTGATCGGACGGCGCCGGCGGCACTGGAGCCGGCGTTGCGACCGGCAGCGGCGGCGCGGGATTGGGATTCTGCGGCGGGGATTGCGCGACAGCTGCAGCGGCCGCCGAAAACACCAGAGCTGCGAGCAAGAGTCGACACGAGGATCGCATGGTGCTACTCCTTTTCGGTTTCCGAGACTCGCATCGCGAGCCTTCGATTTCCCTTGCGACCCGCGGCCTTGCGTCAGACCGCTCAGTCGCTGAACAACTTGTTAAACAGCGAATTCCGTGCCATTAAAGCGGGTCTCAGGAGCCCACGCTTGGGAGTGTCACCCGAGCGAAACAACGATTGGACCGGAGGAGGCCATTCTCGCGGCGCTCGCGATCCGGACCTCGCGGCATTGCTTTCCTCCCGCTCTGGAATGCCTCGTGGCCAGGAGAGTTACTTGACGTACGACATCTCGCCGTTGCCGAAGGACCAGTTCTCCTTCGGGACTTCGACCAAGCTGATGAGGACGTCCTCACGGCGCAAAGCGGGGCCGGCGGCGAGCTTGTCGGCGATCGTTCGATAGAGAGCCCGCTTCTGCTCGAGGGTCCGCCCGGCGTTCAATGTGATCTGGATGAAGACCACATTGTCGCTCCTTCCGATCCCCAGGTATCGGCGGTCGGCGACGAGTGTCTCGGGAGGGTGCTCTTGAATGATCTGAAAGCGGTCGTCGGCAGGCACGTTGATCGTCTCGACCATCGCGCCATGAATCGCCTCGGAGACAAGGGAGAGTTGCGCAGAGGACAACCCGCGTTTGAGGAAGACTTGAACCAAGGGCACGGTGTGCTCCTTTCAGAAACGAGCAGAGGATTCCTTCGGTCTTTCGGTGCGCCCGCGGTTGGGTTCGCCGAAGATTACCCCGGTTAGCGGGGGAGCCGAGCCAGAAGCGCAGCGCCCGGCGGGGTCGACAGCGGCGGATAGGACTAAAATCAACTGTTCTTCAAAACGAGATCGGATGCGAATTCCATCGAGCCTCATCTCCTGCTCGCCTGGCTCGTCGCGCGCCGTGGGCGCGAGCTCGGAACGCGGCCGTCCACGACGAGGCCTTCGGCCTCGCGCGACCTCCTCAAGGGGACCGCTCTCGCGATCGTCTACGTCGTGTCCGCGCGCCTGGGCCTCCAGATCCACGCGGTCCACCACTTCGCAACTCTCGTCTGGCCTCCAACGGGAATCGCGCTGGCCGCGATGCTGATGTTGGGGACCCGGTTCTGGCCGGCCGTTGCGGCGGGCGCGTTCGTCGTCAACGTCTGGACGGGCGCGCCTGCCCCCGTCGCCCTTGCCATCGCCGCCGGCAATACGCTGGAAGCCCTCGTCGCTGCGTACGCCTTGCGGCGCATCCCCGGTTTTCGCAGCACTCTCGATCGTCTTCGAGACGTCGTGGGACTGGTTGTCCTGGCCGGAGTCGCCAGTCCGATGGTCAGCGCGACGATCGGAGTCGCGAGCCTGCGCTCGAGCGGAATTGTCTCGACGGCGGATCTCTTCACGACGTGGCGCGCGTGGTGGCTCGGGGACGCAATCGGGGCGCTCATCGTGGCGCCGCTGCTCTTGACTTGGCGAGCGGCGCCGGTCGCGCCGGCCACGCGCCGCCGTGTGGCGGAAGCGTTGCTCCTGGGAGGTCTGCTCGCCGCCTCGAGTCTTCTCCTGTTCGAGTGGACCCGCAATGGGCTCGCTTCGATGCTCTTCCCGTTCCTGATCTGGGCGGCGATTCGCTTCGAGCAACGCGGCGCGGCACAAGCCACCTTCCTCGTTTCGGTCGTCGCCATCTGGGCGACCGCGCGGGGCCATGGGCTCTTCCCGCGAGGTCCGGTCGAGGAAGAGCTCTTCGTCCTCCAGCTCTTCATGGCCCTGACGGCGGCCACCTTTCTCGTTTTGGGGGCCACGACGCGCGAACGCCGCCTGGCGGAAGCGGAGCGGCGGCGATCGGCACGGGAGATTCGGGAGAGCGAAGAAAAATACCGCACGCTGACCGAGACGGTGGACGATCTTCTCTGGATCAACGATCCCGACGGCAAGCTGATCTTCGCCAATCGGCGATGGGAGGAGGCCTTCGGGACTGTCGCCGACGTCGGACCCGCGAACCGTTGGATGGACCGGGTCCATCCGGAGGACCAGCAGGCGCTGCGCACGACGCGCAAACGGGGAGTCCGCTCCGGTTGTGCGTACGAGATCGAGTGCCGGGTGCGAGGTCGAACCGGCGACTACCGATGGATCCTGGCGCGGGTCGTACCCGTGAAGAATCCGGAAGGCGAGGTCTCCTTCTGGTTCGGCGCCGCCGCGGACGTCCACGAGCTCAAGGCCGCGCAAGAGCAGCTCCGCAAGGCCAAAGAAGAGGCCGAGGCTGCGAATCGGTCGAAAGACCAGTTTCTCGCGGCCCTCTCGCACGAACTGCGCACTCCCCTAGCGCCCGTGGTCGCGTTGAGCTCCACCCTCGAAAGGAACCTGGGTCTCCCCCCTGAAATTCGCCGGCAGCTCGAGATCGTCCGCCGCAATGCGGAGCTCGAGGCGCGCCTCATCGACGACCTGCTCGACCTGACACGCATCGCCCGAGGGAAACTCCCGATCGAGCAACAGCCGGTCGATCTTCAGGAGGCGCTCGATCATGTGCTCGAGATCTGCCGCGAGGAGGCGACGGCCAAGGGTCTCCATTTCGCGAGAGAGGGTGACGACCACCCGACGATCGTCCTCGGAGATCCGGCCCGTCTGCGCCAGATCTTTTGGAATCTCCTGCGCAACGCCGTCAAGTTCACCCCCTTCGGGGGCCTGATCCGACTGCGAACCTCCCTGGAGCGCGGGCGAATCGTGGTCGAGATCTCGGATACCGGAGCGGGTATCGAACCCGCCGCCATGAGCCGCATCTTCGAGCCTTTCGAGCAGGCGGGACGAAAGAGAGGAGGGCTGGGACTCGGCTTGGCGATCTCCAGCGCGCTGGTCGAGGCTCACGGCGGAATCTTGACCGCCTCGAGCGAAGGACTGGGCCGCGGGTCGATCTTTCGCGTGGACTTACCCGTCCTCCAGGACGCTGCCGCGGCGTTTCCTCCGGTCGCGGCCGTGTCGACCGTGCCGGCGATGCGTAGCAAGCGCGTGCTGCTCGTCGAAGATCACGCAGACACTCTCACCGCGGCGACGGAGATGCTGGCCGAGCTGTCTTGCGAGGTCGTGGCTGCGGCGTCGGTCGAGGAAGCGCTTGCGGCGGCAGAGTCTCACGTGTTCGATCTGGTCGTCTCCGACCTCGGGCTGCCCGATGGTACCGGCCTGGATCTCATGCGGCGGCTGCGAGACCTCTATGGGCTCTCGGGCATCGCCGTGACGGGCTTCGGCATGGAGGAGGATCTCCATCAAAGCCGCGAAGCGGGCTTCGTCGCCCATCTGGTCAAGCCGATCACCTTCGATCGGCTCGCCGGCGCGATCGCGAAATTCTTTGAAGAGCGCCCAGATCCCGAGACCGTCGAGACCTCGCGTCGATTCCCGTAGGCCCCGATCGGACACGGAATCCGTTCGGGATCCCTCGGGCCGCACGGCTCTCGGGATGACAGATCCTTCGGTCCTCACGGCCCTCAGGATGACCGCGGGTGTGCGACGCGCGGTCACTTGACCGCCCCGGTCGTCATCCCCGAAATGAAGTAATCGAGCGAGAGCGCATACACGATCACGACCGGGATGGATCCGACGATCGAAGAAGCCATCAGGGGTCCCCAGAAATAAACGTCGCCGCGCACCATTTCGACGCTGATGCCCACGGGGATCGTGCGGTTGATCGTGGAGCTGATGAACGTCAGTCCGTAGATGTACTCCTGGAACGAGAGCGTGAAGGCGAAAATCGCGGCGGTCAGGATTCCTGGCAGGACGACCGGAATGACGACCAGACGCAACATTTGGAGACGCGTGGCCCCATCCAAGAGGGCGCGTTCCTCGATCTCCTTCGGCACGCTGCGGAAGAAGCCCATCAGCAGCCAGGTGCAGAAGGGGACGGTGAAGGTCGGGTAAGCCAGTATCAACGACCAGATCGTGTTGTCGATATGAAGGGCGCCGACGAACTGCGAGAAGGGGATGAAGAGGATCGTCGGCGGAATCAGATAAGTCAGGAAGATCGCGATCCCAATCGGGCGGTTCCCGCGAAAGCTCAAACGTGCCAGTGCGTAGGCGGCGGGCACCGCCAGCAGGAGAGTGATCGCGACAACAGCCGAACCGGTAATCAGGCTCACCCGCATCCAGCGGTAGAACGGCGTGGTCTTCAGGTATTTGTAGTGGGTGAGGGTGGGGCTCGCGACGCGGATGACGCCGATGACGTCATTGGGCCGCGCGAGTCGACCCTCCGGAACCAGGATCTCCGAGAGAGTGCCGTCGACGGGCGACACGATCGGCTGCGCGCCGATGTACGCGATCGGCTTCGGGTTTGCCTCGCTGTCGCTGCGTGTCGTGTGTGCGCCGGGCGCGATCTTCCACTGGATGACCCCCTCCGCCAGCGAGGCCGGAACGATGATGTCCTTGTGGTATGGCTTTCCAGTCGTGCGATCGGTGCGCGAGAACCAGAACGGGTTGGCCTTCAGATCATAGAGGTTCGCGTCCGCCTTGAACGACGTAATGAGCGCCCAGTAGAAGGGAAAGAGGGCGAACGCCAGAAACGGCGCAAGCCCGGCGTAGGAGACGAGGTTTGGCTTCCACCGGCGCCAGCGGACGAGCAGGGGAGAGGCCAACTTGTCAGGCCTCTCTTCGAAGGAACTGGAGCATGAAGAAGACCATCACGGCCATGATCGGAAACATGAAGAGGGAGATGGCGGCTCCCTTCCCCAGGTAGCCGGCGTTGACGCCGAGCTGGTAGGCATAGGTCGAGAGAACCTGCGTCTGATCGTAGGGTCCCCCCTTGGTGATGATCCAGATCGTGTTGAAGTCGGTGAAGGAAAAGATCAACGAGAAAAGAAGCGAGACCATCAGAATGGGGCGCACCATCGGCGCGATGACGTGGACGAAGCGTTGAAAGGCGTTCGCGCCGTCCAGACGCGCGCGCTCCAGGATCTCGTCGGGGATGGCCGTGAGCCCGGCCAGGATCACGATCGTCGTGAAGGGAAAACCCCTCCAGACGTTGACCGCGATGACCGAGAGCATCGCCCAATCCTTGTCGCCGCGGAAGTTGATGATCTTGCTCGGGGAGAGGATCCCCCAGTGGACCAGGCACCAGTTGATCACGCTGTACGTCGAGTCGAGGATCCAGAGCCAGGCCTGGGCCGAGAGCGCGATCGGAATGACCCAGGGGATGACGAGCAGTCCGCGCAGGAGCCGGCGCCCGCCGAAGCGGCGATTCAGGATCAATGCGCAAGGGATCCCGATGCAGAGCTTGATGATCTCGGTGCCGAAGGTGTATTTGAATGTGTTCTTGACGGCGAGGGTGAAGTTCGGGTCTTGCACCACCCCTTTGCCATTGGTCTTGACGCTCGTTCGCGCCGGGACGAGGATGTCCTCCTTCAGCTCGCGCTTCAAGGCCGCCCGGTCCGCATAGGGGCCGAAGGTGACGGGCGCGTCCGAGGCGTGCGCGACGACCCGGAACTTCTCGCCGGCCGCCTTTTCGATCCGCCAGTCGAGGTCCTGGAGAATCGTGCCCCCCAGGAAGGCGGCGTCGTCCTCCTTGTCCATCTCGAGAAGCGGGATTCTTCTTCCGTTGACCTCGGCGATCGCGCGAAAGCGTCGGCCCGCGGGCTCGGTCACGATCTTTCCCTGGGCGCGCGCTGCCGCGAGCTGGCGCGCCTGCTCGGCTGACGGGAGCGTCGCGAGGACGAAGTCGTTCGCGAGAATCTGATAGTTCTCCACCTTCGAGTAGTTCTGCGGCCCCACGTAGGTCCACTTCTGGTTGCCCGCTTGCGCGTCGGTGAAGCTCATGTAGATCGACATCAGGAACGGGTAGGCGATAAAGAGGCCGAGGTAGAAAACGGCAGGAAGCACGAGCACGTAGCCCAGAGGAGCCTCTCGTTCGAGCAAGGGAACACGGCGTTCGGGCGCGCCGAGATCGGGTGCGGGCTCGGGCGAGGCCGCTCGTTTGAGGGCCGTCAGATGGCCGCCTCGGACTTGGGATCGAAGAGGTAGGCGCGGTTCATATCGAACCACAGATCGGCCGATTCGCCTGCCCGTATGCCGGCATGGATTTCCGTCTCCATCTGAAACGCGCCGGCCGAGCACCTGGCCGTGAGAATGACGCGGTGACCGAGCGGCTCGATCACTTCGATCGTCGCCGGCACCTTCGCGGGCTTGCCGAGGGCGGCCCACGTGACGTCGGAGACCGCTCGTCCGCTCTCGGCGAGAGAGATGTGCTCGGGGCGGATCCCGAAGACGACTTTGCGACCCGCCGAGGACGCCAGATCAGGACGGGCGAGCGGCAACCGCAAGCCTCCCGTGAGGAGAACCCCGACTTCGGGGTCCGCCGCGATCTCTCCGTCGAAGAAATTCATGGGCGGGCTCCCGATGAAACCGGCGACGAAGCTGCTGGCGGGCGTGTCGTAGATCTCGAGAGGCGTGCCGATCTGGCAGATGGTTCCGCCGTTCATGATCACGATCCGGTCTCCCATCGTCATCGCTTCCACCTGGTCGTGCGTGACGTAGACCATCGTCGACCGGACGCTCTGGTGCAGACGTTTGAGCTCCGTACGCATGTGAACACGCAGTTTCGCATCCAGGTTGGAAAGCGGCTCGTCGAAGAGAAGCACCCCCGCCTGACGGCAGAGAGCGGCGCCGACGGCGACGCGCTGGCGCTGGCCGCCCGAGAGCTGACGCGGTTTCCTCTGGAGGTGTTCGGTCAAACCGAGGATCGTCGCGACCTCTCGGACGCGATGATCGAGCTCCGCTTTGGGCATCCCTCGCAATTTGAGCGAGAAGGACATGTTTCGGTAGACCGTCATGTGCGGGTAAAGCGCATAGCTCTGGAAGACCATCGCGATGTCGCGGTCGCGAGGCGCCAGGTGTGTCACGAACCGACCGGCGATGCGGATGTCGCCGGCGGTCACCTCCTCGAGGCCGGCGATCATTCGCAGCGTCGTCGTCTTACCGCAACCGGAGGGGCCGACGAGAATCAGAAACTCCTGATCGCGGACCGTCAGATCGATGCCGGCGACCGCACGGACGTCGCCGAAGCGCTTCTCCACTCTTTCCAGGACGACGTCGGCCATGGGTTAGCTCTCGCTGTCATCCCGAGCGAAGCGAGGGATCTGCTCCCGTCGTTCCATGAAGATCAACGGAACGGCTAAGGCTTGCCCGAGAGTAGATTCCTCGTCGCTTCGCTCCTCGGAATGACAACAGGGGCGTCGGTCGTTCTCAGTTCGCCTACACCGCTCTTAGTTTCTGCTCCGCTTCCTCCATCGCCGCCCGCGGCGCCTTCCCTTTGCAAACCTCCGCGAACATCGTCGGCACGATAAACTTCGCGTACATGCTGGTCGCGGTCTTGGTCATGGGACCCGGGTATCCGATGAATTTCACGTAATCCTGGTAGTCCTGCAGGAGCTCGAGCTTCGGCTCGTGGCCGATCACCGGCATCGGTTTCTTGAAGAAAGCCTTCAGGTAGGGGTGGTTGTAGCCCGTCGACGCCTCCATGCCTTTGAGCCCTTCTTTGTTCATCGCGTACAGGAACTCCTTGGCGAGGTCCTGGACTTTCGAGAAGTTGTAGATGCCGTAGGACATGGTGCGCGCCCCGCCGACGCGGATCCCGGCGACGCCGATCGGGGGCTTGACGATCGCCAGGTTCTTGTAGACGTCCGGCTGGTCCTTGGCCGCAGTGCGGTAGGCGGAGATCGGGTTGCAGATCATGGACCCCTTGCCCGAGGCGATGAAGCGGTTGTTGGATGTGTCGTCCCAGCTCAAGACCTCGTCGGTCATCGTCTCGTGGAAGAGGGAGTCGCCAAACTTCAAAACTTCGACGATCTCTTTCTTCGAGAAAGCGATGTTGCCGTCTTTGTCGAACATGTAGGCCTTGAAGGAGTCCATCATCGGGACGAGGTTGTCGTTGGAGTCGGGCGTCTGCGCGATGGTGATGCCGAGGGGATATCCGGCCTTCTTCAATTTCGCCCCGATCCGGAGGATGTCCTGCCAGGTGGTCTTGTCGGTGTAATCCTCTCCGACCTGGTGGAAGTAACCCTGGTTGATGATCCAGGGGAAGCTCATGTACCAGTGGGGGACGCAGAGCCACTTACCGCGCACGACGGCGAGGCTCCTCGCCTCCGGAATCCAGCCGCCGAACTCCTTGCCGAGCCTGTCGGACACTGCGGTGACATCGACCAGCACGTTGTCGTAGAGCCATGCGCCCGTGCCGTTCAAGTGGAACACGTCATGGCCGCCGCCGCGGGAGATGTCCGCGGCGATGGCGGTCGGCAGATCGGGCGTCGCGACGTAGTCGACCTCGACTTTGCACTTGTTTTTTTCGCCGAATTCCTTCGCGAAGACGTCGTTGAAATACTTGTCGTAGTCGGGGACGAAGTGCTTCCACTGGACGACCTTCAGGACGCGCTCCTGCTGCGCGGAGGCGCTGCGAACGAGGATCATCGGCGCGGCGAGCGTCGCACCGGCCGCGAGCGTGCCTTTCAGGAACTCGCGGCGACCGAACCCTGAGCCGTTCCTCTGTCTCTTGCGATCCTTCATGGCGTCTCCTTCGGGGAGCCGCTGGAGCGCGGCTCCGCTCCTGAAAAACAGGCTTTCTCGATGAAACGATCCTATGACAGCCCGGGCGGCGCGGTTGCCATAAAAAAACCGTTTGGGCCTGGAACTCACCCGTGTGTGTCGAGTCATAATCCGGGGCACCATGACAGAAGGCATCCGGGTCCTGGCCGACCCTCCCTCGGGGACGGAGACGGTCCTGTCAACGGGCGCCCTGGACTTCCTCGAACGGCTGCACCGGCAGTTCGAGCCCACGCGGCAGGGCCTCCTGGCGCGCCGGGCCGAGCGTCAGGCCCGGTTCGATGCCGGCGAGCGGCCCGACTTTCTGGCCGAGACAGAGGCCGTCCGCGGGGGAAGTTGGAAGGTTGCCGAGACGCCGGCCGACCTCCAGAGGCGGTGGGTGGAGATTACCGGCCCCGTCGAGCGCAAGATGATGATCAACGCCTTCAACTCCGGGGCCGACGTTTTCATGGCGGATTTCGAAGACTCCCTCTCGCCGACCTGGGGAAACGTCGTCACCGGGCAGACCAACCTGATCGATGCCGTCCGCCGGAAACTCGACTACGTTAGTCCGGAGGGTAAGCCCTACCGCTTGAACGAGAAGATCGCGACGCTTCTCGTGCGCCCTCGTGGCTGGCATCTTTCCGAGAAGCACGTCACGGTCGACGGCCGGCCGATCTCCGCTTCGCTCTTCGACTTCGGGCTCTATTTCTTCCACAACGCCCGGGAGCGCCTCCAACGGGGAACGGCTCCCTACTTCTACCTGCCGAAGATGCAGAGCCATCTCGAGGCCCGGCTCTGGAACGATGTCTTTCTTTCAGCGCAGGAGAGTCTTGCCATCCCGCGCGGGACGGTTCGCGCGACCGTACTCGTCGAAACGCTGCCCGCGGCCTTCGAGATGGAGGAGATCCTGCACGAACTGGCCGAACACGCTTCCGGTTTGAACGCCGGCCGCTGGGACTATCTCTTCTCCATGATCAAGACCCTACGCGCGCACACCGACGTCGTGCTTCCCGACCGGGCTCAGCTCACCATGACCGTCCCCTTCATGCGCGCGTATACGGAGTCGCTCGTCAAGAACTGCCACCGCCGCGGGGCCCACGCCATGGGGGGCATGGCGCCCTTCATTCCCAGCCGCAAAGATCCCGCGATCAACGAGGCCGCTCTGGCAAGAGTCCGCGAGGACAAGCTGCGGGAGGCGGGAGATGGTTTTGACGGAACATGGGTGGCCCACCCGGACCTGGTACCGGTCGCGCGTGAGGTCTTCGAGAAGGCATTGCGGGGGAAGGACAACCAGAAGGAACGGACGCGCGAAGAGGTCCGGGCGTCGGCCGAGATGCTTCTCGACACGCGCGTGCCGGGCGGCACGGTGACGGAGGCCGGCCTGCGCAACAACATCAACGTGGCGCTCCAGTATCTGAACTCCTGGTTGACGGGCAACGGCGCCGCGGCGATCTTCAACCTCATGGAGGACGTCGCGACGGCGGAGATCTCGCGGTCACAGCTCTGGCAATGGATCCATCGCGGCGCGCGCCTGTCCGATGGCGTCCCGATCACGCTCGACTCCTACAGGAAGATTCGACAGGAGGAGCTCGGCAAGCTCGGCGGCGAAAGTGTCGGACGCCTGCGCGAAGCGGCGGAGATTCTGGATGGCCTGGTGGAGAGCGAAACGTTCGTCGAGTTCCTGACTTTTCCGTCGTACGAGTATCTCGACTGATTCGTTCCGGCCGGTCGAAATTCGAAGGTTAAGATGGAAGAGTCTTTTGGAGACTTTTGACCTTTGACTTCCGACTCTTCGACACAGCATTCATGAGCACACGCGTCGCTTCACCGCTGCAGGAAGTCGTCGAGAAGATGACGGCCATCGTCGGCCCCGGCCACTGCATCTCCGATCCCGCACAGCTGCGCACCTACGAATGCGACGGCCTGACGAGCTTCCGCGCGCGGCCGGGACTGGTCGTCCTGCCCCGCTCGACGGAGGAAGTCGTACAAGTCGTCCGGCTCGCCCGGGAGGCCAAACTCTCGATCGTCGCGCGCGGCTCGGGAACCGGTCTTTCTGGGGGCGCCCTCCCAGTTCCCGACTGTGTCGTCGTTGGGCTCTCCCGCATGAACCGAATCCTGGAAATCGACCTCGAAAACGGCTGGATCCGCGTCGAGCCGGGCGTGATCAACCTGGACGTCAGCAAAGCGATCGGCGCGGCCGGTTACTACTACGCCCCCGACCCCTCGTCGCAGAGCATCTGTACGATCGGCGGTAACGTTGCGGAGAACTCGGGCGGCGCCCATTGCCTCAAGTACGGATTCACCGTCAATCACGTGCTCGGCGCGCGGCTGGTCTTAGGAGACGGCAGCGTCGTCGACATCGGAGGCCCGGTCGCAGACGCCCCCGGCTATGACCTGCTCGGCGTTCTCGTCGGGAGCGAAGGAATGCTTGGCATCGTCACCGAGGTCGTGCTGCGGATCCTGCGCAAGCCGCAGGCAACACGGACGTTCTTCGCGACGTTTCCGACGACCGACGAGGCTGGCCATGCCGTCTCCGCGATCATCGCCTCCGGCATCGTGCCCGCGGCCATCGAGATGATGGACCGCCTGGCGATCGTCGCGGCGGTGGCGGCGACGGGCCTGGACTGGCCGGACGTGGGAGCGGCGCTTCTGATGGACGTGGACGGCCCGGAAGCGGAGGTCGAGCACACGGCAGAGAACGCCGTCGAGCTCGCGCGGGCCGCCGGCGCGCTCGAGATCCGCCGCCCGAAGGATGAAGCGGAGCGCGTCCTGATGTGGAAGGGAAGGAAGAGCGCCTTCGCGGCCGTCGGCCGGATCAGCCCGAACTATTTCGTGCAGGACGGCGTGATTCCGCGCTCCGAGATCGCGAAGGTCTTGCGCGAGATCGACGAGATGTCCCGCCGCGCGGGCCTTCGAGTCGCCAACGTGTTCCATGCCGGAGACGGAAATCTGCATCCGCTCGTCCTTTATGACGCCCGTGTGGCCGGACAGGAAGAGGCGGCTGAGCGGCTCGGTGGAGACATCCTTCGACTGTGCCTTCGCTACGGCGGCTCGATCACGGGCGAGCACGGGGTGGGCGCCGACAAGGCCGCTTACATGGGAGAGATGTTCTCGGAGGCAGACCTGGAAACGATGTCGCTCGTGCGGTGCGCGTTCGATCCGGAAGTCCGCTTCAATCCCGGGAAGGTCTTCCCGACGCCCCGCCTCTGCGGCGATCGTCCCGGACCGCATCGTCCTCATCCCTCCGAGCAGACCGGCGAGGCCTGGCGCGAGTGAGCCCGCGCTGGCGAACCGCCCGGGAGGACGAAGCGATTCTCGGAGTCCGGCCGGAGCTCGTCTGCGAGCCGGAGACTCTCGAGGAGGCACGCGAGGCGGTGCGAGAATCCGCGGGCGCCGGCCGGCGTCTCGCCTTCGTCGGAGGAGGAACGGATCTCGAGCTGGGGGCGCCGCCCGAACGACTCGACGCCATCATCCGCACGAGCCGCCTCACCCGCGTCGTCGAGCACACGCCCGCGGATCAAATCGCCGTCGTCGAGACGGGAGTTACTCTGGCTGTTCTCCAGGCAGCGCTCCGTCCCCACGGTCAACGCCTCGCGCTCGACCCGCCGCAGCCGGAGCGCGCGACGCTCGGGGGCATCATTGCTTCCAACGCCTTCGGCCCGCGGCGGGCCCGGTTCGGCTCGGTGCGCGACCTCTTGATCGGCATCTCCATCGTCCGGGCGGACGGCACCCTCGCCCGAGGGGGCGGCAAAGTCGTGAAGAACGTGGCGGGCTTCGATCTGCCGCGGCTGATGGTCGGCTCTCTCGGCACTCTCGGTCTGATCGCGACGGCGACTCTGCGTCTCCATCCTCTCCCGCAGCAGGAGGCGACGCTGCTGCTGCCCGGTCTCGACGGCGCCCGAGTCCGGGCGCTCGTAACCGCGATCCGGGACGCGCAGCTCGAGCCGACGTCCGTCGCCGCGCTGCGCCGCTCGGACGGGCGCTTCGACGTGGCGGTCCGCTTCGAGGGATTCCGCGCGGGAGTCGACGAGCAGCGGGATCGGATGACGCGCCTCGTGATCGGCGACGCGCAGGCCCGCTGCGACCTCTTGGATGACGCCGGGGCGCGCGACTTCTGGAAGCGTCACGAAGGCGTTCGGACGGTTCCCCCCGTGCGCCTGCGACTCTCGGCCCTGCCGTCGCAGATCGATGCCATCGCGACCCAGGTGCTGCCCGGCTTGGAGGCGGCTCTGGATGAGCGGGGGTTCGTCTGGTACGCGACGCTCGGCATCGGTTTCTTTTCGGGCGCGCCTCGCGATCCCGTCTCGGCCGCCGAGGCGATCGCGGCTGCACGTTCGGCGCTCCAGATTCTTGGGGGCCGGCTTACCCTTCAGGCGGCGCCCCCCTCCATTCGGGGGCGCGTGGAATTCTGGGGAGCCGCCCCCTCGGCCCTCCCGCTCATGCGCGAGCTCAAGCAGCGCCTCGATCCCGAGAGACGCCTGGCGCCGGGTCGTTTCGTCGGAGGGATTTGATGGAGAAGTCGACAGCTCACAGCTCACAGCTCACAGCTGACAGCCGGGCCCCAACTGTCGACTGTCGACTGTCGACTGTCGACCAACAGGAACGATGAGCGAAGCCGCGGCATCGACGCACCCGGCGGTCACGTCGCCAGCCGGCCGCTCACTCTTGGACGACTGCGTCCACTGCGGCTTCTGCCTTCCCGTCTGCCCCACCTACGTCTCCTGGCACGAGGAGATGGACTCGCCTCGCGGGCGAATCGATCTGATGCGAGGCCTCGCCGAGGGAACGATCGTCTGGAGCGACACCGTCGCCCGCCACTTCGACAGGTGTCTGGGCTGCATGGCCTGCGTGACGGCCTGCCCGTCGGGGGTGAAGTACGACGTCCTGATCGAAGAAACGCGAGCGGCGCTCGAAAAACAGCATCCCCGGCGCCCGTTCGACGAGCTCCACCGGGGCATGATTTTCGCGCTCTTTCCGTATCCGCGCCGCCTGCGCGCGATTGCGGCGCTGTTTCTGCTCTATTCCAAGAGCGGCCTTCAGTCGCTGGTCCGGCGGAGCGGGCTCTTGAAGCTCTTACCTTCCCGGCTGTCCCAGATGGAGGCACTCCTGCCGCCGCTTTCGGCCCGCCAGGTGATGTCCCGACTTCCGGCTCGCGTGCCGGCGCAGGGCGAGCGCCGGGCGCGTGTCGCTCTCCTGGCCGGTTGCGTCCAGCGGGTCTTCTTTCCGGGTGTGAACGAGGCGACGCTTTCGGTTCTCGCGGCGGAGGGGTGCGAGGTCGTCCTCCCGGAGGGACAGGGCTGCTGCGGCGCTCTCTCGATTCACGCGGGCAGGGAAAGCGAAGCCCTCGCGTTCGCGCGGGACACGATCGAGCGGTTCGAGAGCGACAGATGGGACGCGATTCTCGTCAATGCCGCCGGATGCGGTTCGACGCTCAAAGAGTACGGGCGGCTCTTCGCGGGCGATCCGACGTGGGCGGCGCGCGCGGCCGCTTTCTCGGCAAGGGTAAGGGACGTGACGGAGTTCTTAGCGTCGCTCGCGCCGGTCGCGACACGTCACCCGATCCGCGCGCGGATCGCGTATCACGACTCGTGCCATCTCGCCCACGCGCAACGCATCCGCTCCGAGCCGCGGCGGTTGCTCTCCGGGATTCCGGGCGTCGAGATCGTCGAGATTCCGGACGGCGACCAATGCTGCGGGAGCGCCGGCATCTACAACTTAGTCGAGCCCGAGAGCGCGGAAGAGATCGGCCGCCGCAAAGCCGACAACGTGCTCTCCGTCCGCGCCGACCTGCTCGCCTCCGCGAATCCGGGCTGCACGCTTCAGATCCAGAAGATCCTGCGAGGGCGAGGCATGAAACTTCCCGCCGCTCATCCTGTTGAGATCCTGGCCGCATCGATCGCGGGGCGGCGGTTTTCGGAAGGAGCCGGAGACTGAGGATCCCGGGCGAGTCAGGTGCGGTCGAAAAGAAGCCGCGCTGTCCAGGATCAGGGCATAGGTCTCAAAAGCAGACACGCGATGGTATCGAAATGATCGCCCCGCCGCACTACCCCCTTCGGGCAACCTCCAGCGAGAGAAGAACTTGCGCATTGCGTGGGCCACTCCCAAGGGCTGGCGTCCCTCTTGCTATTTGGTGTCGCGACAGACAAAGGAGGGCGATATGGATTCAGCTCAGAAGAAACAAACGACTGCGAAGCAGGGTTTCGCTGCCGGCACGGCTTTCGGCGCACTGACGGTGCTCCTGCTCCTGGGCGGCGCCTTTTCCTCTCTGGGCACAGCTCCGGAGAAGGCAGCTGGATCGAGAGAGAGACAGGTGATCTCGGTGTCATCCGACGCGGGATCGCAGGTCATCGAGGCGGGTGAGGCGAACGCGGAGCGCGACGTCCTCGATCTCCAGCTCGACTGACCAGTGGCGAGCATCGTAAGCAAGTAACAATATATAAATTGTACTCAAAGGGCGGCCGAGAGGCCGCCCTCTCGGTTTTCCGGAGCGCGGCTGTTCTTCGTCTGCAGGTCGCGTGGCGTGTTCGTCTCTCCGCGACGATCCACTAGACTCTCTGGTCAAACGGACGGATCACCTTTCGAGTCGCGGGAGGATTTCACTCTTGATCCTCGTGGTCGGCGCCACCGGGCAGCTCGGAACCGCGGTCGTGCGAGCGCTGACCGCCGGGGGATGTCCTGTGCGCGCCTTCGCGCGCCCGGGTTCTGCCGCGCGCTGCGTCCCGGGACCGGAGCTCGCGTTGGGGGACCTGCGCGTGCCGGCGGACGTCGACCCGGCCTGTCGCGGCGTCGAGGCGGTGATCTGCACGGCCAATTCGATCTTGCCGGGGCCAGGCGACCGGGTCGGAGAGGTCGAGCACGGCGGCTACGGAAACCTCCTCGAATCCTGCCGGCGCCACGGCGTGAAACAGTTCGTCTTCATATCGGCACCCGTGTCGCCGTTAGACGAGAAAGTGCCTCCCATTCGTTGGAAACGGTGGAACGAGGGACGCATCCGGGAGAGCGGCATCTCTTACACGATCTTCCGAGCTCCACCCTTCATGGACTCCTGGCTCGCGGTGATCGGCAGCCGATTGCCCCTGCGGGGCTCGGAAAACCCGACGCTCGGCCGTCCCTTCTGGTTCTCTCGAGCTTACTTGGGAGCCGTGGTCAACCTGATGGAGCGCAAGGGATGGGCGCTCGTCCAGGGCCCGGCACAACGCACGACCTCCTTTCTCGCCGTCCGGGACGCCGCCGCCTTTCTGGTAAACGCGATCGGCCATTCGTCCGCCCGCGACGCGATTTTCGACATCGGCGGACCGGAGGCGCTCTCCTGGACGGACGTCGTCGAGATCTACTCCCGGATCCTGGGCCGGCCCATCCACGCCTTCGCCGTGCCGCCCGCCGTTTACCGCGCGCAGCAGCTTCTCTGGAAACCGTTCTCCGCCGCCGCCTCGAACCAGATGGGACTCAACTGGCTCTTGGCCTCCTGCGATTCGGTCGTCGACATGCGTGAGACGGCTCCGCTCTTCGGAGTCAGACTGACCACAGTCGAGGAGTTTCTCCGCGAGAAGGCGGGACTCGAAGAGCAGGAACGCTCGGTCTTGGCTTGAGGACCTTAGACCTTAGACCTTAGACCGTCTCCTTCCCCCCGCCGAGCTTCTCGTACAGCGTATAGAGCGCCTGCGTGCCGTCATCGCCCCGTCCTTCGGCCTCAAGGGCGACTAAGAGCTGATGGACGAGCGAGGTCCCGGGCAGCGGCAGTTTCTTCTCGCGCGATGTCCGGAGGACGATCGCGAGGTCCTTCTGCTGATGCTTGATCGCGAAGGCGGGCTTGAAGTCCCGATCGATCATCTTCTTGCCCAACACTTCCAGGGCCCAGGAGTTGGCAGCGCCGGCGGTGAGCGCTTCGTGGAGGGCGGGCAGGGGCAGACCCGCCTTCTTCGCGAAGGAGAGCGCCTCGGAAACCGCCATCAGGTTGACGCCGACGAGAATCTGGTTGGCCGCCTTGCCGAGCTGGCCGAATCCGGAAGGGCCCAGATGCGTGATGCGCTTGCCCATCGCCGCGAAAACCGGGCGCGCCTTCTCGAGAGCGGCCGCCTCGCCGCCGACAAAGAACGTGAGCGTCCCCTCGATCGCGCCCTTTTGCCCTCCCGAGACCGGAGCGTCGAGTAAAGCGATGCCCCTGTCGGCCAGAGTCTGCGCGATCCTCTGGGCGGCCTCGGCCGCGATGGTGGACGTGTCGATCACGATCGATCCGGTCTGAGCTCCGGCCGCCGTTCCGTTCTTTCCGAGGTGGACCTCTTCGACCTCCGGCGCGTCCGGGACGGAGGAAACGATGACGTCGCTCTCTCTCCCGACCTCCGCGGCCGTCCGGACCGCGCGGACGCCCGCGACGTCTCGCGCGAAACTCTCTGCCTTTTCGAAATGCCTCGTCGTGACCGTGAGCGGGAAGCCCGCTTTGGCGAGGTTGCGCGCCATGGGCAACCCCATCGTGCCGAGTCCGATGAAGCCGACGGTCGTCGCCATGGATGGTTTCTCCCGCACCGCGCCAGCGAGTCACTTCCCTTTCAGAAAGTCGAGGATGGCGTTGAAGAACTCGAACCGCTGTTTCTCGAACAGTACGAAGTGGGTCGCGTTCTTGATCAGCACGCTCTTCTTTGACGGCACGTTGGTCAGGTCGCGCAGGAGGCCCTCGCGGTCCTCCGGGTAAGACCAGGTGTCGAATTCTCCGGCAATGACGAGTACGGGAACGTAGATCGAAGAGGCGTTCCAGATTTGGCGGCCGGTCGCCTGGTAGAAGGAGTCCTCCATCACCCCGTTGGGCGCGCGGAGGCTCGGCGGATTGCGCGAACCGCTGGTCGGGTCCGTCGCGAGCGCCGCGGCGATGAACGCGTCCACAACGCCCTGCTCCCGGTACTCGCTCTTGTCGGCCACAGGGATCTCGCCGTCCCACCGCGCTTGATTTGCCGCGGCAGTGCTGAGGCGATAGGCGCCCATGCCGTAATTGAATTCGTAAGGCTTGCGCTTGTTCTGCAGCCCCGATCCGGGTCCGAGGTTCGTGTGCAGCGGGAACTCATAGAGCGGAGCATAGAGAACGAGCTTCGCCACCTTCTCGCTGTGGAGCGAGGCGTAGTATCCCGCCGTCATCGCGCCCCACGACCAGCCGATCAACGTGACCTTCTGGACGTGATGTCGCGCGCGGATGTGGTCGATCACGGCCCCGATGTCCCGGATCGCCAGATAAGACCGGGAGACCGGTCTGTTTTCCGCCGCCGGCTGGTCCATCGCCTTCTCCCGCGTGGAAAATCCATAGTTGCGCTTGTCGAACATGTAGACGACGTATCCGCGGCCGACCATCCAGTCGGCCCAGGAGTAGTCCTTGAAGGACAGGTCGAAGTCTGGCGTCGACGGGAACGTCGCGCCATGAACGAAGAGAGCGATGTTCTCGTCGGTGAAGCTCTTGGTTCCCTCGGTCATTTTGGAACGCACGAAGAGCTTGATCCCGGGGTCCGCCGCGTCGATGTGCTCGTCGCGCGTGACGATCTTCGGCTGCGCGGAGCCCGCGGCGGCGAGCCCGAAAAACCAAAGCAGCGAAAAAAGCAGGGTTCCGTTGGAATTCTTCATCTCTCCCTCCGGTCCCGGTCCGGGCGAGCCTGCTGCGGTGGATTATAGGTTCGGCTGCCGCGCGGATTCACTCCAGGCTCGCTCCGGCCAGATCCTTCGGTCCTCACGGCCCTCAGGATGACCGCGCGTGTGCGACGCGCGGTCACTTGACCGACCCGACGGTGAATCCGGCGATGAAGCGATCCAGGAAGAGGTTGTAGAGGACCGCGATCGGTAACGAGGCGACGAGGCACGCCGCCATCAGAGATCCCCAGTAATAGACATCGCCGCGCACGAG